>PDWJ01006127.1_pt1 | contig 18809 bp, 14 predicted proteins | sample 1430881 | NCBI WGS metagenome assembly PDWJ01 (sample SAMN01162460, study PRJNA174530) | Oral metagenome, whole genome shotgun sequencing project. | biome: Marine environment; feature: Marine mammal; material: Swab sample of the gingival sulcus; isolation source: swab sample of gingival sulcus...
AAAAGCATCTTCCATTCTCGGGCGTACTTTTTCATCCCAGGTAAGGTCTATTTTCTGAATTAAATCCTCTATTTGCCTTTTCATGCCGGTAAAGGCTTGTATTGTTTTGTAATAATCGTAATCGCTGTCCTGCAGAAGTTCTACACTTGCGTCCTCTGCTTGTTGTAAGGTTTCAGCAAAACGGGTTTCTATTTTTGCAAGAAAAAGATCCCACTTCTGTACGAGTTCTGGTGCTGTTGGCATAGAGTGTTGTTTCTTATTTTAGTTTTTAGGGTTATAGGTTGTTTCTCATGTTTCAGCAATGCCGCTAATATCAATAATTTCAGAATTTTTTATCAGTACTTCCAGTCCGTGTTCATGGTCTAATTCATATGTCATGGGTATTCTGACACATCCGTTTTTGAGAGTTCTCAAATATTCAATGGCTGTAATGGTTTCAAAATGTTTGTCTTTTGTGTCAATATTCAGTGGTTTTTGATCTGACTTATGTTCATCTTCGTAATAATGCGTATACAGGTTCAGAGACCTCTTAAAAGTTTCTTCCTTGATACGCTCCAAAACATGATTAAAAATAAGTAAAAATTCTGAATATGTTTGTGCATAGCCATCCAGATCCTCATCATGGGGTGTGGTGTCAATGTCTTCTCCGTTTTCATCACATTCTTCTCCAAGGAAAATGCTAACGTTTGAATTTCTAAAAAGTTTAAATGTTATTTCTGCTGAAAACCCGGCCCAGTCCTCTTTGATTTTAACAAAGTATTTATGCTCTTCCATAGTTGTATTAAATAACTCCTTTGCTCTAAAGCTATTTTTTCTTTTATATCATCATAAATATAAAATGGAATGTCTCCCAAATGTCACTTTGAAAAGCATACTTTAGACCATATCTTCTTTTAAGCTACTGATTTTTTAGAGCGTTTATAGCGTCTAAAAAATCAGAACTATTGACAAATAGTGACATTTAGGGGATATTCCTAAAAAGGTTTACGAGAATTATAATTTTACAGGTGTAAATTATTATAATTTTTGACCAACATACTGGATGCCGGATGTCAATACTTTCGTGTTGGCATCAACATCTTCTCCTACTTTCACCTGGCCATCACCAACTTGTATGTCTGTTTGATCATCCTTTTGTGAAATTCCTTTACACATACTTTCATTGTTGAGGTTGATTACAACGGAGCTTTTTTGTTCATCATCTGTTTCGAAAACAACACATCCTAATTTTATTTGGTAATCGCCTACCAATTGAGGAGGAACAGTATATACAGAAGCTGTTTCATCTTCAGTAACATACTTAACGGCATAAAAAGTTTGATTGGGAATTAAATTTTTAACCCAAATTTTCTTTTCAGCTTCGAGATCTTGTTCAACGACTACTTCGACTGCACTATCCCGGTACTCATCAGGTGCAATAATTGAAACTTGTGTGTATTTTCCAACAAAACTTTGAGAAAATAATGTGGCGCTTACAGAAAATAATCCGATTAATAGAAAAAATTTAAGTGCTTTCATGATAAAAAAATTTAAGTTATACATGGGTGCTAATTACAATGCTTATAGTTATAAGCAAGGTATTTTGTTCTATAGTGTAATTTTTGACTTCCTAAGTTGTTGTTGCTATTGGTGGGAGTTCTTCTGCCGTTGACATTGGATTAGTCTTGTCATTTGCAGGACGTTACATTATATAAACGAAGCAAAAGCAAAAAAATTTTATAAGCTTTACTAAAATTTTAAACTTTGTTAATTTTTGGGGAAGTATCAAGTGTTTTCGTTTATAAATGAATTATCAGACGCTGACATTTTCATGGTTTATTGCTCTGTGTAATCTTTGTTAAAGGTGTATATAGCAAACACTACCGGTTATCAGTAGTTAATACTTTAAATAACCTTTATCTTCTCCCCAACGGTTTTGTATATAAATCAGCGTGCCATTTTCATCGTATCGATAATGATCTACGATGTCCCTGTCATATCCTTTTTGTATTCTTTCAACTAAATTGCCGTTGTCATCGTATGTATAATAAAAACGCTTATTTTTTGCTTGAATTTTTACAATTCTATCGTGATTGTCATACGTATAAATTAAAACAGGGGTTTTCTTAATTTCATTAAAAGATACCACTTTGCTGACGCTAATAACTCTATTGTTGTCATCGTATTCAAGTGATGTTTTAAAGTGTTGATTTTTAATAATATCTGATAGTAAGCCTTTGTCATTATACTTGTATCGGACTGAAGGATAAAGAGAATTTATTGTTTTTAATTCTGATAATTTATTGTCTTTATACTTGTATTTTCTGGACCATCTTTTTTCTCCTGAAGATTTTTCTTTATAGTACACTTCTATTAGCTGTCCGTTATCGTTATATTCATAAATTATATTGTCTATTTGTGTTGGCAAACCATACTTATTATACTTGTAAATGTTTTTACCTCCAAAATGATAATCAGAACCATCGGCAATATCATTAGGACAGATTTCTTCATAACCGGTTTTTAAGCCTAATTCGTTGTAAAAAACACGTTCTTTACAGAGGACTATTCCGGCATCGGTATATTTTTGTGTGTATAAATAGGTTGGAAAAGTTTCTTCCATAATTTCCAAACGTTCCGGAACCATTCCGGTATATATAATATCCTGTACTTCTTTGGGGAGCCCAAAATGGGTAACTTTTTTATTTTTTAAGTCAATCATCTTTCTTAAGTCGCCAGAACTATTGTAAAAAAAGACTGTATCATTTTGCTTTTTCAAAGCCAGAGTTTTATTGGCAAAATACACTATGGTATCGCAATTTTGTGCGCCGTTTACAGCGGTGTCTGATTTCTGCGCATACCCAGTGTCCAATATTGAGAGTAGTAAAAAAGAAATGATCAATTGTTTCATTATATCAGGTTTTGATCGTCAATATTATTCATTATCATGAAAAATAAATGTTTCAACCAAATCATAATACTGCGTTGCGTGGTTATATTTGAAAATGCTAACGCTTAATTTTGAGGGGTTGTACGGCTCTATCTCTTCAGAAGATGTGATTATTAAACAGCCATTATCTGCCAATTCTATTTCATGATTTTTCAAATAATCATTAAAAGCCAATTGATGTAAGTTTTTATTTTTTTTGATAAATAACGCATACAAACACCCACCGGTTCCGCAGCCTCCTAACTTAACAAGTATATCTTTTTTTCCGTCGGCATTAAAATCAGCAACTTTGGCTATTATAAGTTCTGGATTATAAACCGGAAACGAAAAATCAGTGTTTTCTGGTGGTATGATTTTTACAAAACCATCTTTCAGGATATAATCAACGATAAACAAATCTGTTGCTTTATTCTGCTTGTCTTGTCCAAAGCAAAGACTATGGAATAAAATAAATATACTGACTATTAGCAATCTCATGATCATGTTTTTTTCTTGAATGATTATAAAAAAAGCTGTACAAACAGAACCATCAATTATGATAAAACCTAAAGACCTCTTCCCAATCTTTTGTGTTCTCCTCAATCGCTTCTTTTAATGTAAAACGAACGTCTTGTTCTAATATTTTCCGTTCTTTTCCGGTTACAAAAGTTGCTGAATAGTCTTTTTCAATACGTCTGATATAATCTTTAAGATGTTTCTGTTCATCTGCAGATAGAGATTGTTGTGTCAAAAGTTCCTGGACTTGTTTGCCGGTTACCATATAGATTTGAGCTTGCGCTAATGACACAACACCGCGTTTATCAACTGTGTAGATTTGTTTTCTTAATCCGAATGGAAAAGTGTTTTTGCCCATTCTGTCACCACTTGCCCAATAGGAATAGAAAATGATTTGATTGTCTTTAATGTCATAAGTTCCGAGCTCAAGGTTTTCGCTGCTGCAATCACCTTCAGCGTGATATGTGGTATGGGTGAGTATCTTGTCTTGTCCACGGTATAGCTCAATAACATTTCTTTGAATGCTGTCATTGTGATTGTTATACACCAACTCAAATGGAATGCCATTAATTGTTTGTGGTGTTTGCGCAAAACCCATAAAAACCGAAACCATAAATGATATGATGCATAGTTTTTTCATCGTATAGCGTGTTCAATTATCCGGTTTTATGTCCTTATCAATATCCATAAACTTAAACCCGCAGTAATCACAAGTGGTTAAATTGGTGTTAATGGGGCGTGGTGCTTTACACTTGGGGCATGTTCGCGTTTTGACCTCCGAACGCTTTACGATACCCTTGTTATACGTGGGGTTACTCTGTTCCGTGTTTTGAATGATTTTTTTGAATGGGTTTGACATGGCCTATTTTTTTGTTGGGTTAACCGGCAATTAGCGTATAAATATAGGGACAAAAATCAAATTATTGATTAGAATCTTAAAAGTGTGTAAAGGATCTCTGCGGTTAACACTTTACTCCGGTAAGGGATTAATCTTATGACTGCATGAAAGACGTAACACTGACATATTAGACCCTACGATATAGTTATGTGGTTACTTTCATAACCTCGCTTAAAGCGAAGTCGTTTTTATTAGATTATCGAGTTTTTAAGGCTTTGTGCAACGGTTACCAATGTTCTCTGCTGGCTTTTTTCATTTAGTTTGTCAGTCAGCGTTGGTAAAGACATACTCTTTTGTGATTTTTGGCTTTTAGGTTGGCTTTAGCGAATTACAAATGTGTATGGCTTTAAGCATTGGCACTTTCAAGTTTCTTTTTAGTTTTTTCAATTGTTTCATTCAGTTTTTTTTCGACCTCGCATTCCCAAACAACAATAACTTTCCAACCCATTTCTTCCAATTCTTTTTGATGCTTCTTGTCTCTTTCTACGTTCTTAATTAATTTATTTTTCCAAAATTTACTATTTGTATTAGGTATTCTGCCTTCCGGACAATTTTCGTGATAATGCCAAAAACAACCATGAACAAAAATAACAGTTTTATATTTAGGTAATACAATATCAGGTTTGCCAGGTAAATCTATGACATGAGTTCTATATCTATATCCTTCCCTGAATAAAGCTTTTCTAAAAAAAAGCTCAGGCTTGGTATTTTTTGAGCCAATTCTGCTCATTACGTCACTTCTTTTCTTTTTATCCCAAATGTCCATTAAAATTTTCTTTTAAATATAGCGAAATAGATTTAGCTATTTCATAAGCAAGAGGCATTGGAACACCATTGCTAATAACCTTAAATTTTTTTGTCATATTTATTTTGGATGAAATAACATAAGTATCAGGAACTCCTTGTATTCTTAATGCTTCTCTAACCGAAATACGTCTGTCTTCATAAGGATGTAAATGAACTTCATTATTACCGTATGATGTTGTTGGGCTATATCTGTATCTATGTAAACGTTTAAATGATTGCTGTTGAGTATCTCCCTCTTTTATTGCAATTCTTTTTTCTTTGTTATTCTTAAACCTAAAATATTCATCAATATTAGCAACACTTTCATTTTCTTTTTTCAAACAGTTTTGCACACATAATTCTAATGGAATATTATCAGTTTTTTTTAAATTCATTCCAAAATCATTAAGTTTTGGCCAATTATATGTTTTTAACGCATTCGGGAATTTTGGATTTGGCCATTGAAATGGGTGATATTTTTTTTTCAAATGCTTTTTTAAGAAGCCAACTACAAAAATACGATATCTACTTTGTGGGACTCCATATTCAATAGCATTTAATTTAATTCTTTCAACATAATAATCTACTTCCAATTCATTTACTAATTTATTAAATATTGGTTTTGCATGTTTTAGACCAACCAATCCCGGAACATTCTCCATAAGGAAAAAAGAGGGTTTTATTTCCTTTATTTTATTGATGTAAACATGAGTAAGTTTGCCACGTTCACCATCAAAACCATTTTTTTTACCATTTAAACTAAAATCTTGACAAGGCGGGCCACCTATCATTCCAAAAATTTCAGGTTTTTTACCATTAAAAGCCTCTTTAATAATTGTTTTATTGCTAATCTTTTCAACTGGTTTATTATTAGTAATTTTAAAAGTCTTATTTATGTTTTCTGATTTAGCCCATGAAGTTAATCCTTGTGCATAGATTTCACAGAAAACAGTATTATATTCATTTGACCATACTGTGTCAAACCCCGCTTTTTCGAATCCTAAATCCAAAAAGCCTCCACCACTAAAAAATGAAAGTACTTTTATTTTATTCATATTTTACAATTGTATTATTATGTGCATATAACAACTTGTTTTCTTTGTCTGGAAAATATAAGTTATAAATACATATATTTTTGCTCATTGGAACAGTTTCTCTAAAATTCGCTATTTGAAAAATTCCTGTTTCATTTTTAATTTTTACTGAATTAGCATTTGACATTATAAGCTTGCCACATATGTCAATATTATTTTTTACTGGATAATTCATGAGTTTTTTCTTATAAGCTACACAAACAGGTCTATAATTACACATGAAACAATTTTCGTTATCTGGATTAGCCAATTCATCAATTTTACTGTTTAGCAAAGCCGAATCAATTGATTTTTTTAATTCTTTGGCTTCATTAAAAGCCTCATCAATATCCTCATCGGAAAAGTCAATTTTATATTTTTTACCAGTAATGACGATTAATGAAGTTTCAGGTTTATATTGTTGTTTATCTATAATAATTTTGGCATACAATGCTAATTGGGTTTTATACGCTTCTTTTATGATTAATTTTTTGTTATTTTTTTCAAAAATCTTTCCTGTTTTAAAATCAGCAATCTCTGTAATGATTCCCTCATTGTTGTATATTAACAAATCTGCCTTACCTACTATTATATTTTCGTCATCCTTTAACCATTCTTCATTTTTGATAACTGAATGTGAGTTTTTTCTTAAAGTTGGTCTTAAAAGATGTTGTTTTAATAATTGCTTTTTGATAGCATAAAAACTTGAATACCATTGTACTGGAAAGTAACGTGATTGTAAATCATTATTTTTATACTCATCATTAAGTTTTGCTATCAATTCATTCCACTTGCTAGAAAAAGTCTCTTCATTTGTAATTTTCCATTTATATCTGTTTTCATAGAAATTGTGGATAATATTACCAATATCAGCATCAGGGTGTCTTGGAAAAAACTGTGAGTTTTTATATTCATGATAGAACACAGCCTTTAATGGACATTTCTTCCAATAATAAAATTTACTCGGTGATATGTAAGGAATTGACTTAATCATGTTCTATTTTATTTATCAATTCTCCATAACACCACCCAGGTCTTCTATGTAAATTAAAAGTGTCAATGAAATACACATTCTCAAAACCAGTTTCACTTATAGCATCAATTAAAATATTACTTTCTTCTTGTGGCTGATTTTTTGACCAATTCCACAAAGGGTGCGTTACAATTACATTGTAAGCATCAAACATTGTAAAACCATGAAGCTTTCCAAATTTCTTATATTTAATATCGCTAAATGAATTTTCTAAATTTTCAATTAGAAATTTAGAGTAATCCAACCATGTTAAATCTTCCTTTTTTAATTTATATTTCAATTCCGGATATTGATAATCTTCATCAATTAAACCTGATAAGTAATCAGAATTATTTAACAACCTCAATAAACCTACTGCAAGTCTCCAATCCAGCAATGGATGAAAATTCATATTACGGTAATTTTTTAAATCTTGATACCCTGCATCATAATTTGAAAGATTTTCAATTATTTGAAAATTATATTTATCCGATTCCTTCTCTGATTCGGGATTTATACACATTTTAATATATTCAGTAAAATCCTTATATAATTTCTGTATAAAACCGGAACCGTTGGGCAGTTCATCTGCTAAAACAATACTTGCTGTATTTTGTATTATACCATTAAACTCAAATTTTTCATCATATATTGCTGCTATTTCAATTTCTTCCGGGTCTATATCTAAATTATTGGCTAACGTTCTTTGTAAAAGAAATGCCGCTGAATAAAACGCTCCTTTTGATGCAGCAGCTTTAAATTTATCCTTACTAAAAGGATTAACTTCTATTCCGTAATCAAACCATTTAGGTTTTAACCGGAATACTTCTGTTATTTTGTTAGATGCAAGAGCTAATGCTTCTTCTTCCTTGAAAAGTATTTCTTTTTCATTTATTTGATTAAGATAATTGACTTCAATCCATTGGTTATCTAATTCTGCCCCAATCCAATTATGTTTTATATATTTTCCTTTAAATAAATCTCCTCCATTATTATTTATTTTCCATGTTAGTTCTTGTTGTGCATAACGAATAACAAAATTATTTTCAGTTTTTTCCTCAATACTGTCATCAGTAGTTTCTGCAAAGGTTAAAGGTTTAGATATATTAATTTCAAAATCTTCTTGTGAATCCCTTGGTCTTTTAAAATCAGTTCTAAAAGCATTTGGAACAGCGCCTATAAAAACATTACTAACCGGATTTTCTGCTTTAATTCTGACTTCATCTTCTTCATTTGTTTCTTCTGAAAAAGGTTCTGATTTTATGGTTTTTGTTTCTGTGTTCTGTATCAACCATTTCCGCTCCAAAAATGCATCATCTTGCATTATTTTGGCTTCCATTCTGACTGGATTAGTATAGTTTTTTTCAATAGAAATAATATCTGGTGTAATTCCAATTGCTTGAACAACTCCTTTATCCTTCGTTTTTTGAGATCCTGGTGCAAATTCATAGATTGCCATACTTAAATCCCTGTCAATAGATAATACTTCATAATTGTCATTATCTATTTTTTTAAATCCATGAGTTAAATTCCTTATTCTTGTAGGCATACCTGCCATTGGTAAAATGCCTGATTCTGCCAAAAATTCAGACAAATCACCTGATTTTATTTTGTGTTCATTGATTAATTTTTCAATATCTTTTGGCAAATCTAAAATCCACTGTTTAAAATCTTTAAAATTAAATAAATCAAGTTCACCATTACTATAAACACCTTTGTTTAAAGCATTGAAGATAGTTTTTAATTTATGGTCAATATTATTTATAATAATGCCTGACAGTTGCTTTTCATTATAATCTTCAATGTCACCAAATTCACCATGCACACTTCCTTCTGTTATTCCTAATTCAGAAAAAGCAAACCTTAAAACAGCTTTTGCTAGCATACGTTTAAAAATCCGTTCCTGATTAAGACTTAAAAAAGGTTGGGGCGGGGAATCACCGGTTATGCTTAATGGATTTTCAAAGTAATATTCATCATGGCTTCTACCTCTTGCAAATGTTAAAGCATAAGAAAATAATTGTCCCCGCCTTCCTGTTCGCCCCACTCTTTGTTGGTAATTAAATCTTTGCGGTGGCATATTGGCTAATAAAATAGCTTGTAGGGAACCAATATCCACACCCACTTCCAAAGTGGTTGTAACGCTTAACAAATCTATTTCCTGCGTTTTCCTTTCTTTCGGTTTAATAAATATTCCTTTGAATTGCCGTTGTCTTAATATTTGGTTATCATAAACTTGAAGTTAAGTAATTCTTTTTCCATAGTTTTTTTACAATTCCTGTTAATTTCTGGTCTAATTGATTTTGACAGAATACACAAACTCCGCCAGAATGATGTAAATGAACTGTTTTACAACGTTTGCACTCATAAAAAGGAGCATTTTCGTCTGATAATTCAATAAGTAAATTATTAATTTCTACAATACCACGGTGATTATTATGATTAAGCAAAGAAAAAACTGAGTTTCCAATATCATTTTCATCTTTACCTATGCGTTCTGCGACTTTTTTAATATACTTTTTTTCTTTTCTTTTTTTAGGTAAACTTTCGTATGATTCAGCAAGGGGAATATCATATTCTGTTTTATTATGTTTATAATTATCGCCCCATATTCTTATAAAAGAATTTGTAATTTCTTTTAAAATTATTGGTTCAATTTTCAGTTTATTTGCTTCTAATTTCAGGTTTTCATCATCTCTTACAGTTGCAAAACCTAAACCAGATGCTTCAAAACTGTAAAACAATCTACCAAATATAAAGAACGCTAAATTTTCTTCAATTTTTTTATCAATTTCACGTTTAGCATCCTTCCATCCATCTTTTGATTTGTCATAATCTTTTGTTGTAAAATCAAAAAAGTAATACCATGGTTGAAATTCACCATTAGATTTAAACGATTCAATTGATTTAAATGGTCCACCCGGATTTATGCCGAAATCCAAAAAATCCCTGATAATAATACCTTTAAAATCATCAAACTTTTTAATATTATGTTCTATGTTGTAATATTCTTGTTTTTGTTCTGATGTCTCAAACGGTCCATCTATGATTTGCCATAATTGTCCAATATAATTGAATCTATTTTCATTTTTTTGTTTAAGTGTACTTTGGGCGTTTTTATCGTTATTATTTAATGCGGAAATTACTTTTTTTTCAAACTGTACTACTTCGGTAATATTATGGATAATTACTTCTCTTAATAACGACTGGTAATGTTCTTCTTCTATATTTTTTGCAAGTTTTGCTGCATCTTCACGACTATCAGAAAAAGCAACAAGTTTTTTGTTTGGGTTACCTGCTTTTTCAGTCTTTTTGCTATCCGGTAATGTATCGAAAAGCTCTTTGGATAGTATTTGTGTTACTTTTCCAAAACCTGTTCTAAAACCTCTGAACGGTGATTGTTTTCTTTTTTTAGGATGTGAATAATCCACTTCACAATGTGGACAAGTATGGGGTAAAGATTTAATATTTTTAGATAATTTTTTTAGTTTTTCTTCATCGCTTCCGGATATGTCAAATCCGTTATATTTTACCCTTAACCATTTCCCTTTGATATAATTCTCTGTATCATTGGGATTTTTTGTTATTATTTTTCCAGAAAAAACATTAATCCATGCATCCTGCCAGTAATGATACAGGTCGTTATTTTTAAGACTGTTTCTTTTACCTTCAACAGTCCAATCAGGCTCAATATTATTAAAGTTACCAGGGATAAAAACACTAAAATCCTTGTATTTCCTTTTTTCCACTATTGTAGAAGGTGATGTTTCGGGTACACCTTCAATATCGGGACTAACCGGTATAAGTTCCGTTATATTGTGTCCATTTTCATCTTTATATTGAATCCGGCTACCACCAAAAGCTATCGTTCCACAGTTTTCACAATATAATAGCTCTAATGCTCTATGTTTATTAAAAGAAATTACAGGTGTTGTTAATATTTTTCCAACAGGGGGCTCATTATTGGCTTTTTCTGAAACCGGAATAAGTTCTCCCCACATTCCAGGAATGTTCCGGTAAAACAAATGAAACCGCAACCTTGGATAACGTAATTTCTTTTCGTATTTTTCCAGTATTCCAAGGGAATATAAAAAGCCTTTAATAGCATTGTGATTTTCTTTGTGTTTATCACCAAAAAGAATTTCAGATAAAAAATTTGCTCCCTTTGTATTGTCGTTTTCTCCATTTTTAAAGGCAGGAATTGCTCTTATTCTGCCATTTACATTAAAAGAAGTATAGAGTGCATTATAAACCTTTTTATTAAAAAATTTACCTGTTTCTTGATGTTGATCTTTAATCAGTAATTCAAATACATTAGTAGTTAGAATTTCTGGGATTACATTATTTATAGCATCAAATAATTCGTCATATTCTTTTTCATTGCTCAATTTTCCAATTTCTTCTGAATTTTTCCCAATTTTTTCAAAGTCAGCAACTAAATCTTTAAGCGGATAATATTCTTTCTCATCTGGTTTTTCTTCTGTTCCTTCAATAATAGTGATTTCTTTGTTTTCAACACCAAAGAAACTTTTCAAGAAAGCTTTCCCTTCATCTCCTTCAAGTGAAGCACTTGATGCTAAAATTCTTAATTGGTCACTGTCCGGTGTCAAACCTAACCGGTTTAGTAGCATTCTAATTAAATATGCAATTTCAGAACCACTGCCACCACGGTATAAATGCAATTCATCTATAACAATATGAAAAATCCGTTCTTTTTTCTCTTTTTCTTTTTGTTCATCAGTTAATTCTTCATCAAATTCAGTATTACATTCAAGCCATTGTTTGGTTTTATCAAAAATAGGATTTTCAATATCACGCATTAGCATAATGCTTAACATACTGAAATTGGTAATAAAAATATCTGGTGGTGTTTCTTGCATATCGAAACGGGTTCGCATTTCTGCACCATCCAGTCTTTGAAAATTTGACATTAAGTCTTTTATCTCTTCTTCATTTAAACCGTCCGGGTTTTGTTGAATATATTCTTCTAATTGCTGGTTATTATCTTCAATCTCTTTTAAAGCTTTTTTTAAAGCTGTAATCTTTGATTTGTTTGGAATTATTTTAGCATCTTCTTCTTTGTAAAGTTTGCCTGCAACAGGTGATGTAGAATTGTAACGTCCAAAATAGATTCTGTTGTTATTGTATTCATTCTCAAAGATTTTTCTGGCATAATCAGAATCCAATGCTTTCCGCAATCTTGACATTTGGTCTTCAACAAGTGCGTTCATTGGATAAATTAACATAGATCTGATAGCAGGGGGACGTTGTGGATTTGGTCTTTGCCTCACTTGTTCCTTTAAAGTTGTATTTCCTTTTCCAACAATTTTTGTGGGTCCATACCCACCTGACCACCAATTTGTATTATTAACGATGTTTTTATTTCCCTTCCATTTATTCATTTCTTTGCTCAAATAAGCAAATAAGGGCAAAAGAAAAGATTCTGTTTTTCCTGAACCTGTCCCGGAAGTAATAACACAATGACTTCTTTCTAATGCTTTATTAAGCATTTCGTATTGATGATTATAGATTTTAAAATCTCCAACTAACCCGGCTTGCGTTATATTTTTGAATATTTCAAGTTCTTCCTTATTTAAATTTGGTAATTTTGATATTTCTTGTATCTTATATTTTGACAGTTTATAGGTTGGCAATGGCTCTACCCAAGGCGCTCTTGAAAAAACTTTATCAGCATTTAATAATTTCTTCCGTCGTTCTTCTAACCCTTCATAACGAGTGCTAAAAGCAGTTTTAACATAAAGAATAAAATTCTCTTTTATTTTTTCGTAAATTTGAATAGGGTTCTTCATAGTTCAATATTTATTGTTGTTTCATTTAAACTTTGTAATCCTTTTTTTAGTAAATGTAAATTTATAGTATTTGTTAAAAAAAGACCTGGAACATTTTTATAAATGATATAGAGCCCTTTTCTAAAATTTTTATCATCAAGGTATTTGATTTCAGGTTTTTGTCCATTCAATAATGCAATACTAATAGATAAATTTCTTGGCAACCGACAATTTAATGGAATTGCCAAATATTTTTTTTGTCTATCATATACAATAATATTAGTTGCTCTTTTTGCATTTTCCATTCGTTCTTGTTCGTCATAACAGTTTTTCCAACCTTTGTTTTTTTTACAACTATCATATTCCTCTTCTGCTATTTGTTTAAATAAATACAAGTAAATATATAATCCAAGCTGTGGTTCTTCAATAGAATAAGCAGTATTGTTATACCATAATCGGTAAACAGTTTTATATCCATTTATTTTTGTGTATTTTGTAAATGCAAGTTTTTTATCAAAGCCTTCCGGTTTGGGTTTAAAAGACAATGAGTCAATATCAAATATAAGCCCCCCTTCATAATCGGGAATCTCATTTTCAACTACATTAATATAATTTTTCCATTCTGAAATATCTAGAAAAAAAGAAGCTAATGCAAACTGGGTATATACCCCATCTTTCTTAAAGACTAAATCAAATTGTTTAGAAAAAGTTTTTACAGGTTCAATATCTGAACTTTTGAATTTGATATAAATAATTTGAGGATGTAATTTATCTATATTATTCTGTATCTCAACCGTTATGTTTTTCTGTTTGCAATAATCTAATATCTTTTCGATAAGCTCATTGTCTCTTGCTCCTGTTAAAAATGTAATAATTCCTTTTTCTGACGGTTTAACTAATAAATGTGGTTTGTTAACAATAATTTTTCCATTTTGAATGTCGCAATCAATAAACCCGGCGTCTTGCAAACTGTATCTTAAAAGATTTACTTTTTTCTGTATATCTTCTTCATCTTCGTTAGTTTCGAATAAAGAAAAAACAGCATAATCAAAATCTTTTTTAGAAATTTTTCCTCTTGTTGATAAATAGTTTATCAGGATATTTCCATTATTGTTGTTAGTGTATTCAAAATTTGAAGTGAGATTGTTAGCATTATTTTTTGATATAAATATATTTTGATTATCAAGTAATCTTTGGTAAATCGTATAATTTGAAATGTGTGAGTTATCAAAAAATGGTTCAATTCCTTTTAAATAATTTTCCGGATTTGAATAAATAATTTTTCCTGTTTCATTCCTTACCGGTAATAAAGATTCTATTTCAACATTTGTTTTTTTCTTGAAATCAATTAACTGATAAAATCTTTGAGATTCAATCTTCCCAGAAACAAGTTTAAATTTAATGCCTTTTCTTTTTATATGCTCATCTGTAAAAAAGTAAAATCCTTGATCTTCGTATTTTTTTGAAAGTGGTATTTCTGTTCTATCATCATATACTGCAATTATATCATCATAATCATCTGTATTTTCAATCCAAACAAACGGTAATTTATCAATAAAAAAGTTTCCGTTGTCATAAAAACTTCTGTTAAAGTTTATTTTCGGTTTGTTATCGGTATCAAGTGTTAAATCTTTTATTTCAGGATGTGGAAATTTTGTTATTGTATCAACTGTAAATGCCAACCATCCATTTGGTAATCCGGTTTTCTGATTATCATCTAACAATTTTTTATTATCATTTTCTATTCTTTCAAACCAATCTTTTAGTTTTTTTTCAAAGAAATCTTTTTTGGTAATGATAAAAGTTGTTCCAGCATTATATTCAACTTTTGGTATCTGTATCCATTCTTTAAATTCAGGATGTTTTTTGAAGGTATAGTAATCTTTTGGCTTAAAAGAGTATTTAATGCGGTTTACATTATCTATTAATTCAATTTTTTTATCAAGGTTAATTTCTATATTAACTAGATTTGAATATTTCTCTGAAATCAACTTAACACCTTTAATTTCATCATTTTCAAACGTTATCTTGCTGTTTTCAGGAATACCTCTGGTTGTATATATCCTAAAATACTTAAAGATTATTTTTTTAGTTATCCGGTGAAAATCAAAACTCATTACCAAATATGACCTGGAATATCCTTTTGAACCACTATTGTCATAATTTGTTCCATCCCAACTCTTGTAGAATTTTAACGCTCTCTTTACTATTAACTCTCCAAAATAATCATTCTTTTTAATTTGTTTAATAGTTTTTTCTTTAAGATGAAGTTCACTAGCATTGTTCAATAGAATATCTTTAATTCTGTTTTCATCAATTTCTTCATTTGGCAACAAATCTTCTTTGTCAAAAACAGTTGATAATTTCTCTTCTTGTTCTTTCCTGAAAAGAATGTGGTAGGCGAATTTACCAACATACCTCCTTGTTTTTGGTGTTGTAACTTCTTCTAAATACCCTAGCTGAAAATTATTATCTTCAATCAACCAATTGTTAATTTTTATCCAAAATTGGTCAATTTCTTTAAATTTACTTGAATTAAATTTTAAAGCATTAGGGATTATTTCTTTTTCTCTAAAAAAAGAATTTAAATAACCATAAAAATTGTTTGAATTAAATTCTTCAATTGTTTCACCTGATGTGAAAGACAGGATAAAGGCAATAAAGAAAGCGAAATATGGGGGATAATTAAATGGTACTCCTTCAATTGATATTGTGCCTTTTTGATACTTTTCTTCTAAATCTATAATTCGTTGAATATAATCTTTGGATGTTCCTGGAACTCCCTGTCTTAATGCTCTATAAAAATCTTTTACATAACCTCTTTCTGGTTCTTCAAAATTGTTTTTTCCAATTTCTTCAATTATTCTTTCGCTGAAATAGAAAATAACTTCTTTTTCTTCATTGTCAGGATTAAAGTAATGATTAATTATTGCATTGTTCCATTCAAAATATTTCATATTGTAAGATTTTGGCATTGGGAAAAATAGCTCTTTTTCAATTTTTGGTTTGAGCGTTGGCTCGTGCGAATTGAAAATGTGCTATTTGTGCGGTGGCATTTTTCCTCATTTTCTAACCAAATTTTCATTGTTTATTTTTTCTTTTCTTGCATGAAGCACAACGGTGCGGGTTATGCCCGGTTTCTGAATGTAAAAATACGAAGTATTTTTTAAGTGAGGGAATTAGGTATAGCCCACGTTTAATAGGTTGGTGTATAAGCAGTAGCGTATTAAAAAGCAAAAATTTTAATGTCAGTACTACACTTAGCCGAACCTTGTTTAATTTTTCAAAGTTACACAAAAACCAGTAATAAAGTTTGGCTGTTTAGAACGCCCTCCCGATAGCTATCGGAATCCGCACCGCTTATAGTTCTATTTATTATCTGCTGTTGCCTTATTCTTCTTTTTTTTTTTCAAAAAGTTTAAAAACCATACCAGAATGAAGTACTTTCAATTTAGTAGGACTTTTAACTTCTATCATTACATAATCTTTATCGTAACCTTCTAACGCATCAAATTGAAACCCAAATTTTTCAATATTACTTATTTTAATATATTGTTTTCTGCCTTTATTTTCTAATGTATAAGTTCCATTATACCCATAATCTCGTTTATCGTGTATAACATAATGTATTTTTTCATTATCAATAAATGTTAAATAATTAACCCCCATAACTCCTATAAAAACAACTTGTTCAAATTTTTTACCAACTAGATATTCCTTTGTAATTGGTTCTGTTGTTTGGCACGAAATAACTAAAAAAGCAATACTAATCGCAATCAATTTTATATCCTCTTTAAGTTGCATTTATTACTTGAATTTAAGCTTAATAAGAATGACCATTTACAATAATCTTAAAATCATTGGTTATATTTATTTCTCGAGTATATACTTGTTTATTTGTTAATAAGCCTTCTAATAGTAGGTCTTTTTCAGTCCTATTATCATTTTCTAGTGGCTCCATAAATGAGAAGTCTATATTTACTTTATAATCTTCCGGAGAACCTTCTATTTCTGTTTCAATTTGATGAAAAGAAAAATCTCCGGGGCTGAACTTTAGAGAATGAATTTTTTCTTGTTGATTATAATTGGGAAATTGCTCTTGATAAGTTTTTAGAGTGGATTGAAAAGCTTCTTCGGAATTGGCTTTTAATTTACCACCATCAATAGCTAAAACATAAAAAGTTTGATCCTTATGATCTTTTCCAAAATTTTCTAAACAAATAGCCCAAGTAATTAATTTCTTTTTTACTTTATCTTTATCGATGAAATCGAATGGGGATTTTGGTTGACCTTTTAAAAAGGCCTCCATCATACCTAAATATGCGGGTTCATAATAAATTTCCTTTGCAAGTTGTAAAGCAGTTCCATATTCCCCTTTTTGATTTGGATCGGCCCCATAATGCAATAGAAGATATACCATCTTTAAATTTTTGTTACCTGTTGCTCTTTGAAGAGCTGATTGACCGTTATGTAATAAGTCGACTGATATTCCGCTGTCCAAAAGTGTTTTCACCGCTTCTAGATTTTTATCTTCAGAAGCAAGAGAAACTAATACCTCTGCTTGATCTTCAATATCAGAGTTTTCTAAAATTAGTTTGGTAATCTGAGATGATCTTTTATGGTCAATTTGAGATAAAACGGATAACTCAAGTGGTATTTTTCCAAATCCATCAGGTGCAATAAGAGTCATTTGATTAAAACTACCTCCTTCATTCAGGTAAGATTGTAAAAATTCTAAGTCACCAGAAAGGATAGCTTTGCTTAGTTTTTCTTCCATCTTAATAATTGTTAACGGGTTAGGTGTATAAGTAGTAGCGGATTAAAAAGTGAAAATTTTAATGTCAGCACTACACTTAGCTAAACCTTGTTTAATTTTTCAAATTTACACAAAAACCAGTAATAAAGTTTGGCTGTTTAGAACGCTCTCCCGGTGGCTATCGGGATTCTCACCACTTATAGTCCTGTTGTATTATGCTTTCGTTTTTTTTATTGTTATTTCTTCAATCCAAAACCAATCATTTTATAATTATTTGGTGTTTCTGTTATTTCTTCTAAACTTTGAAACCATAATTCTACATTGCTTTTTTCAATATAAATTACAGAATTTTTCAAATCAGAATCAAACGTTATTTTATAATTCATCTGTTCCGTATTCAAAATGCTTAACACAAAAGACAATGTTAATTTTGACAAATCATCTAAAAACCATTTTTTTAATTTTATATTTGATGTGTCTTTTAGGTTAGGTAAATTATCACACCAAATAAAATATAATTCGTTTCTATCAAAATGAAATTCTATTGCTCCATATTTCCAAATACTACATTTGTCACTTAATAAATTAGTTCCTCCATAGTTATAAAAACCATCAGGATTAGGAAAATTGTTCAAAATCCATTCTTTCGTCTTTCCTATTTTTATATAATCAAATATTCCATTCTTAAAAAACTCAAAAAAATCTATTTCTACATTTATTTCCATTCTTATTCCTTCTATTTATTTCGTTTGCTCAAAATGACACATAACGGTCTGAATATGTTGCGTTTGGCATTTCAACGCTTCAATCTTTCAGGTTACCACTATATTTATTAATCCGTCCATACACAAGATCTGTATAACAAAGATTATCAATTATTTTTTGCTTTACACCAACCATTTTAAATCCGATTTAGTGTATTTATTATCTCCGGGTTTCGACTTCTTAATTTTCCAACAGTCAATAGCATCGTGTAATGATTTATCCGGATTGTCTTTAAAAAAATCCCGGATATAGGTATTATATTCAAACTGTGGAGCAATCTGTTTTTCTGTTTTGTTTGTTCGTATT
>PDWJ01002611.1_pt1 | contig 18807 bp, 15 predicted proteins | sample 1430881 | NCBI WGS metagenome assembly PDWJ01 (sample SAMN01162460, study PRJNA174530) | Oral metagenome, whole genome shotgun sequencing project. | biome: Marine environment; feature: Marine mammal; material: Swab sample of the gingival sulcus; isolation source: swab sample of gingival sulcus...
CCTATATCAACCAGCGCTACCTTGGAATGATACGCAACCTTCAACGCTACGGCTGGATTATCTGTTATTTATATGGTGCCTCCCCAGCGGTGCATACCAGCTTCACCCCCGCACACGGTGTCTTGCACCGTTTTGATCAAACAACCTTGGGCTGGCGCAATGCCACCAGTTTACGCATGAGCGAGCTTGGTTATCAAAATAAAGTACAGTTTAACGTCAGCTTAAACGATTTGGACACCTATATCCGCGACCTGGTCACCGCCGTCACCACGACCGCACCCATTTATCAACATCTGGGCATCAAAAACGCACAAGGAGACTTCCAACAAATCTCTGGTAATATTTTGCAAATTTCTAATGAATACTATAGCAGCGCCCGACCTAAACAAGTGACCGAATCCTGTGAATTACCTTTAGTAGCCCTTAAATCCCGCGGGATCGCTTATGTCGAATTACGCCTGCTCGACGTCAATCCGTTCGACCCCTGCGGTATCTCCGTTGAACAAATGTATTTTTTAGAAACCTTTATGTTATGGGCATTATGCTATCCCAGCTCATTATTTACACATGCCGATTTTAACGAAATCAATCATAATCGCTTACGTATTGCCTGTTGTGGTAACGATAAAGAAATACGCCTTGACGATAATGGCCATTCAAGACACGCCAAAGAATGGCTGCTTGCCTTGCTTGACAGCATGGAAAAATTCGCTAAACAGCTAGACGCCAACAGCCATAGCCACAATTACAGCCAGACATTTGTTCATTTACGCCAAGCAGTACATGAACAAACCCTGATGCATCAACAAATTCATCGCTCTCTAGAGCATGAATCATTTATTGACTGGGCTTTGGCATTAACCAAACAACACTATCAAGCATTATCTCAGCCTGTTACTGCTAAAACCAAAGCCGCTCTCGACAAACAAAGAGACGCCTCTATCGCCAAGTACGAAACCCTACAACAACAAGCGCAGCCGCCCTTTGAATATTTTCTCGCCCACTATTTTGACCAGCTCAAACCCTTGAGATAGGCGCTTATGCACTATGACATCAAATATCGTGGCGAGCATTTGCTTATCAAACGCAATCCGCCCACACCACGCATGAAGCGTTTGCGCCTGAACGTTCATCCTGATAGTTGCATTACCTTAAGCGCACCCAAATACACAACAGAGCGCCAGATTCGACACTTCATCGAAGCTCATATCGACTGGTTATCTCTTCAGTTCACAAAAATGCGTCAGCGCCATCAGAGCAAACCACAATATCAATATTGTGCCGGAGAACAGCATTATTTTCTTGGCTGGCATTATCCTCTAACATTTGTCAGTAATCATAACCCTGCCCAATATGACATGAATATTTGTGGTTTAAAACCACCTTATATCACCTTATCAGTTAAAGAAAAAAATAATGCCGATAAAGTTAAACAAGCATTAAGACAATGGTATAAAACCCGGGCGCTTTATTATTTTCAGCAGCGTTTGACAATATTACGCTCCAAGACTCCATGGGTTAGACAAACACCTCTTCTAAAATGTCGGCGCATGAAACGGCAATGGGGCAATTGCGCCCCCAAAGGGCATATCACTTTAAACACCCATCTCATCAAAGCGCCGCCTAAGTGTATTGACTACGTCATCCATCATCCATGAATTGTGTCATTTGCAAGAATTCAACCACAGCGGCAAATTTTATGCTCTAATGGATCAGGCGCTGCCCGACTGGCCGGCACTGAAAGCACAGCTTACTGACTTGGCCCCGATACTTTTAAGTTAAAATCACAACTGTCGCCAAATAAAACCATCTATTCATAATATATACAATAGATATTGTAATCGTTTAATAATTTTTCAACCCTATAGTATGATATGAGTATGTTAATTATTATCGAATATTAAAAACCATGTTAAGCATTAATGCATTTAACCAATACGAACGTATTCGCCACCGCCTGCCTCAAGAGCCGGCAAGAAATCACACCCCGCTTGAAGTGGCCTCTATCCTGGAGATTAGCGAACACTTCGACACTTTTCTCTTTGATGCCTTTGGCGTATTGAATGTTGCCGAAAAAGCCATTGACGGCGCGGTAGAAAGTATTCGCACATTACGGCAGATGGACAAAGCCGTGATGGTCGTCTCCAATGCGGCAACCTATCATAAACCTATGATGGTAGAGAAATTCCACCGCCTGGGTTATGATTTTTCCGCCGATGAAATCATTAGCAGCCGCGACGCATTACTGGATGGGTTAAAAGACCATCCCACCAATATACGCTGGGGGGTTATCAGCCCAGAAAATGGCCAGGAAGATTTAGAAAAAATAGGCATCCAGTATGTTTTCTACGATAATCCCGATTTCGCCAGCTGCGATGGTTTTTTATTTTTATCAAGCCTGACTTGGGATCGGGATAAACAAGACAAATTTCTCCACATTCTTAACCGGCGTCCGCGGCCGGTATTGTTAGGCAATCCCGATTTGATCGCCCCGATGCAAACCCATGTATCAATCGAACCTGGCACATACGTTTTATTATTAGACGATCATCTGTATAAACATTGCAAAGTTTTCGGCAAACCGTTTGCCTCTATTTTTGCCATCGCCGCCAAGCGCTTAAATAAGCTTGGCAGAGACATTAATCCTCAGCGCACCATCATCTGCGGCGACACCCTGCATACTGACATCCTTGGTGGCAATGCCGATGGCATTAGTACCGCATTGATCACAGGACACGGTTTCTTCAAAGAATTAAACCCGTACGAATACATTAAAAAAAGCAGTATAACCCCCGACTATCTGATGCGAAGTATTTAACTTGCTTTATTACCATCACCACAAAATAACACAGGTTTATCATGTTTTTCACTAAAATAAGGTCATTATGAAACAATATCTCAAGCGCTTTATCTGGCTCATGTTATGGCTGTTTATTTTTTTGATTATTATTCCGGCAATCAGCTATCTCTGGATTAGTTTGAGCGCTAAACCTTATTTATACGACCGTCTTGAAGACATCCCCACCCGCCCGGTCGCCATTGTTTTGGGCACCTCAAAATACGTCAGTGGCGGCGGTGAAAATTTATTCTATACCAAACGCATTGAAGCAGCACTTGCGCTTTATCGCAGCGGCAAAGTCAGCCATTTTATCGTCAGCGGCTCTAATCCAGACGAATATTACAACGAACCCAAACAAATGCAGGAAGACCTAATCGCCGGTGGCATACCAGCAGAAAACATTCAACCCGACTATGCCGGTTTGCGCACCTTAGACAGCATCCTACGCGCCGAAAAAATATTTGGCAATCAATCTTATATGATAGTATCGCAACCGTTTCATAATGCCCGGGCCGTCTTTATCGCCCGTCATAACGGCCACAACGTCGTCGCTTATAATGCTGATGATGGCATCCCTTTAAGATACAGTTTTAAAACCAGAATTCGCGAATTCGGCGCCCGTTTAAAAGCAATCAGCGATTTATATTTCACCAACAAACAAGCCAGATTTTACGGTGACCCCATTCCATTTCCTCAAAACAAACGCTTACCCCGCTAAATGTATATAATGTGCAAGTCAATGGCTGCCTCAAAGCAGAGACCAAGATGACACAAAACTATATAACCGTAGCGGATGGTTATAATAAATTTTATTCAGTGTAAATCATTATTTAGGAGATTAAATGTCTTTAATTGCCATTTATCGCCAACATATCGCCAAACAAAACTTTAGTGAAGATCAGGCGCAAATACTCGTCCTTAAAAAAATGCAGCGCATAGCCGATGATTTGACCCATTGGCAAAAAACATCGCTGCCACCTCAACCAACAAAATCACTACTGACCAAATTATTCAAACAAAACCCTCAAACCGACGAGTCAACATGGGTAAAAGGACTGTATTGTTATGGCGGCGTGGGACGTGGCAAAACCCTCTTGATGGATTTATTTTTCACCTATTTGCCCGGCAAGCGCAAGCGGCGGCGCCACTTTCACCGCTTTATGCTTGAAATACACGAAGCCCTGCATCAAATCCGGCATAACGAAAACCCCATTGACATCATCATCAAAAACCTTGCCCAAGAGATTGACATCTTATGTTTGGATGAATTTTTCGTTGCTGATATTACCGATGCCATGCTCTTTGTGCGCTTGTTTAGCGCGATGAAACATCACGGCATCACCCTAGTGACCACTTCCAACATAGCGCCCGACGAGCTGTATAAGAACGGGCTACAGCGCCAGCAATTCCTGCCTGCCATCACTTGGATTAAAGACAACCTCGTCGTTTATCATATGACCGAAGGAGAAGATTACCGCCACCGCCATTTTTCGCAAGAAAACATCTTCCGTTATCCCGATAGCAAAAAAGCCCGCCAAGCCATATATGCCGAGTTAGACGAACTTACCGGCCACACCTCCGCTCGCTATGATAGCGCCTATTATCTGGCCGGCACGCGCAAAATTCCCACTTTATTTTACTTAGAGCGAGGTATTGTTTTTGAATTTGACACCTTATGCGGTGGCAATTACTCGCAAAAAGACTATATTGATATTGCTAAGCGCTTTCCCTATGTCGCCCTGGTCGGAGTCAAAAAACTTACCCCTGATAATGAAGATGCTGGCAAACGTTTTTTATTATTGATTGACGAATTCTACGATCGCGCCGTTAAATTACTTCTCACCAGCGATGTCGTTATTACCGATATTTATCAGGGGAAAAAACTTGTCTTTGAATTCGAACGCCTGCAAAGCCGACTGGTTGAAATGCAAAGCGTCCATTATTGGCAACAACCGCATCTTTGCTAAACTCCGAATGAATCAATGGAACCGCCTCGCACACGGAACACTCTCAGCATAGCTTAAAACTCTGAAAAATTAGCTTAAACTGACTTCCTTAAGCACCAAAAAATATAGTAACATTGCCATTAAATCGGCTTAAAGACGCGGGCCGCCACTCAAACCCAAACCATCAGGAGATAATGATGAGACGATTAACACCCAAAACCGTCGCCATCATTACCATGCTGCTGGGTGTCAGCAGCAAAATAGTCAAGCGCAGCAAGGCGCGTTAAGAAGAAGCCTCTCCGCCGCCGAAATACAGGCGCGCATCGCAAAACATCGCGCCACCCTATGGTGGATAGCCATAACCTTTAATTTAGATAATTACAGTATCCATCCTCTGAGATGGTTACTATAAAAAAATATCTGCATTCAAAGATGTATCAGCCATTTTATGGTAGGCAGATAAAGGATCTTATCTACTGCAAAAAATAGCCAAAGTCAGCGAATTGCCTCTTTGGGAAAAAGTGGTTAATGGTTAAAAGGCTAAATAACTATTTCATTTATATAAATAAAATAGCTAAAAACACATGGAAAAATAAGTAAATGTCATCAAACAGAAAAAAATGAAAAAACCGAATTAATGATTGATCAATTGTAATATTTTACAGTATACTTCATTTTTTTAAACAACCTGGCCACTGTTATGTCTGATACTTCTTCTACCCAAGTCAAGCGCCATCTACAAACTCGCCATTTATCCATGATTGCCATCGGTGGTTGTATCGGAACTGGTCTTTTTATGGCCAGCGGTTCTGCCATTAGTGAAGCCGGACCAGGTGGCGCGCTATTCGCTTATGCTGCCATTGGTCTAATGGTATATTTTCTGATGACCTCTCTTGGCGAAATGGCTACTTACTTACCCGTATCGGGTTCCTTTTCTACTTATGCCACACGTTTTGTTGACCCGTCATTAGGCTTTGCTTTGGGATGGAACTACTGGTTTAACTGGGTAATCACTGTTGCTGCTGATGTCGTGATAGCAGCCGTCGTCATTAGTTATTGGGAGCCGATGCGCTTTATGCCACCATGGGCATGGAGTATGTCGTTTTTTGCCATCATATTGGCATTGAACACACTTTCAGTGAAAACCTACGGTGAATCGGAGTATTGGTTTGCCTTAATAAAAGTATTAACCGTTATTGTCTTTCTAGTGATAGGGGTATTAACCATTTTTGGAATTCTTGGTGGTGAGTATGTAGGTTTTGCTAACTTTACTGTTGGTGATGCACCATTTCTCGGTGATAGTACAAGCGGGAAATTTCTCACTATGTTGGGTGTTTTCCTAATCGCCGGGTTTTCTTTTCAAGGAACAGAGCTAATCGGTATTACCGCTGGTGAATCAGCCAACCCCGAAGAAAGCATTCCTCGCGCCATAAAACAGGTTTTTTGGCGAATTTTAATTTTCTATATTCTTGCTATCGCCGTGATTGGCCTGCTCATCCCTTATACTAGCCCACAACTACTTGGGGCAGATGCGGATCAAATAGCTCTTTCGCCATTTACTTTGGTTTTTGAACGTGCCGGATTGGCTTTTGCTGCTGCATTAATGAATACGGTCATTCTGACTTCTATTCTTTCTGCAGGAAATTCAGGCATGTATGCTTCCGCACGCATGCTTTATGCTATGGGTAAAGATGGTTTGGCTTGGCCGGTATTTGCAAAAACCAACTCACATGGAGTACCGATGAACTCCGTATTGGCTACTGCGTTAGTGATACTTGCCATTTTTCTTTTGCAACTGAACGAATACTTAAGCAAAAGTTTATATCAATATATTGTTGCCGCCTCTGGTCTGACAGGTTTTATTGCATGGTTAGGTATTGCCATAAGCCACTATCGCTTCCGTCGCGCATATATTGCCCAAGGATATGATATTAATACTCTGATCTATCGTGCCAAATGGTTTCCGTTTGGACCTTTGCTTGCTTTGGCGTTATGTATATTGGTCATTCTCGGGCAGGATACCGAATTGGTGCTAAAAGGTCATCTTGACTGGAATCGTATCTTTGTTACATATATGGGTTTACCAGTATTTTTGGGCTTTTATCTTTATCATAAAATTCGCTACCGCACCCATAAGATACCATTGCTTGAAGTCGATCTGAGCCAAGAGCCAAATTCATAATTTAATTTGACCAGATAGCTAAAATAACGCTTTTAGTGTTATTTTTACCTAACGTCATCACTTAGCTAGATTTATTAGTAACGCACTATAAAAATAATCTCTTTAATTTGGATTAAAGAGATTATTTTATGCTAGTTCAAGTAAAACATCATAACAGTTATTATCACTATAACCGTATCATTACCATAAAATATTTTAGTCGCGCCACTCTATACTGTAATCAAACTCAAAAGAGCTTTATCATTTCATATGATTCTGAGATACATTAACCTCATTACTATACTTGCCTGATACGATGATAGCGTACAGCGATAAAACAACACATCATCCGTAAGTTACCTTTTGCCTACGCTCATTCATCCGCAGCTGAATAATTACGCTTAAGCCCTAATTCAGACTCGCTAGAAAACTCTGCCCAACCACATAAATAAGCAATCCGACGCCAATACTGAGCAACGGCTGACGCCTGCGATACTCAAGTATGATCACTGTAAGCAATGCCACTGCACTGACGGCAGCGGACTTAGCACTACCCCACGCCAACGACATCGTCGCGTACACCGCCAGAATAACCATCATCCCGGGTGGCATCACTTTACCGAGAAAACAAAACAAGCGTTGATGGCGCCGGGCAAAGTGCATCAGGGTAAACGGAAACGCGCGCAGTGCAAAGGTCAACAACGCTGAAATACATACCCCACCCAGTAAATACAGCGCCTGATCAGTCATGTTGCGCCCCGCGGATAGGCCACTAACATCACCATAAAAAAGACGATTGCCATAGATAATACCTGATCTTGAAACAGCCCCAATGCCAAAACAACTGCGACCAAACCAAGCAGCATGGTAAAACGTCGATCGCGATGGTAAAAATGGGCTTGCGCCAGCACCACAAACAGCGCCGACAGTGCAAAATCAAAGCCGATTACCGACGCCGGAATAATCATGCCCAACCATAGACCTAGCAGCGTGCCCGCAATCCAATACCCCTGACACAATAACTGCACAGCAATCAATAAGCACCCGTCTGTATCTTCACCCTGCTGCGCAACCAGCGAATACGCTTCATCAGTCAAAGAAAAAATGGCGTAAACACGCCCGACCGGATGGCCACGCAAAGCTGCCATAGGATACGACAGACCGTAGAAAATATGGCGTATGTTCACCGCCAAAGTCGTCAAAGCAATCGTCGCCCAATCAGCACCTGCAGCAAACAGGCCGACAAGCAAAAATTGTATCGCGCCTGCGTAAATCATCACACTGGATAACAAAGCGTACTGCCAAGGTAAACCTTGCTGCACCCACAACACAGCAAACGCCATACCTAACGGCAAATAACCCATAAAAACCGGTAAAGAAAGCGTCATTGCCCGCCGCCAAGGCATATCGATCATATTTTCCTCAGTGATAGTTAACATAAATTGGCGTGAATAAGCAACGTTTCCGTTACCCAAAACCAGCATAATAAAGAATATCTGGATTGTCTATACTAACATATACCACTTAAAGCATTATTATGACTCCCAAAATATACATTGATATGATAAATAGTCATTGCCATCGTCAGTAATTGTTTTATTCAACCATAGTCTGCACAATTTTACAGCTGTTCGATGCGGTGATAGCGCCCCGCTTTTAAGCGGACGGTTTGAGCTTCTCCCTGTCCGCACCAGCGAATGCCGATGCTTCTTTCTGTTTCCGATGTTCGCCCCAAACCGAATACAATCCGTCTATCGCCTTGGGCGGCGAGGCCATTATTGGCATAAACTTCGCGATACTGTGTGCTCGGCTTGGGGCTACTGTCTTCAGGGATAAGCACCACTTTACTGCCGATGGCATCGCGGTTGCAACTTGTGCCGTTACCAACCAGCTCTATCCCCAGCCACTCTGCGTCATCGCGATTGTCATTGCGATACAGCGACGGGGGAGCGGTCATATGGGTAATTAATACATCCAAATCGCCGTCATTATCAAAATCGGCCAATGCTACCCCTCGTGATGTTCCTTTCCGGGTAAAGCCCACTTGTTCGGCGACATCGATAAAATATTTCCCTTTATTTAAATAAACACGGTTCAGTTCGTTACCAAAAATACAACGCCCGCGCACATCCGCCCAGCGGTCGGAATAACCGTGTATATCCGGTCCGGTCAGTGCTATCTGCGCATTCCAGTACCAATAATCGGGGCAAGGGGTTTCTTGATGGTCATAAGCATCATCGCCCATGCCGTTGGCTTGCACAATATCGAGCAACCCGTCGCGATTGAGATCACCGAATGCGGCGCCCCAGCCAAAGCGCTGCTCGTCAAGAACATTACGCCGGCTTGCTTCATCGCGCAGCATACTCGGGGTCGCCTCTCCTTGCTCACTATAATTCATCCATAGCAAGCTGCCTTCGGCCTGCAATTTATGGTGGACGTTGGATATATGGATATCGGGACGGCCGTTATTATCCAGATCGCCGAGGGTGGCATTCATGCCTTTATAGGTGTCGCGGCCAATGCTGCCGGATAATCGTCCTTTAATGGGAATAAAGCGCTTACCATTCTGGTTGACATACATTTCGTCAGGGCCAAAATCATTGGCAATATAAAGATCAGGCCAGCCATCATCATTGAGATCGCCGGCGCCAATCGCCATCGTCCAGCGCTTGCCTGCAAAGCCGATATCTTTTGCGGCTATACTGGCAAAACGCCCTTGACCGAGATTATGCAAGAACAGGTTTTCATCGGCATTATTAGCATCGTGCCAACTGCGGTGCATCACGTTAAACATCCGGCGGTCGCCCTCATACTCGGCTTCGGGCAGTTTGAAGATATTAAAACGCGTCGGCTTGTCGTAACCCGGTAGGTGGCGCTGCATCACATTCCCCATAATCACATCCAATAACCCGTCTTGATCCATATCAAAAACGTTGGTGGCCACACTGATTTGATACTCGGACGGCCAGAACATAGCATCTACCCGGCTAAACGCCAGCGTACCCTTATCCACAAGCTCGTTGCGCAGCAGGATACCGTCGCCAAATCCCACGCCCAACAGTAAGTCTTGGTCACCGTCATTATCCATGTCAAACCATGTTGCTGCAGAAATCAGCCCGTATTCTTCGGGCAGTTTACGGTTATTATCAAGCATGGGCAGCGCAAAGCGTTCAAAACGAAATCCACCTTGGTTGATAAATAATTGCGCACGCTCATGCTCTGCCTTAAGCGGCTGGGTTAAGAAAATATCCGCCAAACCGTCATTATTCACATCAGCAACCGCAACCGCATCGCCCACAGACAGCAACCATTTCGCCACATTGTGCATACGTGGATCCGTACGTTCCCAGATGTAGCCGCGCTCACCGCTAATACCGCTGTGCACTTCGCTAATCGGCACAAAGGTAAAATTAATTGGTGTTTCCCCACCAAAGAAGTGCGCCAGGCGATAGATGCCAAAACCACTGCCGCCAATCAAGGCAATTATCAAAACGGCAAATGCTTTTTGTTTAACTGCTTGCCGAACATTCTTTTTGGCTGAGCGCATCCATAGCCACAGCCAGCGCAAGGTAAAGAAAATAAATCCCGCATAAAAGAAAGTGGAAAACTGCTGATACTTATGCAGCACCAAATCAATCACCACAATAAACGCCGCCATCAGAATCTGTCCGCCCCTGCTCTCCGGCGAAGTTTGCGGGTCGGTAATCATAAAAAAGGTGAACAGATAAAATGCCGGTGAGGAAAAGGCACCCATAAACAAAGTTTCAGCGGGTAAATGGTGCTGTAAAATCCAGGCGCGAAATCCGATTTGTGCTGCATAAAAAATCAGAAATGACGCAATCAGGGCGCTACGTCGGATATTCAAGGCGAACAGCATCAACGCCGCCGTGACAATAAAAAACGCCGTTACGCCAGCGCCGCCCCATTGATAAGCCGGAGCCGGGGTAATCATACCGTTGCTAAACAATAGTGCCATCACCACGCCAAAAAGCGCCGGATTATAGACATGACGGCCATTAACGGTGAACAAATACTTAGATGCAATAGCGAAAAACGGTGGTAATGCCGTCAACCACAAACCATGCGAAAAATTGGTCAGAATTGACAGCCCCATACCGGTAATCGCCGCACTCAGAGGAAAAAGCAATGTCCGGCGGCGCAAGATATAGTGCAACAGCATATCGAGCACGATACAGACTAAAATAATGAATAACACTTGCAACGGACTGCGGTTAAATCCCCACAGCGTCATGCCAAGGATGATAAATACCGTCTGCAAGGCCAATACGGGCAGACGCGGGTCTTTTTGGGTCGGTAAGCGCTCAAATTGTAGGGTCATCTTATCTCTGGTAGTCATTAATAGAAATGATTATAAAGCAAAACAGGCAATCAATATATTTCTCTTATCTATTCAATGCTGCCCAACCGGCATTCAATCATTCTTGACTTGCTAATAAATAGGAAGCACCGACACGAAATCGCCGGGTAAAACCCAAAACGCGGCGTAATCGACTATAGATAGGCTGTTGGAGATGACAATTGGCTGATAAGGCGATTATCAGCATTTTCAATAATACAAAAGGAAGCGCAGATTAACTCGTCGAGCGAACTCAAAGACAAGGAGTATCAACGCAGCGAGTGAAGACATATCAAATAAATAGGCAAGCGAGCGAGTAGCGCACAACACAGTCACTGAGCTGCGCAGGCAATTAATCAATGTTTCCAAAAATATCACAATGCCGCCGCCTCAACATAGGGCACACGCTCATCCAATATTAGAGAAGCATCACCGAAATCAACCGTAAACAGATGTCCACCGACGGCAATATGCCAATATTCTTTCAATACCGGCAACAGCGGGTCACGCTCATGCAGGGCGCAAGTGAGATAATGCCAAACTCCACCGCTATAACGGCGATAAAGCGCACGGAGCAATACACGAAAAACCGCACAATCGTCATCGGCTATGGCCACCAAGACAACATACAGGCAACGCAGTGACTTACCGGGTTCGGGCAGCGGTGTGAGCGGCGAAAATACCGACAAAATACGATACAGCGGCTTGAGCCATCGCCATTGACCACGATAATACTCAACGTGAATTTGGCGAAACCGGTATTGATCCCATGCGGCCATCACCCCGATGATTTTCCCCTGACGGCGGGCCACAAAAAAATCTTCCGCTTTCAAATCGCGCAAACGCGCTGTACCCAAATCGCTTGCCTCGTAATGCGGGGCGAATTGGCGGTGCTGATGTTGTTGGTTAATAAAAGCGAAAATTTTCGGGATATCTTCGGCTTTACCGCTACTAATTTCAACACCCTGTATATGCAATGCTTTTTTCGGCCAGCCTAAAGTAATCATCGGCGTATGCACAAAACCTTGCGGACGATAAACCGGCATGCCAGCTCGATTTGCGGCAATCGTTGTTAATGCGACTTTATTGCCTCTTAAAATCATAGTGGTATATATTGGCAACGGTTGCATGTCGTGCAGGTGGCGTAAAAAATCAAAGCCACGACGCAGGCCGATGCCACTGCGATAGTCCGCTTCCACCCGTAAATCAGCCAGATAGCCGATATCCATCTGCGTACCATTAATATAAGCAGGCAAGACAAAACGTCCGCCAAGGCCTGCCAGTGCGCCGCTGCGTCTATCCACGCCTTTATAGACCTGCGCTTCCCGTCCCTGAACGGCGGCAGCATAAAAATAAGAGGGTTCGCGACGAAAACTGACGCCAATATCGCCTTCCATAATATTATGGCGCAACAAGGCACGCAATTCGGCATCGTCGTCAAGCATTGCGGAAATAAATTCGATACGCGGCATAATTATTGTCAGAAAAAACAGTAAAGGTAAATGCTAATATAACCAATTTATAAATAATCATCTATTTTAAAGATAACATTATGATTGTCTGATTTGAATTGCCTACCCATAGACAGCTTGTGTATACTGCTTTAAATGTATATTACTGATAACCATGATTACAATGACGATGGATAAATAATGCCGGGTAAATTACGCAACTACTGGTATATTGTCGCCCGTGAGCGCGACGTCGCGCACAAACCGCAAAGTGTTACCCTGTTTGGCGAACATTATGTGGTATTTGCCAAAGACAAACGGCAATACGCCGCGTTGCAAGACCGCTGTCCACATCGCAATGCACCCTTATCCGCCGGTAAAGTGTGTCATCATCACATCCAATGCCCCTATCACGGCTGGCGCTTTGACGGGGACGGGAAAGTGCGCAGCATTCCCGCCTTGCCCAGCGAATCATTGCCAGATTTGCGTATACCGTCGGCGCATTGTCTTGCTCAAGACGGTTATATCTGGCTTTGTATCGGCGCACCTGCAACCCCCGCCCCAATACCCTTTCCCCATTTACATGACAGCGGCTGGCACAGCTTTCGTCTGCGTACGCGCTTTGCCGCACCAGTTGAGCAATGTTTGGAAAATTTTCTCGATTGTCCGCATGCCGTCTATGTGCATGAATCATGGTTCCGCTCACCGACCGGCAAAACGGTTCAAGCCACATTAGCGCATTTATCCGACGGCGCCCAAGTTGAATATCACGATGAACCACGGGAAAAAAGCTGGGTATGGCGCCTGCTACAAGACAATGAAACGAGCATGACCCATACCGACCGCTTTATTGCGCCGGCAACCTCACGGGTGGATTACCGCTTTTCGGATAACAAGCGTTACATCATTACTTCTTCCTGTACCCCTTGCAATGAAAATGACACCGAAGTACACACCGTTATCAGCTTTCGCTATGGTCGCCTCTCTCCCTTTATCCGCCTGATATTCGAACCATTGTCGCGCTTAATCATCAAGCAGGATGTCGATATCATGCAAAAGCAACGCGACAATATTCGTCGCTTTGGCAGGCAAGAACGCTTTTACAACAGCAAAGCCGATTTACTATTGCCTTCGATTCTCGCATGGCGCAAAGCCTTGAAAGATGGCAAAGAACCGCCCGCGCCGCGAACAGTCCACGAACAAACCCTATTATTATGAAACGCATATGGTGCTTCAGCCTTATCACCTGCCTCCTGGCAAGCCTATTCTTTTACGAATGGCAAAATCACTTTGCCGAACTCGGCGGCAATGTTTCTCTGGTAAAAGCATTATGGCTCGGCTTAACGATATTTTTCTGGCTGTTATGGCCACCGATGGTATGGACAGACCGACGCAGCAACTCGCACTTAAAGCAGGTTTACATCCTGTTTTGGATAGTCATGCTCTTACGTACCGGCATAGAGCTATGCCTGTTGTCGATTAACGCTTGGCATTATCGCTACGGCATTGCCCACGATATATTTAGCCTGATACTGCTGCTGACAGGATGGCTGTATACCTTAAAGCACAAAGCGTTACCCGCCCAGCGCACCTTGGCCGTGATGGCACTGATGTTTACTGCCGAAAGCGGATTTGCCTACTATATTGCCGAATTTAATACCAACGCCAACCACGCCGATTTATGGTTTATCACCTGGCAGGCACCACATCTGACTAATCAAATAATTACTTTAATGCTAGTGCTTGGTTTAAGCGCATGGTTATATTATATTTATCATTATTGGGTTAAAACATTTACGGATATTAAATGAAGCATAAACTTTCAACACGCTTAGCGTTCCCTAAAAACTTATCAGAAACAGATATAAACACCCTATTTACTTTATATAGCACTTATTACGACGGCAGCAACACCACCTTATTCAAAGGCGATTTACTCGAAAAAGACTATATTTTACAGTTGCTGGATGAAAGCGACAGCATTCGTGGTTTTTCCACGCTCAAAATTATCCCTTTTCAACACGCAGGCAAACCCGCACGTGCAGTATTCTCAGGTGATACCATTATCAGCCATCATTTCTGGGGCGAACAAACCTTACCGCTGGCGTGGTGTGAACTCGTTGGCCGCATCAAAGCACAACAACCGGACACCCCGCTTTACTGGCTGTTAATTGTCAAAGGTGACCGCACCTACCGTTATCTCAACGTATTCAGCAAAACCTACTATCCGAGCCGCCATTACCCCACTCCACCCGATGTTCAGGCAATGATAGACCATTTAGCGCAACAGCGCTTTGGCAATGACTATTACCCTGAAGAAGGACTCATCCGCTTTGAACATTCGCACGGCCATCTTAAGCCCGAATGGTTAAACAAAGAAAAAAGCGGCAAACCCGAAGCGCGCTTTTTTGCTTCACGCAATCCGCGCCATGCCGAAGGTGAAGAATTGGTGTGCCTGACTCGGCTTGAAGAAGATAATCTGCGCTCATTTGCCCTAACCGGCTTTAAAAAAGGACTTAAAGCAGGCCCCCTACCGGAATAATGAACGCAATATCAGCCATACAGCAAGCCGGTAAAAGCGCCTTAATAACCTTTGAACAGGCAATACAACAGCCGCAATCAACCCAGCAGCGCATCCTGCAACAGATTATTGAAAACAACGTCAATAGCGCTTTCGGACAGCGTCATCACTTTGCCGCCATCCGCCACTACCGCGACTTTGCCGAACGCCTTCCGATAGGCGATTACACAAGCCATCGTCAGGCCATTGCGCGCTTGGCCGCAGGTGAAGCCGGCCTGCTCACCAGTGCGCCCGTACGCTTATTTGAAGAAACTGGCGGCTCAACGTCAGGGGCGAAACTCATTCCCTATACCGATGACTTACTCGCCGCCTTTCGTCGCGCCATATTACCCTGGCTGGGAGATTTATTACGTCGCCGCCCGCAAGCCTTGCAAGGCAAACTGTTTTTTGTCATCAGCCCATTAACCCGCACCCATCACCACACCCAAGGCGGACTGCCTATCGGTAGCGGCGACGATTTAGCCTATCTCGGCGCAGAAATGGGTGCCTTAATCGCCGCGCAGACCTTATTCCTGCCCGAACTGCTCAACGCACAAACCGCCGCCAAGTGGCAATGGCAATGCGCGCGTCTACTCCTGACCACGCCGGATTTAACCCTGATATCGGCATGGAGCCCCACCCTAATTCTCGCTATATTACGCACCCTGCACCATGAACAGGACAGTCTGCTCGCAACCGTCGAAGACCGTCATCAGCGTGCCCGAATGACCAAAGCATTAGCAGGCAGTCACCCTGATACCCGACTATTATGGCCGCAACTCGATACCGTCAGCTGCTGGACAAGCCATACTGCTGCAGCCCCTGCCGCCGAACTGCAAAACCGGCTGCCTCATGCCCATATTCAAGGCAAAGGCTTGCTGGCGACCGAAGGCGTAACCAGCATCCCGTTTGCCGATAATCCTTATCCCCTACTGACCGTCAACAGTCACTTTTATGAATTTATCGACGAAACAGGCAACATCTTCCGCGCCCATGAATTGCAAGAAGGCAGTCGCTACCGCATCATATTGACCACCCAAGGCGGTCTATACCGCTACAATACCGGCGACCAGGTAGAAATATGCGCCATCGAAGAACAAGTCCCACGTCTCACTTTTATCGGCCGCAACGATTTACACAGCGATATATGCGGTGAAAAGCTCAATGAAGCCTTCGTGCGCCAAGCTATGCAACAAACCGATGCAAAACTTGCCCGCTATTGCCTGCTGCAAGGATTTATCCACCCTGCTGCGCATTACCGTTTAATTGCCGCGAACACCGCCCAGCAATGGTTAAGCCGCAACATCATTGCGGCACTGGAACAGGCACTCAGCGCTAACCCGCAATACGCTTATGCCCAGCGTATCGGACAACTCGGCACATTACAAGTACTGTGGGTGGATAATATTGCTGACTACAGCGCACAATTCATCCGCGACGAACAACGCCTAGGCACCCGTAAAACACCCTTGCTACTACCTGTAAAGTAGACCATCATTGCTGAATTCCTCATAAACAATCAAATAACATATTGATAAACATCAATTAGCTTACTCTACCAAATAGCCCAGTCCAACGTAAAAAACACAAATAAGCGCTGAACAACCTCGATATGCCCACACTAGCCGGACAAACCATCACTCTTTTCCATACTCAAATTAATCCAGGCAAAGATGGCTTAGGTATAGTCGTTTGCTTCAAGCCAGTGCCAAAACTTCAATAAGGCTGTCGCATCGAGGACACGTCCTCACGACTGAGGTCTATGCCAATAAAGGTGCGTAAAGCCTGTGAATCATAGACGGCATCTTCCACGGCCTCATCGGCAAGACTATAGAATTGCTGAACAAAGTACATGCGCAGCATTTTCTCAAACCCGATCAGCGGGCGACCGCCTCGATGGGCATTGGGAAAATAGTGAGGCTTTAAGGCATTGAGCAGGTCTTTCCACGGGATAAGGCGATCCATCTCGGCAAGAAATCTCGCGGCGGGTGCGTTTTTTCTTGCCCGCATCCGCCAATTCGGAAAAGCTGCGCTACTTCATACTTATCCCATTGACGTTAGATAAGATTATTTTAGCAAAGTGAGCGAGATTAATCAGTGTTTTTTTGTCCTAAAAATTAGTAATTAGGATAGCAGTTATACATTATTTTGGTTTAGTATTGCGCAAAATAATATGCGTCATGCTATTGCATTATGCTGACCTGCTGAAATTTGAATTCTTCATGGGTGACTATGCTATCGTATGCTTATCTTATGCTATCGCTGGCGAAAAAGATATGACAAAAACAAGTAATTCCCCTGTCCCTCTTTATTATCCACTGAATACCTTAAAGGCCATCGAGGAGGATATTTGGATTGTCGATGGTGGGCTAATCAGGATAGATATGAAAATTGGCAAACTACCTTTTTCTACTCGTATGACAATTATACGCCTGGAAAACGGTGATTTATGGTGTCATTCTCCCATTGCTCCCGATGAAGGATTAGTGGCACAAATTGATGCCTTGGGCACGGTACAGCACCTGGTTTCTCCTAATATGATTCATTATGCTTACATTGCCGATTGGAAAAAGCTTTATCCGCAGGCTACGGCATGGGCCAGCCCCAAAGTCAGCAAACGCGCCAAAGCCCAGCATATCTCCGTCACCTTTGATAGGGAGCTAACCGACACAGCCCCGGCCGAATGGGCGGGACAGATCGAGCAATTGATTTTCCAGGGCAGCCGGGTACTGTCCGAAGTGGTCTTTTTTCACCGTACCAGCCGCACATTGATTTTGACCGATTTAATTGAAAATTTTGCCACGGAAAAAGTACCTTCGTATCCGTTGCGAATGCTGATGAAGCTGGCAGGCATCGCCGACCCGGATGGTAAGACACCGCTGGACTTTCGCTTGACTTTCTGGGGAAACAAAGCACAGGCAAGACAAAGTTATACAGAAATACTGGCCTGGCAACCTGAGAAAATTATTCTTGCCCACGGCCGCTGCTACACCGAAAATGCTATGGCAGAACTGCAACGCGCCTTTCGCTGGCTTAAGTAAAACCTTATAATAAATCATATAAAAACCAGTTTAGTCTGCCTCCAACCACATTGGCCAGAGCAAACAAAGTGTATAATTGTGCAACATTTTTATCAATGCCGCGATAGCAGGTCTTACGATAGCCGATTTAGCGGATTAGATGAGGTTAATCAGTGTTTCCTATACTAATTTATAACCCCCGGAATAGACATAATGATAAACATCGCCATAAATCCCAATATAGGTAGTGTTGCTAAAAGTGTACCGGCGGTTTTCCAAGCCTGATAGTGTTTAATAACTGAAAAAATACTATTAGGATGAAAATAAACAAACCAAGCTGTTTGAAACTGAAGAAAAATTAGTAAAAATAAAAGAGCAAGCGTTGTACCACCTATTACAAGATAGATGTCCATCATTGTTATGTCACTGGAAAAAACACCAAAAATAGACATACCAAATATCATAAAGAAAAA
>PDWJ01002614.1_pt1 | contig 18796 bp, 7 predicted proteins | sample 1430881 | NCBI WGS metagenome assembly PDWJ01 (sample SAMN01162460, study PRJNA174530) | Oral metagenome, whole genome shotgun sequencing project. | biome: Marine environment; feature: Marine mammal; material: Swab sample of the gingival sulcus; isolation source: swab sample of gingival sulcus...
AATTTATTTATTTATTATTTTTCATTTGCAAATATCTAAATTTTTTACAAGACTTTTTTATTTGTCCTTTTTTAGGACACACTTTTTTGGGGTGGTATCTGTTTTTTTATAATACTATTTATACTATAAATTATTGATAATCAAAAAATTACAACACTTTTGGATTGCGCCTTGTAACCGGCTGGTTGTCAATGTGTTAGCGTCGTGTTTGCTTGTGTAAGAACTTCGCTGTTCGTAATTTAAAGAAGTATTAATTTTTATAGATAAGACCTGTATAGTTAGTTCAAATTAGCAGTCTCCATAGAGCTTTCTAATTGAAAATTAAGTTTAAAATAAGAATTGCGTCTTATTTCAATACCTAGTACTGTAATATCGTCTCGTTGTTCAACTCCTTGCATAAAGTTATCAAGCATGTGTTCAAGTTTTTCTTTTTGTTCATTTAGAGGTTTATCTTTTATGAGGTCTAAAAGTTTAAGGAAACGAGGCGTTCCAAACCTTTTTCGTGAGATGTCATTTTGGTCTATATAGCCATCGCTTGAAAGCCACAAGTAGTCGCCACATCCGAGCATAAATGTTTTTGTTTCAAAAGGTCTTTTATTTTTAATAAATACTCCGCCTATTGAGCGTCTGGTGCCATTGCATACTTCTACTTTTGACATAGTTCTGCGTTTTATGTAAACCGGAAGTTTAGCACCTGCATATTTTACTTTTATCTGGTTGTTGGGTTTTTCTTCAAATCTGCAAAGAGTAATATCCATACCATCATGGTTATTGTTTTCGTGTTGTCTGAGCGAGCTGTTTATTAATAAATCAAATTTTTCTAAAATTTGTGCGGGATTAACTATTTTGCTTTCCAACACTATTTTATTGAGCAAGCTATTGGCTACAAGCGACATGAAAGCTCCCGGAACCCCATGTCCCGTACAGTCTACTACGGCTACAAATATTTTTTCCGACAGTCCTTTGCGTGCGGGGAGTTTGGCATACCAATAAAAATCGCCGGAGACTATATCTTTCGGACGGAATATAATAAATGAATTAAACAGCTCGTGTAGTTGTTTTTTGGATGGTAAAATTGCTGTTTGAATATTTTTAGCGTATCTGATACTTGCTTTTATTTGTCTGTTTTGCATTTCGATACGCTTATTTTGTGTTTTTAGTTCACTTTGGTGCATCAAAAGCTCTTTACTTTGATTGCGAATTGCTATCTCAGCTTTTTTCAATTTAGAAATATCGGTGTCTATTGTAATGAAGCGTTCTATTTCTCCATTTACATCCAATATAGGATTGAGAGTTGTTTGTATCCACATTGTTTTGTTGGAACGAGTACGCATTTCATTTTCATAAATAATTGTTTCTTTTTTGCTTCTCGCTTTTTTAAATATTTCTTTTATGTTTATATTATCACTTGCTGTTATGATGTTTTTATCTAATTCATTTTTAAGCAATTGCAAAGTATAGCCATACATACGAGTAAAGCCTGCATTTACCCATTCAAAATCTCCGTTTTTATCCAATATTGTTACTGCATTATCGGTTTTGCTTGCAACTATTGATAGTCTTTTAAGTTCTGAGTTTATTGTTTCCAGCTCTTTGGCTTGTGATATTATTTCTTCCTTATGTTTATTTATTGCAATATTTTGTTCTTTAAGTTTTTTATTTATTTTGGCTTTCTTAACATTGTTTTTTAGAATTATGATGAGCAATATTGCAATTATAGTAACACCCATATAGAAGCTATATATTGTATTTTTTTGTGTTTCTACAACTTGTTGAGTTTCGCCTAACTTTTTGTCCTTATTCAAAAGTTTTTTTTCTTTTTCTTTAAGTTCTACATTTATTAGTTTTATTTTATCTTCTTGTTCTTTAAGTTCAGCTTTACGTTTTTCTATTAGTTTTTTTTGCTTTAAAACAAGTTTTTTTCTGTTTAATAAATCATTATTTATTGCTTCAAGTTCTAATTTATTAGAGTCTAAAAGTGTAGTTTTATTTGCGATTTCTTTATTTTTTAACTCTATGTCTTTCTCTTTTTGTTTTATAAGTGAATCTTGTTTGGCAAGGTTTTCAACCAGTTTATCCAATTCTTTTTGTTTTTTTTGAATTTCTTCTTGTTTTTCCTTAAGTGTTTCTTTTTCCTTTCTCAATTCTCTGTCTGTTTTTGAAACTAACTGACGTATATCTTTGTCTGAACCGCCTAATTTTAATAACTTGTCAGCTATTTTAAGATTTTGCGCTCTGGCTAAAGTGGTGTTTATGGAAAATGGTTTACTTTGGTCGCTCATACGACGAAAGTTTATTACAGAATTCAATTTATTTCTTAAGCGGTCGCTTACTATAAGTACATTTTTTGTTTTAAGTTTTTGATATACAGTACTGGCAAAAGGATTTTTTTCACGTGTGATATATAATATGTGTATATCGTCTCCCGTCAGTTCGGTATGATTTTCATAAAGTTTTACCTTTACGGGCTTGCCGTGTATTGTTTTGTGCTTGGCTAATTTTTTTATAGTTTCATAGGTAACCTTATTGGAATAAACTCCAATTTTAAATACAGATATTGAATCCTCATTTGTCCAGCTAATTCCTTCTGCAATATTAAAAATCCAAAGCGAACGCTTTTCTCTGTCGCTTTGCGAATACACAGAACTATTCCCTACAATTAGCAGGAGCAAGCATACAAATATGTATCTTATATGTTTTTTTACATGCATTGTTTATAAAGAAGCGAAAATATATAAATTTTATTAATCTACAAAAGCTGAATTATATAAATACCAATCTTATAGCCTATGAAAAATCTAAATACTTAATTTTCAAATTGTTGTTAGCTTAATTTTCATTATTTATTGGGATTAATCAATACTTCGTAATTTCTAAATTGTTATAATACTTATTATAAAAAAAACTACCCCAAAAAAGTTTTCAAATGCTTGCTGCGTGAGGTTTTACGAAGTTTTCTTAAAGCTCTTTCTCTTAATTGCCTTACTCTTTCTCTCGTTAAATTTAACTCCTCTCCTATCTCGCGTAACGAAAGCTGCATTGTATTAATTCCGTAAAAACTCCTTATTATAAAGGCTTCTCTTTCGGGTAAAGTTGTAAATGCTCGTTCTATTTCATTCAACAACGACTCGCGCATTAAAGTTTTATCAGTAGCTTCAGCATTACTGTTTTCCATTACATCAATTAGATTATTGCTATCGGAATCGCTTGACAAAGGTGCATCCATAGAGCGATGTTTCCCCGCAGCTTTTATAACACGGTTTACATTGTGCCTTGGTATTCCTAACTCTTCAGCCACCTCGCGCGAAGTAGGCATACGCTTATGTTCTTGCTGAAAACTCGAGTAAAACTTATATATTTTATTAGCTGCCCCAACCTGATTTAAAGGAAGCCTGACTATTCGCGATTGCTCTGCCAATGCTTGCAATATAGACTGCCTTATCCACCAAACGGCATAAGATATAAATTTAAAACCCCTTGTTTCGTCAAATTTTTCAGCGGCTTTTATTAAACCAAGATTACCCTCATTTATTAAATCCTGCAAGGTAAGTCCCTGATGCTGATACTGTTTAGCAACCGATACCACAAAACGCAAATTAGCTTTAGTAAGTTTATCCAAAGCCGTTTTATCGCCTTTACGAATACGTTGTGCCAATTCCACTTCTTCCTCCACTGTCAATAAATCAACTTTGCCTATATCATGCAGATACTTATCTAAAGAAGCACTGTTGCGATTAGTTATTGACCGTGTAATTTTTAGTTGCCTCATATTAAGTTTGCTTTAATTATACTCAAGAAGTGTAAATATACAATTTTTTTTTAATTATACTCAATAAATATACCAATAGTTCAATTTATATTGAATTAAAATGAAAATTATAAAAACCTTTCATAGAGTAAATTAAAATTAGAAGTTAAAAGATATAAGACTAATAATCAGACAATTAAACTATTTTCAGAAATTATTTTTAATATTATTTATTTGTTTGTTGTAAGAAATACTTAACTAACGGTTTAATAAATTAATAATTTGAATATTTTGTAAACCGCATCTAAACTACTGATTAACAATACGTTACACACTACCTTTGTGAGTTCACCAAATATATATAAGGTATAAAATAAACCTCAGAGCCTTAAAATACTGTAAAATTTACTCTTAAGTCATTGTTTAAATAAAAAAACTAATAGTTCATGTTTTTTTTTACACATTTTGTCAAAAAAAATTGTCGTCTTACGTATATTTTTATAGATTTGCACAATCAAATTTTTCATAACAACGTTTTTAAGTTGTTTTCATAGAAAAAAAAATTTTATGAACTATGAAAAACACTTTTAAACTATTTTTATTAACTAAAATTTATTAAAATGAAGAAATTAAACGTATTAGTATTAGCTATTTTTGGCTTGTTGGTATTTGCTACAAGTTGTAACAGTGAAACAGGTGATAAAGCTTCACCAAGTGTAACTTTTACACAAGGCGACCAAACAGTTGCTCCTTCTACCTCTGTCGTAATTACAGGTAAAGTATCTGCTCCCGGAAAACTTAAAGTAATTGAATTTTATAAAAGTGATAAACTTTATGGTGAAAGTATCACAAAGAAATTTGATACCGATACAACACACGCATTCTCAGTTACAATTCCTGCTGACCAAGTAACAGAAACTTTTGAATTTGAAGTTGTTGTAACTGACAAAGAAGAACAAAAAGGTAAAAAACGTGCTACTATAACAGTAACAACAGATCCGGGTGGACCTACTTATACAGTACAAACACTCTCAGGTCTTCAATTGAAATTCAACAATTCAAATGAATCAGAATGTCAAAACGTAGTTAGCATGGGTGGTATATTAAACGGTTTTTCAGGTAACGGCACTGCATTTGAATGCGTTTTTGTATGGAATAGCCAAACCGGTCCTTGCTATGGTTCGCCTGATGCAAAATTAGTAAAAAATTTAATGGAAGCTAATCCCGGACATACTTATGCAGGTTCTACTAACCACACAAGTTTCATGGCAATAAGCGCAAGTGAATATGACAATGCAACTGTTGACTACATCAATGGTTTAAATGTAACAGATAATCTTACATTAGGTTCAAACCAAGGTTCAGGTGTTAAAAATGCAACAGTAGGTTCAACTTATGCAACTAAAAATCATAACGGTATCGTTTCTTTATTCAAAGTTGTATCGCAAAATACTAAAGACAGAGCTTCTGCTTCTGCTACAATAGAAATCAAATATGTGATGCAATCATCAGCAAAATAAGAAACAAGCTGTAAAAAAGCACTATTACGAAATAAAAAAACCTCGCTTTTAAAGTGAGGTTTTTTTGTGTTTCAACTACGCTTATCATTCGATTATTCGTTTTATCAATCCACTAAAAAAAGCGTATTCAGAATATTTTTTCTGAATACGCTTTAAATTTATACGTTAAGTTAAGCTCTAAAAAAATATATACAATGGGTTTAAACCCATTGGAAAGCCTACTTTTTCGTTATTTTTGTTGTTTTCGGATTAAGTTTAATGCAGAGCCTTCTTTAAACCATGCTATTTGATTGCTATTGTAAGTATGTGCAGCTTTAATAGTGTCAGAACTACCGTCGGCGTGATTTATACGTACAGTAAGCTGTTTCTCAGGAGCAAAATCAACCAAATCTATTATATCAAAGGTGTCGTCTTCAAGAATTTTGTCATAATCTTCAGGATTTACAAAAGTGAGTGCCAAAACGCCTTGTTTTTTAAGATTGGTTTCGTGGATACGTGCAAATGAGCGTACCAATACAACAGCTACGTTCATGTGGCGAGGTTCCATTGCGGCATGCTCTCTCGAAGAGCCTTCTCCGTAGTTTTCATCACCTATAACTATGGTAGGTATTTCATTGTCTTTATAGTAACGGGCTAATTTTGGAACTTCCATATATTCGCCTGTAACACAGTTCTTTGCACAATTAGTCTTATCATTAAAATAATTAACAGCACCAAGCAATAAGTTATTGGAAATGTTATCAAGATGTCCGCGGAAACGCAACCAAGGCCCAGCCATAGATATATGGTCGGTTGTACATTTGCCTTTTGCTTTTATGAGAAGTTTCAGCCCAAGCATATTTTTTTGATTCCAAGCAGGAAAAGGAGTAAGCAATTGTAATCTTTTAGATTCAGGATTTACATTTATTGTAAGTTCGCTTCCGTTTTCTGCCGGTGCTTTATACCCGTTGTCTTCCACAGAAAAACCACTTGAAGGTAATCGCATGCCTTGTGGCTCGTCTAATTTAACTTCTTGTCCGTCTTTGTTTGTTAATTTGTCGGTTAAAGGGTTAAAATCTAACGTTCCGGCAATCGCATAAGCTGTAACAATTTCGGGCGATGCAACAAATCCGTAAGTGTTGGGGTTACCGTCATTACGTTTGGCAAAGTTTCTATTGAAAGAAGTTATAATAGAGTTTCGTTCTTGTTTTTCTGCTCCTTCTCTTGCCCATTGTCCTATACATGGTCCGCAAGCATTGGCAAGTACTTTTCCGCCTATTGATTCAAAAAGATTTAAAAATCCGTCTCTTTCTACGGTATATCTTACCATTTCAGAGCCCGGAGTAACGGTATAGTCGGCTTTTACTTCCAAATTTTTCTCAGCTGCTTGTTTAGCAACTGAAGCTGCACGTGAAATATCTTCGTAAGAAGAGTTTGTACAAGAACCTATTAAGCCCACTTCCATATTCATAGGCCAGTTATTTTTCTTTGCTGTTTCGGCAAATTTTGATACGGGGGTAGCCAAATCGGGGGTGAAAGGTCCGTTTATATGTGGTTCAAGCTCTGATAGATTAATTTCAATGACTTGGTCGTAATATTTTTCAGGTTCAGCGTATACTTCTTCATCTGAGCGTAAGTATTCAACTATTTTGTCAGCCATGTCGGCAACTTCACTGCGTTTTGTAGCTCGCAGGTATGCTGCTGTTTGAGCATCATAGGCAAATATTGAAGAGGTAGCGCCTATTTCTGCTCCCATGTTACAAATAGTTCCTTTTCCGGTTGCTGAAATATCGTTGGCACCGGGTCCGAAATATTCAACAATTGCGCCTGTGCCGCCTTTTACAGTGAGTAGTCCTGCCACTTTCAGTATAACGTCTTTTGCCGATGCCCAACCGCTGAGTTTTCCGGTAAGTTTTACACCTATAAATTTAGGAAATTTAAGTTCCCAAGGCATTCCTGCCATAACGTCTACGGCATCTGCGCCACCTACGCCTATTGCTATCATTCCCAATCCTCCGGCATTTGGGGTATGTGAGTCTGTACCTATCATCATGCCTCCGGGAAATGCGTAGTTTTCAAGTACTACTTGGTGTATTATACCTGCTCCGGGTTTCCAAAAACCAAGACCATATTTATTAGCAACATCTGCCAAAAAATCATACACTTCTTTATTAACATTTCCGGCTGCTTTTAAATCAACCTCGGCTCCTATTTTTGCTTGAATGAGGTGGTCGCAATGAACCGTTGAAGGTACTGCTGTAGTTTTACGTCCGGATTGTATAAATTGCAGAAGTGCCATTTGAGCTGTAGCATCTTGCATGGCAACTCTATCCGGTTTAAAATCTACATAAGATTTCGCTCTTTCGTACTCTTCCGAGGCTTCGTCTGCGTACAAATGAGCGTACAAAATTTTCTCACTCAAAGTCATAGGTCTTTTCAGTATATGCTTTGCTTTCTCTACCTTTTCGGGGAATTTAGCATATAAATCCTTAATCATTTTTAAATCAAAAATCATAATCTTGTTGTTTATATTTTTACAAATCCAAAAGTATATATTCTTTAAATAAGTAAAAAATATTTTTATAAGGAATATATTAGTTTTTAATTTGTTTAAATAACGATAAATTAAATTTTTGCGATACTGTTTATAGTGTTGTTTATCAGTGGTTTATATAGCTATGCTTGTGCTTGTTCACTTAAGAATTTTATTGTTTTGTTTGTAGTAGAGACCTTACATGCTTCCTTTATTGAATTTTAAACTAAAAAAGTATTATAATTCAGGTTTAACAATAATTTAATATAACAAGGGTAGGTGGTCTAATAGCTTGTTAATTAGTTTTTTATGAAGTGATTTTCTCCTTTGTTGATTTTAATAACCGTCTTTGAATGAAAATACATTTTTTTTAAATATCTCATTTTATTTTATTTGCGGGCATAACAAAAAGTTGGCTTATTGTTAAACCCGAAATATGTAGTAAATTTTTTATTGCATAATTTGGGTTAGAAAAATGAATTATTTATTTTGGAAATAATGCAATGTTTAACTATTTAGTATTGAGTAGATTACGTGGGGTTTGACTGCTGTCCAAAATGTATTAAATTCCAATAATTTGATTTTATATTTAACCCTAATTTTTAAATTTTATAAAGCTAAGCTAAAGAAAAATTATAGTTATATGAAAACTTCAATATCCCAACTTTCAACTTCCAATTTCCATTTTTTATCAAAAAAAACAATACTAATTTTTACGGTTTTATTCTTCAATTTTTTGTCCCTTTCGGCGCAGGACAAGCAGAAGAAGGATAACTTCATACAAAAAACTCTTTCTCGTTCGCGCATATCCGGACAATGGTTTCTTACCTACACTTTAAACACCCTCGATACTACAAGCGTGTTCAGAGTGAAAAGGAGTTATTTTGATGTGAAAACAAAGATAAATGACCGTCTTTCAATACGTTACACTCAAGATATAACCATAGACAAAGAAGGAATAGATGCCGGAAATATCGAAACACGAATGAAATATATGTTTCTGAAAGTGAAAATGCGAGACCTGGGCTTTATAAGCAAGCAATATCTTGAAATAGGTATGGCGCATCGCCCGTGGGTAGATTTTGATAGTAAAATAAACTTGTATAGGCTTCAAGATGAGATGTTTACTGATAGGAATGACATAATAAATTCGGCAGATTTAGGAGTAAGTTGGGTAGGGCTGTTTGGCAAAGAGTTAGACGAAGACTACCAAAAGAAAGTAAGTTCAGCTTATCCGGGACGATATGGTAGTTTTGCCATAGGAGTATTTAATGGCGGCGGCTATTCGGCATTGGAAAAGAACAGAAATAAAACTATTGAAACTCGAATTACTTTACGTCCCTTGCCCGACCACGTTCCCGGACTTCAAATTTCTCACGCTTTTGCCTACGGACTGGCAAATGTACCGGACGTAAAAGCTCCTTTCTTGTTGAATATCATTGCTTTAAGTTCGCAAAGTCGTTACCATACCTTACATGCACAGTATTATACGGGCTTGGGCAGTAATCAAGACCATTTTGTTAGTGAAGACGGTAATTCATATAAAAATTACGGATTTTCGGTACTCGGAGAATTGAAAACACCTAAGTTGCCATTTACTATTTTTTCACGATATGATTATCTATCCTCGGAAGCCTGGGAAAATAAAGCTGAAACAGTATTATCGGCGGGAGTAGCTTATTTATTTGCAAAAAGTAAATTGGCTGCATATTACGAAAGAAATACTTATGTTGATAAAGTAGAAAATATATTTGAATTGGTTTTAGAGATAAAGTTTTAGACGGAAGATGGAAGACCGAAGACGGAAGACGGGAGACCGAAGACGGAAGACGGAAGACGGGAGACGGGAGACCGAAGACGGAAGACGGGAGACGGAAGCTGGAAGACGGGAGACGGAAGCTGGAGGACGGGTATTTGGGTTTAAATTTAGAGCTTTATTTATCAGATTTTAATTTTGCTAAATTTTGCTATTTCTTATAAGTCGCTGATAATTAGGGTTTTGTAGTTTTATTTATGCGTGTTTTGTAACTTGCTGATTTTTAATACGTTAGGTCGCGACTTTCAATTTTCAATTCTCAATTTTCAACTCAAGATAAAAATCATTAAAAAATTATTTATGGAAATAATATACGGTATTGTAGGATTTATTATGGGAGGAATAGTAGTTTTTTTGTTGCAAAAATTAATATATCTGAAAAAAACAATAAAAATTTCTGTTTACGAAGAATTGAAACAAAAATATGAGACCAATCAACAGACTATATATCGTCTTGATATAGAGAATGTTAATTTAAGGAAAAATTTTGATGATTATAAATATAGAGCTGAAAATTCAGAGGGTTTATTGCATAAGTCGGAAGCAGAACTTTCAGCTTTTAAGGAAAGAAACATACACCTTACAGGCGAAATAAATAAATTGGAGTACGGAAGCGGAGAAGACCAAAATTTGATAAAAGAACTTGCACAAGAAGTAAGTGTTTTGAAAGAAGAAAAAGCCCAACTTTCGGCTCAAATTGAGGCATTACGGCAAAATTATACTCAATTGCAAACAACATTTTCTGAAACTAAAGAAAATCTTGAGAAAACTAAGGCAGATTTTTCATCGGCTAAAGAATATATTAGCGAATTGAACGAAAAGAAAAAATCATTGACAGAAAAATTGGATACCGAACGCAAAGACCTTCTTAACATAAAAGAACAATTTAGAAATGAGTTTAAGTTGCTGGCAGATAGAGTTTTGGAGGAAAAATCTAAAAAATTTACCGAGCAAAATAAATACAATATAGAAGGTATACTGAGCCCCTTGAGCAAAGAAATTGCTGAATTTAAGAAAAAAGTAGAAGAAACCTATACTAATGAAACACGCGAGCGCCATTCGTTGGAAAAAGCCATTAAGCAATTGGTTGAACAAAATATCCGCATAAGCGAAGAAGCACATAATCTTACCAAAGCGCTTAAAGGTTCAACAAAGCAGCAAGGCGACTGGGGCGAAATGATTTTGGAAAGTATATTGGAACAGTCAGGTTTGCAGAAAGACCGTGAATATTTTGTACAAGAAACACTGAAAACCCAAAGCGGTACAACCATAAAAACCGAAAGTGGTAAAAGAATGCAACCCGATATTCGTATAAAATATCCTGACGGCAAAGGAAATATTATCATTGATGCAAAAGTATCGCTAATAGCCTATGAGCGATATTCTTCAATAGAAAATGATGATTTGAAAAAGAAGCAAGCCCTGAATGAGCATCTTATTTCAATGAAAAAACACATAGACAGCCTTGCCGAAAAAAAATATCATGATTTCATTGAAGGTTCGGATTTCACTATGATGTTTGTCCCTGTTGAACCCGCTTATATAACTGCTGTTCAGGCTGATATAGCTCTTTGGAAATATGCTTATGATAAACGAATAATTTTGATAAGTCCGACTAATTTAATTGCCGTACTTAAATTGGTAAAAGACATGTGGGAGCGTAAATACCAAAATGATTACGCTTTAGAAATAGCCGATAGAGGTGGTAAATTGTATGATAAATTCGTTAATTTTATTGAAAGTCTCGAAGAGGTAGGTAAGTATCTCGAAAAAAGCAAAATAAGCCACGATAAAGCATTGAAACAATTGACACATGGCAAAGGCAATCTCATAAGACAAGCCGAACAGCTTAAAGCTCTTAGGGTCAAAACAGAAAAACATCTGCCCGAACATCTTATAAATGATGCAGATTGACTTTGTTTTATGGTTTAATTAGTGCTTAAAGTATTGGTTATAAGTTCTTTACGTGTGCCGTTGTCTATGCAACAAAGTAATGTAGATTAATAGAAAATAGTAAAGGTAAGTTCTAAAAATACTTAGCTTTGAGTTATTTTAAATTTAATTTATTTAAGGCATTTACGAGTACCTTGTAAATACTTGACTATCATTGGCTTGAAATCGTGGTTGCTTACATGATGGCTTAGTCGTTTGTAATTCGTAATTTGACGAAGTGTTAATATGCAACATTTTTTATAATTTTATCGTCTAAAAGTATAGACTAATTATAATAAAATGAGACACTTTTTTGTAAAAATTATTATGTGGATAAGTTTATTCCTGACAGTATCAGGATTTATCAACGCGGAAGTTCCGACCACATCTTATGTTAAAGCTAATTTACAATTAGATAATATTACAGTTACCGACGTAACAGGCTGTTATGGAAACTCTAACGGCGAATTGGAAATTCAAGTTTCAGGAGGAAAACATCCGTATAGATACTCTATTGATAATGGCGCTTCTTATGCTGCCAATAATTTATTTACAGGGCTGTCAGCGGGTGTTTACTTCGTAATTGTAGAAGATGTCTACGGTGAAATGGTAAGTGGAAATGCTGTAATAGGACAACCCACAAAATTACATATAAGTAATACTTTAAGTACTAATGTAACGGGATGTTACGGTGATAGTAACGGAACAATAAGCATCACGGCAATTAATGGAACACCGCCTTATACCTATTCCATAGATGGTGGAGCAACTTTTCATAACAACGGAGGTAATTTTACGGGATTGCCCGCAGGGAGTTACTCTGTTGTGGTGCAAGATAACAACGGCTGTATAAAGGTTGGGCAAAATATAAACATAACCCAACCTGTGGAATTAGAAATTGTAAGTGTCGGAAAATCAGACGTAAATGGTTGCTACGGCGAAACTACGGGTAGTATAGAAATAATTTCGACAGGTGGCACTCCATTAATTCAATATAGTATAGACGGGGTAAATTTTCAAACTTCAAAATATTTCGGAGGATTGCCTGTCGGTACATATCACGCATGGGTAAAGGATTCCAAAGGTTGCACTGTGGATGGAGGCGAACAAATTATTACACAACCTGCCGAAATTATTATTACAAATGAAACAGTTACAAATGTAAATACATGCTTTGGCGAAAATACCGGAAGTATAAACGTTTCGGCAACAGGTGGGTCGGGACATTTAGAATATGCAATTACAGGAGTTTATCAAGTTTCAAATAATTTCCCTGATTTGTATGCCGGAAATTATACGATAACCGTGATAGATGAACATGGATGTATTGTGAACGGAAGCGACGTTACAATAACACAACCCACACCGGTACTCATAAATAGTGATACCAAAACCGATGTTACAGGATGTTATGGCGATAATACAGGGCAAATAATCATAAACGCATCAGGAGGAACGCCACCTTTGAAATACTCAATAGATGACGGAACTAATTTTCAATCAAGCGGCACTTTTCCTAATCTTTTGGCAGGCTCTTATCAAACCTATGTTGAAGACAATAACGGCTGTTTTCTAAGAGGCGAATCTCATTTTTTGATACAACCCGGTAAAATAATACTTGATAATGCTGATGTTACCGACGTAACTACTTGTTATGGAGCTAATAATGGTACTATGACAATACTTGCTTATGGCGGAGTTGCGCCATTAGAGTATTCGCCGGATAACGGTATTACATGGTATCCTAACAATTATATAACAGGATTGACGGCAGGAACATACGGCGCGCAGGTGAGAGATGCAAACCTTTGTAAAGTTATTGATAATAATACACTTACAATAAATCAACCTTCTGAACTGCAAGTAACTTCCGAAGTACCACAAGCCCCAAGTTGTTATGGTGGGGTAGATGGACAAATTACCATTCAAGCAACCGGAGGAACAGGAACTGTCATATATTCAGTAAACGGAGGTACAAATTATTATGAAGAAAATGTAGTAACCGGATTATCAGCCGGTATCCCATATTCTATTTCTGTAATGGACGGCAATAATTGTACTGCAATCGGAGGAACATATACATTAAGTAATCCGCCCGAATTAATTATTACAAATACAAATGTACAAGACGTAAGTTCTTGTCATGGGGGCGCAAACGGTTCTATTGAAATAACAGCAACAGGTGGAACAGGACAGATACATTACTCAATTGACGGGGGGCTGAATTACGTCTTAACACCTCTTTTTGAAAACCTTACAGCAGGCGATTATCAAGTAATGGTAAAAGATGACAACGGATGTATTACAACAGGTTCACTCATAACTATATCGCAACCCAGTCCTGTTTCTATAAGCAACATAATGAAAACAAATATAGAAGGGTGCAACGGCGAAAACATCGGAAGTATTACAATACAAGCATCAGGGGGGACAAGTCCTTTTGAATATTCAATAAATGGCGGGGTAGACTATTATGCCAATGGCGGAATATTTAATAATTTACCCGCAGGCTCGTATGAAATATATGTAAAAGACCAAAAGAATTGCTCGGCAATCGGTAATACAGTAACGATTACGCAGCCCGAAGTCCTTTATTTAGATACAATTGCGCACAAAGATATTCAATGCAACGGACAAAATAACGGCGAAATTCTAATGCAAGTATTAGGAGGTGCATTTCCTTACTATTATTCCATTGACGGAGGTGTTTCATACACTCAAAATAATATATTCATAAATCTTACAGCAGGAACATATACCGTAAAAATAAAAGACTCTTATAATTGTGTTTTAGATGGTCCCGTGATTGATATAATAGAGCCTACAGAATTGAAGATAGATGCTATTTTATCAGAAAACATAAAAGATTGTTATGGAGATAATACAGGAAGTATAACAATTCAATCTTCGGGTGGTACTCCCGAAATTCAATATTCAATAGACAATGGATACAGTTTTTATGAAAATGGGGGAAGTTTTGAAAATCTATCAGCAGGACTTTATTCGATTATAGTAAAAGATAAAAACAGATGTTTTGTGGAAGGCGAAGCCGCTATTGAGCTCACGCAACCTGATAGACTTGTTATTACAGAAATTACAACCGGCAACATTACTTGTCATGGCGACAACGACGGACAAATACAAGTAAATGCTCAAGGCGGCACAGGCAGTATTCAATACTCATTGGGCGGAGTGGATTATTTTGACAATGCCGGATTGTTTGCGCCTCTTGAACCCGGAGATTATTCTGTTTTTGTAAAAGATGAGAATGCTTGTGTAGCTTCCGAAGCTTTGGTACAAATATATGAACCTCCGCTTTTGGTTATAGAAAATATTACGGGTATTGATGAAAAATGTATTGATTCAAACGATGGTAAAATAACAATTTATGCAATAGGCGGCAGTAATCCATTAAGCTACTCAATAGACGGAGTAAATTATGATTTTAATCCTGCCGTTACAGGATTGTCGCCGGGCAAATATAAGCCTTTTGTAAGAGATTATAACGGTTGTATTGCCGAGGGCGACTCTGTAAGCATAGGCAGTCCCGATAATTCTTCAATATTCAATGCAGCACCTCTTTTGGGATGTAGTCCTTTGTCGGTAGAATTTATGGAAGAAGTTGAAGGTGAGACCTACCTTTGGGAATTTGATGACGGATTTAGTTCAGGCAATACTAATCCTACACATATATTTGTAAATAAAACTTTATCGCCAAAAAATTACACGGTGTGGGCATATTCGTTTTCTGATAACGGTTGTAAAGATTCTTCCTCAATTCAAATAACTGTAAACCCGCAACCTCAACTTAAATTTACAACCCATAAAGATACCCTGTATTTTCCCGAGTCGGAATTTATTATTAATAACAATAGTCAAGCAGGCTATCAAAATTATTATTGGGATTTTGGCGACGGTACAAACTCCATGCTTGAAGATCCTGTTTCGCATACTTACGACGGCTGCGGCGATTACAAAATAACAATGTCGGCATACAACGAATGGTGTTCGGATACGATTGAAACTAACGTTGTTGTAACAGCATATCAGCCCGAATTAGATTTTAAACCTGACACAACAGGCGCATGTTTTCCGGCAACTATAAATTTTGAAAACTTTTCGGAACACGGAGTAAGTTACTTTTGGGATTTTGGGAACGGCGATACTTCAAATGATTTTAATGCTTCGGTACTTTATGAGGACTACGGCGATTATAAAGTGAGTTTGAAAGCCGACGGATATTGTGGTACTTATGCCGAAAAAGACACAATTATACATATTTATGACTCTCCCGAGATTGATTTTTCAGTGCAACCCGACTCAATTATGCCGCCCGACCAACCTGTACATTGTTACAATTACTCGGAGGGATACGAATTAGAATATCTGTGGGATTTTGGCGACAACTCCAATTCCGAAGAACATTCGCCAATACATTATTATACCGTTCCGGGCGAGTATAAGGTTAAACTAAAAGTAGTATCGGGCTATGGATGTATAGATTCGCTTATTAGTAGCAATACTGTTTTGGTACTTCCTTACGGAGTATTGGAATTTCCTACTGCATTTACTCCCAATGGCGATGGTAAAAATGACTTTTTTATGCCGGCAGTATATTCATCGGTTGCTAAATATGAACTTTTGATATACAACCGAACCGGACAATTGTTATTTCGTTCAGAAAATCCGGCAGAGGGTTGGGATGGCACCTATCAAGGTAAAAAAGCCCCACAAGATGTTTATGTATGGCGTGTTACCGGTAAATTTAAAAACAATGCACCTTTTGAACGTACCGGAAATTGTACTCTTTTGAAGTAGGGGATTGTGTTTTTTTGAGGGAGGTATTGTATATTACGACCTTGTTAAATCTAGAATGATTAAGTCCTAACGGTAGCGGGTAAACTCCTGGTAGTTAGGTGGTTGTGAGACAAGATAGATAGCGCTATAAAATATTATTTATCGTCTATTTATGAGAAAAATAATAAAATATTGATAATTTTTAAATCCAAAATTCAAAAAAATGACTTCAACAGAATACATAAATTTACAAAACAATTGTAGAGCACATCCGTTTTGGAAAAAAGACTGGAGTTCTTATTATTCTATAAAATTTGCCGATACCTTTTTGCCAAAAGCAAAACTTTTTATCTCAAAAGGACTGCGTATTTATGATGGTGCTGAAATTTTTAAAGACATATCAAAATGTAACAATGAAACATTTACGTTTACAAATAAACATAAATTAATACACATTGTAACATATACTTACCCTAAAGGAGTACTTGCCCAAGAACGAAAAAACACAGTACAGGCATACGAAGATGAAATTTGCCTGTTTGCAGAAATAGAGCAAAATGACAAAATTGACATATATTTCAAATTTGGAAAACAATTTAAGACTTTTTTACAAGACTACCTTAAAGATATTGATGCAACAATAAATGTAACAAAACTTGAAGCTACAAGATATAGAATAGATAAAACAAATATTGAAAAAATATTTTCGCCAAATCTGCAACATTTAGAAATGATGCAATTTATTTTTAATATTTTAAATATAAACTCTGCTCAAGTAAAATCCCGTAGAAAAAGATTTATTGAAGAAGTAGAATGGCATGATAAAAAAGGGCTAATAAAGTTATCATCGCCGGCTAAAGGTATTGTGTTTGGAGAAAAAGTAAAGTTAGTTATAAAAGGTAAACGATTAAAACAAAAAAATCCGGTAAAAATAAGTATAGGCATACAAAAAGATAGGAGTAAACCACCATATTATCCTAATGATTTAATTTTTACTGTTACACCGCAAAACAATAAAGCCGAAACACCATTTTTTAAATTGGAGTATGATTGGTTTGATGAGAGTAAAGAAAAATATGACTATAAGAAACATATAACAGAAATAGACGTTAAAGAATTAACAGTTTTGTCAGCTAAGTTTAATATTAAGAGAAAAGAATTTTTCACCAAAAGGAAAGAGAATCTTGTTCCGAGTTCTTATCTTAGAAATTATGAAGAACTTATCGGTTTGTTTGAAGAAGGCAACATGTCTGGTAATAAGTCTACTACCAATAACTATGAAAATAAATATATTTCAGAAAACAATGAAATAAAGCAACTTGTAGATAAATTTATTGATTTTGTGTTTAAAATTGAAAGTATCTCGAACATAAAACAAAGAATAGCTGCCGATGCCTCAAAACTTTGGGAATTTGCCGTAAAACAAGTTCAGGCAGACAACCTGTTAGACGACCGCCCTTTATATTGGGCAAGAAACAAGATGCAGGCTACACTAAAACGTCATCATTTGTTCAAAAACGACATCAATATGGTGGAGTCTATTGTAAAATCAGGTACTAAATTATCTGAAATAATTACTATTTTTGAAGAAAATAGCAGGAATTACACAGGCATAGATTTCTCGAAAGCCAAGCCTGACTCTGATAAAATAAAAAAAGCCGAAGAAGCTATTGAAAAAGCCAAACAAGAACTCAAAGATGCTCAAAATTTACCCGAAAGCACAGATGACGAAAAGAAAGCTAAAAAGAAAGCTATTAAAAAAGCCAAAGACGCTGTAAAACAGGCAAATGATAATTTGGAGAAAGCTAAAAAAGTGTATAAGGTATTAGTTACGGGGTTTGACCCGTTTCAGTTAAATTCTATTAATCACCTGTACAAAAAGTGGTATAATATTAGACAAGCCAATCCTTCGGGAATAGTAGCATTGGCATTAGACGAGAACAATGAATTAGGAGCTCATATACAAACAATGATTTTTCCCGTAAGATATACTGATTTTGATGGCAGTGAAAAAAACAATACAGGGCAAGGAGAAGGTGTGGTCGAAAAATACATTAGACCTTTAATTGATAAAGTAGATATGATAATTACAGTAAGCCAAGCCGGTGAGGACGAGTACCATATTGATGTTTTTGCAACTGCAACAAGAGGAGGTTCTAATGATAATATGAATTTTACAAGAATAAACGGAAGTAAATCTGTAAGTAATACAGCTCCTGAAACTATCAAAACAACATTACCTATACAAATGACGCAAGGGCATTTAAAATCTGTTTATTGGGGAATATATCAGAAAAATGGAATAAAAAGAAATGCGACAATTAGTACAATTCCTTCAGGAAAAGTTTATAGAGGACCAGGTGGCAATTACTTATCCAACGAAATATTTTACCGTGTAGCTAAAATGAGAAGTGAAATGCGTCCTACTTTAAAAACAGGACATTTTCATATATCTAAAATACAAGATGCAT
>PDWJ01002615.1_pt1 | contig 18775 bp, 16 predicted proteins | sample 1430881 | NCBI WGS metagenome assembly PDWJ01 (sample SAMN01162460, study PRJNA174530) | Oral metagenome, whole genome shotgun sequencing project. | biome: Marine environment; feature: Marine mammal; material: Swab sample of the gingival sulcus; isolation source: swab sample of gingival sulcus...
TAACAGCATCATTGGCGCTTGTTCGTACTCAAAAAACGGATTTATAATTAATTCTTATATTTCCTTTTTTCCTATTGACTTTTGATAGTTAGTCTTTCCGCTTTCCACTTTTCAATAATTACCGACATTAAACACTAAATAAAATATGGCAACATCTTCTTCAATTTTAAAATGCGGATGGTCGAGATATTGCTCGACAAACTCACCTTTGATTTCGGCGCGGTCAACTTCTCCCTTTTCATAGAGATTGACACCGGCCAAGGTATCTTTGACAACCCTAAACGTAATGCCGTCATTTAACACCGTTGCTTTTTTCCAGTAACTTTCGTTTTTGGTAAGGCTATAACCATAACCGCTTTGCCACTGGCTGATTATATAGGGGCCATTGTAAAGCACGCTGTCTGATGACGTGCCAAAGCGTTCACCTTGTGCCTCAACAAAGGCCTGATTAAGTGGATAAAAACTGGGGAAGCTCATCAGTTTTAAAAAGTAGGGCACGGCCATTTCTAATTTTACTTGTAGCGTATAGTCATCAAGTGCCACGACGCCGAGGCTTTCCGGCGGGGCAGCACCGCTAATAACTGCCTGATAATTGGCAATTTTGGCCGTTTCTATCATGCTCTGATACTGCGACTGAGTCGCCGGGTCAGCTAAGCGTCGCCAGGCATAAACGTAATCACTGGCCGTTACCGGCACACCGTTGGACCAAACTGCATCTTTGGCCAAATTAAAGGTATAAACCGTGCCGTCTTGTGATACTTGCCAACTCTCGGCACCACCGGGCAACAGTTGGTCACCGGCACCTAATGTGGTTAATCCTTCTAATACATTGGCCATCACCTCAAGCGAAATTGTATCGGTCGCCTTGCTATGATCCATCGTCGGAATATCAGAGGTGCTCAGCAAACGAATAATTTGCTTGCCCTCTGTAAAATTTTTGGTAGTGGCCTGCGCATAGCTGTAAGCGCCGCCAAATTTGTGACGTATAATACCCTGCACCTTGGGCGACTGCAACAGCGAAACGCTACGCTGATAAAGCGGCACGACAATGCAATCGTCTTCAATTAACAACTGTTCAGCTTGCTGTAAAAGAGCGGTGCGCGCCGGCAAATCATTTGTCAAATCGCCGTTTTTTGTGCGTTCAATATAGCCGTCATAACTGGCGTTGCTGTAGCCGGCCGTGTTGTAGCCCCCATCAGTAACCCAGATATCTAAAAATGACATTACATCGGGATAGTCCGGTGCCCAGCCGGTATATTCGATGTCAAATTTACCCTGTTTGGCCAGATCCATCTTATTGTTAAAGGGCTGCTGAATCAAAACTACTTCAATGCCATCTAAATGTTCTTCAAGCTGTTGCTTAATGTACTGTGAAATTTTCTTATAGGCTGCTGAATCAAATGTTAACAAGCGCAGCTTAACCGTATCAAATTTTAGCTCAGCGCGCGCCTTGTTCCAGTATTCGACGGCCTGCATAATATCGTTATGGTTCCAACCGGTTGGTTGGGCATCGCGAAAATCAACGCCGTCTTCTGACACCGACAAACCGTTAGGCACCAAATAGTCAACCGCTTTTGAGCCATTGCGCATAAGCGACATCGTGATATAACGTTTATCAATGGCCAAGGCAATCGCCTTTCTGGCGTTAATGTTTTGCAATAATTGTTGGGCCGAAATTTCTGGCCCTTTCACTTGCGGTTCAAGCGGTGTCGCAGTTGTCGATTCAGTCGCCTGTTCACTGCTTGGTGGCATATTGGGCGTCACTACCCGTTCGGTCTGAGTCGTACAGCCCACCAGAGATGAAATCAATATCAACGACAGTAAAATTGTAATCGCTTTTTTCATGCCATCATTCCTTCACACGCTAGCAGTCAAGCTGCCCGTTAGAGCTTATGCCAGTGATAGCGCAATATCCATCATATCGGTAAATGTCTTTTGGCGATCTTCCGGTGAAGTTTGCTCATTCTTAAAAATATGGTCGGATACCGTTAGTATGCTAAGCGCTTTGACGCCAAATCTTGCCGCCGTCGTAAACAATTCGGCCGATTCCATTTCAACCGCCAATACACCGTGTTGTGCCAGTTTTTCTAGATCGGTCAGATCGTCGCCATAGAACAAATCGCTGGTTAAGACACTGCCGACCTTAACCGCCATACCCTTATCTTTTGCATAATTGTAAGCGCGATAAAGTAGGTCAAAGTTAGCCGTTGGCGCATAATCCATATGCGGAAAACGACGATTGTTAACAGCAGATGTCGTACAAGTGCTCATCGCCAAAATGGTGTCGCGTAAATTGACATCATCTTGTATCGAGCCGCAGCTGCCGATTCTAATCAATTGCTTGGCGCCGTATTCGCTGATTAGCTCGTTGATATAAATCGAAATTGACGGCACGCCCATACCAGTACCTTGTACCGAAACGCGTTTGCCTTTGTATGTGCCGGTAAAACCAAGCATGCCGCGCACTTCATTGTGACAGACGGCATTTTCCAACATATTTTCTGCGATAAACTTGGCACGCAACGGATCGCCCGGCAATAAAACCGTTTCGGCGATATCACCTTTATTTGCCATAATATGTAAATGTTTAGCCATTTTTTCCTCCTATTGTTAAGTGTTCAGTTTCACTTTCTAAACTGAGATTGCTCGATCGTGGTTGCGCCTGCATCAGTTGAAAGTGGAAAGCTGAAAGCGGAAAGTGAAAAACTAAAAACCAAAGTCAAAACCCTAATAAAAAATACAAAATCTTGACTTGAAAACTACCAATGCGTTGGCTGCGCCAACGCTTCAACGCTTTTCCTTTCTACTTTCTACTTTGTACTTTCTACTTATTCTAAAAACAGGCGGCGTTGACCTAACAACGCCGCCAAATAACTTATTCTTCGTTTGCCGCTGCAATAATCTTTTCGGCTAACTGACCGGGTACTTCATCATAGCGCTCAAAGCTAAGTGTAAAGCTGGCACGCGCCTGTGTCATCGAACGCAGATCAGAAGCGTAAGTAAACAATTCTGCTTGAGGCGCTTCGGCCAAGACGCGCTGACAACCACCGCCGACCTGCTCCATGCCGAGTATTCTACCGCGACGCTTGTTCATATCGCCCATAATATCGCCCATGTAATCATCCGGCACTTCGACCTCAACGTGCATAATCGGTTCTAACAATACCGGCTTAGCTGCTTCCATACCTTTCTTAAAGGCAATTGACGCCGCCATTTTAAAGGCGTTTTCGTTAGAGTCAACTGAGTGATAAGATCCATCATACAAAACGGCTTTGATATTGACGACGGGGAAACCTGCCAATACGCCTTTGACAACGGCTTCTCTCAGGCCTTTTTCAACGGCCGGAATATACTGCTTAGGCACTGAACCACCGAAGATTTCTTCGTCAAATTCAAACTCTTCAGACGATGGGCTAAAGCGAATGTGCACATCACCATACTGGCCGGAACCACCCGATTGCTTTTTATGCTTGCCCTGTACGTCAGCCGTACCCTTAATGGTTTCACGATAGGCAATTTTTTGATCGACTAGATCGACGGCAACGCCAAAGACGTTTTGTAGCTTATTAATTAATACTTGTAAGTGCATTGTGCCTTGACCGCCAACCAACATCTGATGCGTTTCACGATTGCGTTCAACGATAATAGTCGGATCTTCTTCCATTAATTTGGTTAACGATGAGCCAATTTTATCTTCGTCTTTTTTATCTTTCGGTTCAACTGCCCTAAATAGACAAGGCTTGGCATAATTGATACCCGGATAAACTATCGGACTGGCTTTGTCACATAATGTGTCACCGGTTTCAGTGTATTGTAATTTAGTAATCACGCCAATATCGCCGGCGCCAACATGATCGACTTCTAATTGTTTTTTGCCGCGAATTAAGCCGATATTGGTAATGCGCTCGCTTTCGTCTTTGCTACTGTTGAGCACTTCCATATCTTTTTTAATTGAACCGGAATAAACCTTAAACAATGAAATTTTGCCGACAAATGGGTCGATAATTGTCTTAAATACCAAGGCTGAGAAAGGTTGTCCGTCATCAACTGTTCTGACTTCCGGTTCTTCGCTGTCGGGATGCATGCCCTCATATTCGCCATTATGCATATCTTTTGGTGTCGGCAAATATTCAAATGACATATTAAGCAGGCTCATCATACCCAGTGAATTTTCAGCTGAGCCAATTAAAACCGGTACAATGTCGCCCGAAATAACGCCTTTTCTAAGGCCCTCGCGTAATTCTTCTTTGGTAAAGGGCTCGCCTTCAAAATATTTTTCTAATAATACTTCATCACTTTCGGCAACCGCTTCAACCAACAATTCATAAAATGGTGCTATTTGATCTTCGTATTCGGCTGGCACATCGCAGCTAACGACCTTGGTGCCTTCAAAACGGCGACCTTTGTGACTAACCACGTTGATGTAGCCCGTTAGTTTTTCACCCTCGTAGGTGGGAATTTCAAATGGCGCAATCTTTTTGCCCAATTTTTCTTTTAACTGATTAATAACTTCGTCAAATTTGATGTTTTCTTTATCCATTTTATTGAGGAAAATGAACTTTGGCATCTGGCGTTTTTCGGTTTCTTTCCAAGCCTTTTCGGTGCCAACTTCGACGCCGCTTGAAGCATCGACGACGATAATTGCGCCACCGGCAACGCGCAGTGCTGATGTTACTTCGCCCTGAAAGTCAAAATAACCCGGCGTATCTAAAAAGTTATACTTATGTCCATCGTATTCCACCGGAATAACCGACGTACCAATTGAGAATTTGCGATTTATCTCTTCCTTATCAAAATCCGACACCGTCGTGCCGTCTTCGACTTTACCCATTCGCTTTGTTTCGCCGAGCGTGTAAAGCAACGATTCGACAACCGTTGTCTTACCACACCCGCCATGCCCAAGCAAGGCGATATTCCTGATTTTTTCAACCGAATACGATTTCATAACTCCTCCTTATATTGTTATCTTTTACCGGCCTAGCACGACTACGCAAAAGCCGGTATTACTTACTTCGTCAAAATTCAACAAATTCCTTTATTACAATTATAGTGAATTGTCAATCTATTGTAAAGCGCAACTTAATTATCAGATGTAGTTAATCAGCTGTTTTAGACCGGACAGTTCGGCTGCCGATAGCATACGGTAACTGCCGAGTTTCAGTTTGCCAAGCTTAATGTTCATAATGCGAATGCGCTGTAGCGCCGTTACACGATAGCCAAGTGTTTCAGACATACGGCGAATTTGCCGGTTTAAGCCCTGTACCAAAACGATTTTAAAATGGTTTTTGCCAATTTTTGTCACTTTACACGGTAGCGTTTGACGACCGAGAATATTGACGCCGGTCGACATTTTGCTGACAAATTCATCTGTAATCGGTTTATTGACCGTGACGATATATTCTTTTTCATGCGCACCCTCAGCGCGCAAAATCGGATTCACAATATTGCCGTCATTAGTCAATAAAATCAGCCCCTCCGAATCCTTATCAAGTCGACCAATTGGAAAAATGCGTTCTTGATAAGCAATGTAATCGATAATATTATCTTTGACGCGCTGATCGGTAGTGCACTCGATACCGACCGGCTTATTAAATGCCATGTAAATCTGTTTAATGCCCTTTCTGATTGGCTGGCCATCTACTGCAATGCTATCTTGCGCCGTCACAAATTGGCCGATTGACGCCGCCTTATCATTGACCATCACGCGACCGGCTGCAATTAAAGCGTCGGCCTCACGCCTTGAGGCGACGCCGGACTGAGCGATCGCCTTATTTAGTCGAACTGTATCGGCCGGACGCACTTGTTTGGCCTGTGGCGCTTTATTTTTTTTGTTTTTAAATGAACCACCCGATTTAGTGTGTCGCATATTAATCCTCGCAAGTGTTATTGACTGCCACGCTTAGCAAATGACAAAATAAGACCCAGTGCAATCGATAAAAATGCCGCTACGACCACGCGGTACTGAGCCGGCAACAAAAATGTGATGGTATGGGCCGGTATCCAAAAAAACGGGATTGTCTTTAAGACGACAAACGAAATGAAAGCGCGCCAGTCAATTGCCGCGATGACTGCGGCCAAATCACTTTTTTGACCGCTGGCCGATAGTGCTAAATAGGTATCAGTGTGCTTGTGAAACAGCATAAAGGTCGGTGCAAAAAATAAATTCATCAACAGGCTGGTAAAAAAAGCAAAGGCCAGTTGATTGCCGGCAAATGGCAAATAGCCTTGTTGCATGGCATACTGAACACCACCGGCAAAAACTTTAAACATCAAGCTGATAACGACACCGATAAACCCCCAAACGATGATGCGCCAAAACAATTTGGGCGGTTTTTGATAATTGCCCGCTACAATACGCAGCGCCAATAGTTCACCCATCGTTGCCAAAAGCGCAAACTTAATAAAGCCCATTAAATAAGGATAGCGCGCCGTCAAATCAGTAAAAACCGGTTGTGTTGCCGGCATCAACATAAAAGCCAATGCCGCCAGCAACACAGCCCCCCAAATAAAATCACCTTTTTTCAAAATATTATCCTAAATAATACACTGTTTGCAACTATTTTATAATGCGCAATGCAATTTGTAATGCATTATCAAGCGGTTTAGTCGCCATCTCAACGACATCGCGTTGAATGGCAATTTTGGCCTCGACCGTTAAGCGACCATCGGCCAACATATCGTGCGCCTGCTGATAACGCTTTAATACCGCTTGCGTCTGTTCGTCAAAGACGCCATCGACGATGATATCGTAGCCCATATAGTCAAGCCGCTGTTCTAGCCCATAGGTATCAATATCTTTGCTGCCCAGCGACGAGCTGTTAAGCGACTGCATCGGATAAAAATTATCGACGCGCGGATCAATATAGGTTTCCGTCGCCACGACCACATCGGGCTTTACGCCAACGCCATCGATAAAATTGCCGTCAGGTGTCGCGTATTTGGCGATGGTTAATTTTACGGCAGAACCATCCTTTAAATCATAAACGCTCTGAACCGTTCCCTTGCCGTAGGTGGTTTGACCGACGATAGTCGCCCTGTCATTTTCTTGCATGGCGGCAGCAAAAAGCTCGGCGGCACTGGCGCTGTTACCGTTGACTAAAACCACTAAATCAGCCGTTAAGCCGTCAACTGATGACTTAAATATATCATCGCGATAAACGCGATAATCGACCGAGCAAATCGTTTTATCTTTGGCTAAAAACAGATCGGCAACCGCGACAACTTGATCGAGATAGCCGCCCGGATTATCGCGCAAATCGATTATAATTTTTTGGCCAATCGCTTGCTCTGTTAAGATTTTTTGTAGTTGGCTGGCTACATTGGCATCAAAAGTGCTGATTTTGATAATGTCGACGCCATCAATCATTTGATAGGTAACAGAATCAAATGTAATTTGGGCCCGCTCGACAGTGAAGACCAACGGTTGTTCAACACCGGCACGTTTGATCGTCAAACTGACCGAGCTGCCGATTTCGCCTTTTATCATCGACACGACGACATCAATGGCCAAACCTTTTATACTGGTGCCATCAACTGCAACAATGACATCATCTGCTAAAATGCCGGCCGCTTCCGCCGGCGAATCGGCAATTGGTCGTATCACCTCGATGTAGTCAGCCTTTTTTTCAATCAACATACCAACGCCAATAAAATTGCCCGATAGACTGCCCTCATAACTGGCCAACTCATCTGCACTCATATAAGCGCTGTGTTGATCGAGTGCATCAAACATACCGCGGTACGCTGCATCGATTAACTGTTCGCTGCTCAATTCGGTATGATAAGTTTCGCTAATTTGCTCAATAATTTCATTTAATTTGTCAATTTCTTGCTCAGTTAAACCGCCCTTATCGGCGTAGGCAAGCGGACAGAGCATGACCACAAGCAATAGCAGGCTAATTAGTTTTTTCATGTTGTTCTCCTCACTTATTTAACAAATAGATAGCCCGATAGGGTGTCAATTTCAAATGTTTCATCTTTTGGATTGTAAATGACGTATATGCTAGAAATAATAAAGTAATAATCGGGCGATTGTTCAACTATTAGTGGTTTATCGCTTGTCCATTCATCTTGATTTTGCTTCATTTCTAGCAATAGCGCTTTTAACGGTACGGCGACTTGTGGCATACCGGCTCGGTTGACGACCAAATTATAATCATCGTCAATCTGTAAAATCTGATTATTGTCGTCATCTGGTAATTCGACCGAAAAGAAACTGTTATAACCGCTGATTGGTTTGTCAATAACAGAGCCATAGTAATGACGCGTTAGATATTCTGTTTCATCTCGATAGTGATGATAACCTTGATATTCAAAGCCAAACAATGCATTCATATCATCATATTCGTTAAAATCAGCCGGCAAAAAACTGATCTGATCAACCTGTTCTTGATCGATAAAATAATCGATAAGATCGCAAATTTGCTCTTGCTCTGCTGCGTCGACATCGGCATTGGCAATTAGTTTGCCATTTACTAGCATATCATTGCGTTGCAAAATGCTTTTCAGTCGATTATATTGACTATTAAAGCTGATTGTAAAGGCGTTAATTGGTGCATCTAGACTAATGATCATAATAAGTACTGCCGCAATCACTATATATTGAAAACTACGCTTTAGACGAATCACAAAATAAATAATGACGCCTATCAACCACAGCACCAGCACCAACACAAAATAGCGTTTAACGGTAAGACCATACTGACTAATACGCAAGTAAAGCGCAAAAACCATCATGATGGCCGGCAAGATTAAAATGCGCGGCATCCACTTGTGAAACCAGCGTCCAATTGCAAATTTATTGCGATATGAACGGGTAAAAAACAATGTTAAGACGACAATTATGCCATACCAAAGCGTTAAGTTGACGATCATATTTTGCGGTAACTGCCAGACAAATAATATCTTTGCAAAATAAGCATAGAGAATGGCTGAATAGATACACAATAATGGCATGATAACGTAGAGATGTAGCTTTTGAATTAGCTGATCAACTTGCAAGTTTTGCACCGACTGCCGATCTGGTATTTCACCCAATAAAAAAGTCGGTGCAAAAATGCAAAATACCAACACAAAAATATCTAAGTATATTTCATAGTCAATTGACACATCAAGCAAATAATCAATTGTTGACAAAATGGCAAATGAACCAATAATCAAGACCAAAGAATAGAGCAATGTAATCGCCCCACGGGCAATTAATTTAATAACGCCAAGGTCATATTTTTCGTCTTTTTTATAAAATGGAATTAAACTAAATAATAGGTATAAACTGACATTGTGAACAAAAATGCGAAACAGCTCAGCTGTGGTTAATTCGGCAGATAAGCTGAAGCAGCCTATAACGATTAAAAGCAGTGCAACAACATCGCCAATGATGCGTATTTTAGTCGGCCAACCAAACCGTTTACAAAGTGCTACCACAACTAAAAATAGCGGCACAGCCGTCAATATTGAATAGTAAACATTTTCAGCCGGTAGCCCCAAAATATACTCACTCTCTCGATGAATGCGTATAATTGCAATTAAGCCGAACAGATAAGCAAAAAAAAGCGCCTCGGGATAGTCTTGCCACGATGTCTTTAAGGCCGCTTTTAATCTGCCGATTAATGTCATAATTCTTGACATATTGCCTCCTTATTATTGCCTTATTCTAATATTTATCCTTATAGCAATTTGCTATTTAATTGAGCGATTGTCAGCGCAAGCTGCGTTTCAATCGCAGCACAACTGAATAGTCACCTTATATTTTAATACTTTCTAACTCTTTTAGCAATTCGGGAAAGACTTTTTTCTGTTTTATTTCTTCAATCGTCAACCAGGCATAATCTTCGTGTTCAGATGACAAGCGCACTGTACCAGCGCGGTACTGACAACGCAATGTCATACCGATAATTTGCACCGAATGATCACGCAAGTGATGCCAGACGCAAAGCGGTTCAGCAATCGATACGGTCAAGCCGGTTTCTTCGTCAATTTCCCTATGTAATGCCTGCTCGGGCGATTCGCCAAAGTCAAGCCCTCCGCCGGGCAGTTCCCAATAACCGAGCTCGCCTCGCGCCGGTTTGCTTCTTTTTAATAACAAAAAGCAGCCCTCTCTTTCGATCAAGCCGCGTACTGCTATGCGAAAACTATGTTGTTCATTCATGGTTACCCCTCTCTGTCGTTGCTCTATATATACCGCAGAACAAAGTGATAAAAACAAAAATGTTAGGGTTGTACAATCACCTTCAGACAATGCCAACCGAGCGTTCCGCATTTAACGCGCGCCGGCATATCTTTTAATGACTCAAAGACGACGCTGTCCTTTAAGCGCTTTTTAGCAGCGCCATCAAGTGCCTTGCCCTGTATCATCGCCAAAAATAAATCGGCCAGCTCAGCCGCCTCAGCAACCGTCTTGCCCTGAACCAAATCGATCATCATCGACATACTGGCAGTGCTAATCGCACAACCATTGCCAATAAAGCGCGCTGCGCTGATCTTTTGACCATCCAGTTTGACCATTAGCGTTAAATCATCGCCGCAATTGGGATTATGACCGCGTTCAACATTGGTTGGCTCCGCTAATTCGCCGCGATTTTTACTATTGCGACTGTTTTCTAAAATTATTTGCGTATAGAGTTGATCAAGCATTAGCCAAAGACCTCCTGTACTTTATCGAGCGCAGCGCTGAGCGCCGCAATATCCTCTGCTGTATTATATAAGCCAACACTGGCACGGCAAGTCGCCATCGTCTTTAAGTAGGCCATCAACGGTTGACAACAATGATGACCGGCCCTAATCGCGACGCCACAGCTGTCTAAAATAGTAGCCACATCGTGTGGGTGAACATCTTTGACATTAAATGTTACCAAAGACCCGCGTGGTTGTCCGGCCGGTGGCCCGTAAACGACGATGTCGTCGCGCGCCGTTAACATTTGATAAATGCGTTCCGTGATTTCGGCATTGTGTCGATAGACCTCTTGATAGCCTAATTCTGCCAGCCAATCGATCGCAGCTGCCAGACCAACCGCACCGGCCACATTTTGGGTGCCGGCCTCAAAGCGCGTCGGAATTTCGGCAAAAGTTGCCGACTGCTCGGTGACGTATTCAATCATATCTCCACCTAAATTAAAGGGCTCTAACTTTGCCAGCACCGCAGTTTTGCCAACCAAGACGCCAATGCCCTGTGGACCGTATAATTTATGTCCGGAAAAAGCTAAAAAGTCGCAACCAAGCTCGTTAAAATTGACATCGATATGACCAACCGCCTGGGCGGCATCGACAATAGTTAGGGCACCAACTTGCCTCGCTGAGGCAATGACTTGCTTAACCGGATGAACGGCACCGATGCCATTGACAATATAGGGCAGGCTGACCAGTTTGGTATGCTCGTCTATCTTTGCTAATTCTGACTGCTCAATTTGTCCGCTTTGATCGCAGTAGAGATAACGCAGTTCGGCACCGCGTAGCTTTGTCAAGCGCTGCCATGGCAAGATATTGCTATGATGCGAGGTAATTGTGACGACGACATTATCAGCAGCCGTTAAAAAATCGGCCGGCAAGGCCCCCGCCAATAGATTAAGCGCCTCTGTCGTACCACGCGTAAAGACGATTTTATCATCGGCAGTCGCGCCAATAAATTGGGCAATCGTCTGTTTGGCAGCATCATACAACTGGGTCGATAGAATACTCAGCTTATGTGCACCGCGGTGTGGACTGCCGTTTTGTTCAGCGTAATATTTAGCCAGTCGGTCGATTACCACTTTTGGTTTTAACGTCGTCGCCGCACTGTCCAAATAGTAAAGCGACCCGTCTAAACTGGCAAATTGCTTACGAATAGCAGCTATATCCATCAGTTTATCCTTTCATCTAGTTCGGCTGATATAATGGCGCCCAGATCGCCAATTTTCATTTTTTGAATAACCTCGGCATAACCGGAATGAATCATTAAGCGCTTGGCTTCAGCCTCGTCAAAACCACGACTCATCATATAAAATAGCTTGTTTTGATCAATTTGACCGACGCTGGCAGCGTGTTCGCCGATAACGTCGTCTTCTTGACAAAACAGGCCGGGCATTGAATCGGCTTTTAGTTTTTCGCTTAGTAATAAGACAAACTCTTCTTCACGCCCTACCGCCTTGGTGGCGCCACGCGCAAATGCCAAATTGCCGCGAAATACCTTTTTGCTGTTTTCTTTGAGCGCGCCCTTACTGAATATTGCAGAAGTCGATTTTTTGCCACTGTGCTTTGTCGTATAGGCGACATCAGTTGCCGAATTTTCCTGCCCAAAGTAAAGCGAATTAGTCGTCGCATTGGCGCGCAGACCGGCTACTTGCTGAATACAGGATACCGCCTTGACTGTCGCGCCGATTTGGGCATCATTAAAAATAACATCAGCGGCCTCGTCTACCTGTGTAAAGATTTGTTGAAAACTGTAACTGGCATCATTAAGGCGCTGTAAAATAGTTAGATTAACCCGTGCGTATTCGGCCGCGATCACTTTGATGCTGCCATAATGTTGCTGCTGCGTCTGATCAAGCGAGCGATAATCGAGCACGACATTTAACTCGGCGCCGGCTTCGGCGATAATCAAATGATGGTCAACCAATAGTGGTTGTTCAGCACTTAATTGATAATTGAGTTTCAAACTGGCCGACTGACCGGCTTTGACGCGCAAGTATTGGCCGTGATTAAAGCCACCATTGATATAAGCGCAAAACTTATTGCCAAAACTCTCAGCTTGATTGGCATCAATCGCCAAATACTGCATTAACTGTTCTGTGGTTAAATTCTCTACTGTTGACTGACCATTTAAGAGCGCCTTTAAGTCGACGATCTGTAGCGCCCCCTGTTGCTCTAAATCGATTGCAGCAAAAGCTACGTCATTTAATTGCGGAAAACAATCTGCCGGCAAACCGATACGCGCCCAGTTGACGGGTTCGGCTTGACGATAGTTTTGTTGTTGTCTTTGTAAATAATTCATGTGTCACCTAACCTATCGTTCCTTCGAGCTCTAAAGTAATTAAATTATTGAGCTCGACGGCGTATTCTAAAGGCAGTTCTTTGGTAATTGGCTCGACAAAACCGCGTACGATCATCGCCTTGGCCTCTTCTTCGGGTATGCCCCTGCTCATCAAATAAAATATTGTATCGTCACTGATGCGACCAATCCGCGCCTCGTGCCCGATGTCGACATCGTCGTTTTGCACCTCGATAATCGGTAATGTGTCGGAAATCGACTGCGCATCTAACATTAGCGACTCACAATTAACCGCGGCCTTGCTACCTGTCGCACCCGGTGTCACTTTTAACTGTCCGCGATAATAGGCATGACCGCCGTTTTTTGAAATCGACTTTGAATTGACAATAGATGACGTGTTGGGCGCAGCATGAATGACTTTGGTACCGGTATCGAGATACTGACCGGTCGAGGCAAAGGTAATGCCGGTAAATTCGCTCTTGGCGCCCTCACCTCGCAACACACTCATCGGATAAAGCATCGACACGCGCGAGCCAAATGAGCCGGACACCCATTCAATCGTACCATTTTTATCGACTACGCAACGCTTGGTGTTTAAGTTGTACATATTGCGCGACCAGTTTTCGATGGTCGAATAGCGCAATTTAGCATTTTCGCGCACCACTAATTCAACTGCCCCGGCATGCAGGTTTTGCACGCTGTACTTCGGTGCAGAACAGCCTTCGATAAAGTGTAAATCGGCGCCTTCGTCGACGATGATCAGCGTATGCTCAAACTGGCCGGCACCTTTGGCATTTAGTCTAAAGTAAGACTGTAGCGGTTTTTCGACCTTAACGCCCTTTGGCACATAAACAAAAGAACCACCCGACCAAACGGCGCCGTGTAAGGCGGCAAATTTATGGTAGCGATTGGTGATAATCGTCATAAAATACTGCTTGACCATTTCGGGATATTCTTTGACGGCTTGATCCATATCGGTATAAATGACACCCTGCTCAATTAGTTCTTGTTGCAGTGAATGATAGACGACATCAGAGTCGTATTGCGCACCGACGCCGGCGAGTGATTCGCGTTCAGCTTGCGGTATGCCCAATCTTTCAAAAGTTTCTTTAATATCGTCCGGTACATCATCCCAATCTGACGCCATATCGGTATTGGGTCGCACATAGTGAACGATGTTTTCAATATCGAGTTCAGCTAAATCTGCACCCCAAGTCGGCACCGGCATCTCTTTATAAATGCGCAGCGACTGTAAACGATAGTCGAGCATCCATTGTGGTTCGTCTTTTTCATGTGATATTTGCTTGATTATTTCTTCGGTTAGCCCTTTATCGACGATGTATTTGTGATTTTCTCGGTTGATAATATCATAGACGCCGCGATTGACATCGGCAATTTGCGATTTAGCTGTCAATTGGCACCCCCTTTGTAGTTATCGTAGCCGGTCTTCTCAACTTTATTAGCCAGTTCGAGGTCGCCGCTTTCGACAATTTTGCCATCGACCAGAATATGAACATAGTCCGGCTTAATGTAATTTAATATTTTATTATAGTGTGTAATGACGACGATGGCGTTGTTATCATTGGATAAATCCTGAATTTTTTGGTAGACATCTTTGATGGCATCGACGTCAAGGCCGGAATCGGTTTCGTCTAAAATGGCCAGCTTTGGCTCCAGTATCGCCATTTGCAGTATCTCGTTTTTCTTTTTTTCACCACCGGAAAATCCTTGGTTAAGATAGCGCTGCAAATAGCTTTGATCCATATTAAGGTCTTGCAAGTTGTCATTGACATCAGAATTTAACTCAAATAAAGACGGCGTTTCACCCCTAATTTGACCGAGTGCAGTACGCAAAAAATTGATGACGGTCACACCGGCGATTTCTTCCGGATATTGAAATGACATAAACATACCGGCGCGCGCCCGCTCGTCAACGCTCATTTCAAATAAATCTTGACCATCAAACTGCACCGAACCACCAACTACCTGATAGCTGGGATGCCCCATCAAAACATTGGCAAGGGTTGACTTACCGGCACCGTTCGGCCCCATAATAACGTGAATTTCACCGCGTTTTACTTCTAAATTAACACCCTTCAAAATATCTTTGCCCTCAACGCGTGATTGAAGGTCATTAATTGTTAATAATATATCTTTCATAAGCACTCCTTAAACCCTAGTATTTTAATAGGGTATACCCTGTTTTACCCCTGATAAGCGAATATTACAAAATCTTTCTATCTTTGTATAAATGTGGCTTGCATCAATATTGAGCAAACCAAAAAGCGATAGGCATTTCTATCGCTCAAAATAATCGCGTTGGCTCTGCCAACGCTTCAATGCTTTTGCTTGCTGCTTTCGACTTTGTGCTTTCTACTTACAAAAACTGAGATTTTTCGTGTTACACGTGTATTGCTAATAACAACCGGTCATCTATAAGCGATAATTTAAAAAACTATTCAATTGTATCCTCTATTAAAACACCATCTTTGTTTTGAAAACTAAAATACCAACTTTTAGATGGATCTTTGTCTAAATATATATAAGACTCTACATCGTAATACTTAAATAAATCAATATACTCATCACTTTCTATGTTGCGTACTCTTGGATTTGGCGGATAAACCCTCATTTCGCGATTTCTCCACTTTTTAACTATAGTTTCTAATTCTGCAAGATTATTCAACTGTAAAAAAATTAAACAATGATAATGCTCATCTTGTCCATGTTCTGATAACCATTCAAAATCCTTAACCCCAAAATCAGATAAATTATTTTTAACAATTGTACGAATGGCAATATTTTCACCAGTTGATAAATAACCTTTAATTTCTACCACACTATCTGGTAAGAAACGCTCTTCTAAAATAATTTGTGCCACATCCATTCCCATATCAGTAAACAACTGAACCGCCGACTGTTTAATCTTGTCGGCATTTCTTTTAGAATAAATCTCATCTTGTTCTGTTAGATACATCGCCTCAAAGCGCTCTTCACCAAGCTGAATTGTACCTAATAAATTACCGCTTAAACTTGCTCGAACAGCCGGCATAACAGCGTCAAAGCCACTCAGTATTTCTGCCTCAATATCAATTACCTTGGCATCCTTGCCGTACTGTAATGTCGCCCGTTCTTGAAAGGGTCTACTATAGGTATTAAGTATAAAACGCTCATTTTCATCAAAGTTTGGATCTTCTAGAAGACAGCCTGTTAAAGTCAGTAAAACAAGCAGTATGATTAACGCCTTAATAATCATTAGATTTTTTGTCTGTTTCATAATCATCTCCAAATGTCTACTTTCTACTTTTCAATCCCGAGATTTCGCCTATTAATCGTACTGGCCAATAACAATAGCCTATCAATTATAAAAAGCAATTACAAAAGCTTTATTCAATTATCTCCTCTATTAATACACCATCTTTGTTATTGTATAGATATGTCCACTTTTTATTCTCATCTTTGTCTAAATATAAATACGACTCAATATTGTAGTATTTGAATAAATCAATATATTCCTCGCTTTCATCGTCACGCACTCTCGTATTTGGCGGATCAAAGACAATTAGACGTTCATTCCACTTATCTCTTATCGCCTCCATTTCAGTTAAATCATTTAACTGCATAAACACTATCTTCTCTTCAGAACTAGCATCAATATAATTATCTAACCACAAAAAATCCTCAACTGAGAAAACACTTAAATCACTTTTAACAAATGCCTTTATACGCATTTTGTATTTACCTTCTAACAAATCCATAAATTGAGTTACATTATCTGGTAACCACGGCTTTCTTCTAAAGTAATCATCCAATGCTATATCAACTACTTCCATTCCCATGTCTGTAAACAACTGCTTTGCAGAACTCTCTATCTTTTCAATATTTCTTTTAGAATAAATCTCATCTTGCTCCGTTAGATACATCACCTCAAAGCGCTCTTCACCAAGCTGAATTGCACCTAATAAATTACCGCTTAAACTTGCTCGAACAGCTGGCATAACAGCGTCAAAGCCACTCAGTATTTCTGCCTCAATATCAACCACCTTGGCATCCTTACCGTACTGCAATACCGCTCGTTCTTGAAAAGGTCTACTATAGGTATTAAGCAGCAAACGCTCATTTTCATCAAAGTTGGGATCTTCTAGAAGACAGCCTGTTAAAGTCAATAAAACAAGCAGTATGATTAATACTTTAATGAGCATTAAATTTTTTGTCTGTTTCATAATCGTCTCCAAACAGTGGAAAGTAGAAAGCTTAAAGTGGAAAGGAAAATCAAAGGCAAATTCAAAGGCTTAAGACCTTATACTCGCGTTGGCGCTGCCAACGCTTCAATGCTTTTTCTTTCTGCTTTCCACTTTGTGCTTTCTACTTAAAAAAACTGAAATTTTTGTGTTAAACGTTTATTGCTAATAACCACCGGTCATCTATAAGCGGCAATTCAATAAACTATTCAATTGTCTTTTCTACTACAATACCATCTTTGTTTTGATAGCAGAATTTCCAGTTTTTTTCACTAAGTTTCTTAACATACATATAGGATTCAACATTATAGTAACTAAATAAATCCACATACTCTTCGCGTTCATCATCATAAGCTTTTGGGTCTGGTGCATGGAAAGAAACTTCGTGTACTCTCCACTTTTTACGTATGGTTTCCATTTCAGTTAAATCATTTAACTGCAAAAATATTATATGACACCGATAGTTCGTATCATCATATGCAAATAACCACATAAAATCTTCTGAGGTAATATCTTCTAATCCACCTTTAACAAATACATTAGAACTTATGCCATCGTTATTATCTAACAACCCTTTAAAATCAACCACATCATCCGGCAACCAAAGCGGCTTTTCAAAATAATCTGTTAGTGACATTTCGATTACTTCAATCCCCATATCACTAAACAGTTGAACCGCCGACTGTTTAATCTTTTCGGCATTTCTTTTAGAATAAATCTCATCTTGTTCTGTTAGATACAGTGCTTCAAACTGTTCGTCGCCAACCTGTATAGTGCCAAATAAATTGCTGCCTACACTATACTCAAAAACCGGGAACAAAATACTGTTTGACGAATGAATTTCTGCTTTAATATCAAATACTTTAGCATGCTCGCCGTACTGCAATACTGCACGTTCTTGAAATAGACTGCTATAATTATCAAGCAGTGCCTGTTCTTGTTCATCAAAATCATCGTCTATAATACATGATGATAATAATAGTAAAACCAATACTAATAGCAGTATCTTTAGTGGTATCGAATATCTTGTCTGCTTCATAATCGTCTCCAAATGTATACTTTCTACTTTTCAATCCCGAGATTTCGCCTATTAACCATACTGGGCTAATAACACTAGCCGGTCATCTATAAGCGACAATTCAGTAAACTATTCAATAGTATCTTCTATCAATACACCATCTTTGTTTTTATAAACATATTCCCATAATTCATCTGGCGATTCACTAAGATATTTTCTTACGTATAGGTAGGATTCTACATTAAAATAGTCAAATAGATTAGTATACTCATCACTTTCATCATCAAGCACTCTCGGATTATGAGGGACAAAGACAATCTCGTCCTCATTCCATTTTTCACGTATCGCCTCCTTTTCTGACAAATCATTCAATTGCATAAATGTTAGCTTTCCTCTGTATTCGCCATTTCCATATTTTGATACCCAATTAAAATCACTAACCGAATAAGCAGATAGGTCATTTGTAACCAAAAGCTCGGCATAAATATTATAACCATTCTCCGGTAAATCCTTAAAAGCAACCACATTATCAGGCAAATAAAGCTCATTCATAAA
>PDWJ01010050.1_pt1 | contig 18774 bp, 15 predicted proteins | sample 1430881 | NCBI WGS metagenome assembly PDWJ01 (sample SAMN01162460, study PRJNA174530) | Oral metagenome, whole genome shotgun sequencing project. | biome: Marine environment; feature: Marine mammal; material: Swab sample of the gingival sulcus; isolation source: swab sample of gingival sulcus...
TCTCTGGTCTTATTACGTACCAATTCTTTGACAAAAAACCATCTTTAAACCTAGATATTATTGCTAAATTGCCGTCTGCTTAAGTCGAACTCACGTTAATATCGTAAATAAAATTTAGGGTGTCCCAACGCTGAAAACAGGAAAAGAGAGTACGCCATCAAAGTTAAAAAAAGCCGAAAACACATTGAGTTTTTAATTAACACCAAGAACTAGAGCGTCCCGAAGGCTTTCGGGAAGGTCATCGGTTCGAGCCCGATATGCGACAAAACTAAACGAAAAGTTTTTGCTTTTTATTTCGGCTGAAACTGATCGTTAACAAGATCTTTAAGAACAAACGTCTGTTGAAAAACAGGCGTTTTTGTTTTATAATGCTCAAAAAATGTATTTTCGCAGCATAATTATGGCAAAAATAGGAAACATAGAACTCGGTGATTTTCCTTTACTTCTCGCCCCTATGGAAGATGTAAGTGATCCACCGTTCAGAAAACTCTGTAAAGAGCAAGGCGCTGATGTGGTTTACACCGAATTTATTTCGTCAGAAGGTCTTATACGTTACGCTAAGAAAAGTACTCAAAAACTCGATATTTATGATAAAGAACGACCGGTAGGCATTCAGATTTTTGGGGGTAATCTGGATTCTATGTTAAAAACCGTTGATATTGTGACAGAAGCTCAACCGGATTTTATAGACATCAATTATGGTTGTCCGGTAGCCAAAGTTGTCAATAAAGGTGCCGGCGCAGCTATTTTGAAAGATGTTGATTTTATGGTGGAACTGACCGATGTCATGGTCAAACATTCTAAACTACCCATTACAGTCAAAACCCGTCTCGGTTGGGATAATAATTCTGTCTATATCAATGAAGTCGCTGAACGTCTGCAAGATGTAGGAATCGCCGCACTGGCCATACACGGACGTACCCGCAAGCAGATGTATAAAGGCATCGCCAACTGGGAACCTATTGCCGAGGTCAAAAATAATCCGCGTATTCACATACCTATTTTTGGCAACGGGGATGTTAATACCCCAGAGCGTGCTAAATCTATGCGTGATGACTATGGTCTGGATGGAGCGATGATTGGCAGGGCAAGTATAGGCAACCCGTGGTTTTTCAGAGAAGTCAAACACTTTCTGAACACCGGTGAACATTTACCACCGCCGGACATTACAGAACGGGTGGAAGTGGTCAGGAGACATGTGGACATGGCTACAGCCTGGAATGGCAATGTGGTCGGCATACTTGAAACCCGAAAGCACTACGGGAGTTACTTCAAGGGTATACCGCATTTTAAACCATTCAGGATAAAACTGGTAACCGCACCTGATAAAGAAGCGGTATATGAGGTTTTGGATGACATCTTAAACTTCTATTCACAAGAATCTCAAGGGTAACACTACAAAAAACATCCGCTTGTGACGGATGTTATTATGAAAATCAAAGATAAAGAAATTTATTTTTCTATAGGCTTATCTAAGGCAGCCCATTCCATATAGGAACCATCATACACTTTTACATTGTCAAAACCCATTATGTTTTTTAAGAAAGCATACATGGTAGCACCTTTAACACCGGTCTTACAATATACGATGTATTCTTTTTCAGGAGTAAAATCAACATTAGGCGCTAATGCTTTAAATTCCTCTGCATTTATAAACACATGACCGTCTCCTTTTACGGTACTTTCATATGGGATATTTGTAGCACCGGGAATATGTCCTACAGAATATGCTTTTGGTCCATCATAGGTACCATCAAATTCTCCGGGTGTACGCGCATCTATAATAACGACATTAGAAGCATTGAGTTTTGATTCTATATAAGCCGCATCGGTAATAATAGTATTATTGAGGGTTACGTTAAACGTTTTAGCTTCAACATCAGGCACTGCAGAGGTGAGTTTAACTCTGGCTTTTCTGAAGTCTTTCATGTTTTTGTGCATTAGTTTAACATTTGTAGCACCTAAATATTTCAACGCCCAATATACCCTGGCAGAATACTTTTGAGAGCCTTCATCATATACGACAATAGTAGCGTCATTAGCCACTCCTTTATCGCCAAGAATTTTGGCTATTTTATCTGCAGGCAATAATAGTCCTTTGACATCATTTTCTTTATCATCTAACGTAGCATAAGGAATATTTACCGCACCTGCCACGTGTGCTTTATTGTAAAGTTTTGATTTACTTGCATCTATAAGAACCAGGTTAGGATTTTCTTTTTGTAATGCTATAAAATCTTTGGGCACAATTGTTTCCTGTGCTAATAAATTCCCCACAAGGAATAATGCGACAAATAATGTTGAAAATAAGTGTTTTGAATTCATTTTATTGTTGTTTTTGTTTGTTAAAACGTGAGAGTAACTTTGTTCACACCTCATTACTCTCACGAAAGCATGCCATATTCTAACTTAAATTCGGAAATTGGTCTGGCAGATTTTTCTAAGACCTCTTTACCATCATGAGAAAATCTATTTAATTATGGCTTGTAATTGAATTTGTAAAGCATCGTGATACAATTCTCCATAACCTACCGGAGCTTCTGTCATATTATACTGATAGTTTATTTGTAGTCTGGTCCATTCGTTAAAGAAATAATTGATACCTGTGGTCCAACGCATCACTTTATTATTATCCACACTTGTATCTAAATCATAAGATTCAAATTTTACAACCGGTTCAATATTCCATTTGGTTTTATAAAGCGCAGTTAAATAATAACCGTTTCTTTGTTTTGACCCTACATGTGTTTGAAGATCTCCACCACAACCACCACCGGTAGTATATGATCCTTTATCTTCACCCTGGATAAATTCTGTTTGTACAACAAAGTTTGCGTAATTAAATGTAGCATCAATACCAAAACGGGTTCTGGTATCATTTTCAGTTACGCCTTCTGCAACCGGTAGATGTTTACCTCTTTTATAACTGGCTCCTATTGTAAATTCTTTAATAGGTGTAAGAGTCAACCGCCCTACAAATGTTTTAAGATTGTCTGTTAACTTTGTAAACTCATAATCATCATCCAATACATCTCTACCCTCTCCATTCATCCATGCCAATTGGTAACCAATAACGTTTTTAGGGCTATCTTCTCCAAATTTAAGGGCATCACCGGTACCCCCTGAAATCATAACTCCCATATCACGAATAGGACCTGCTAAGTCATTGGTCACATCAGAACGGTCAATAGTGTATAACTTATGACAACCTTGTAGTTGTTCTGCCCCAAAAGGCGCTTTAAACTGACCCATAGACGCTACAGCATAAGGAGCAAAACGGTTGTAAGACACAAAGGCGTCACAAATACCAAAACCGGCTTTGGGTGCATACTCCACAATAAAATAATATGAAAAATCATAAGGAATGTTTCCCATCACGCCAAGACGTGCACGGTTAAAGAAGAAACCACCCATGTTTTCAGGACTATCTGCTGTGTCATCATTGATGTTATTGATCTGATATTCATATTGAGGTTGGATAAAACCGAAGAATTTGATACCGTCACCTTCGCCGGGACCTTCACAACCTTGACCATATGCAAACTGGATCGTAAATAATGCAGCTAATGCAATTATTATATTTAATTTTTTCATGTGTTGATATATTTTTTAAAATGATTATCTAAAATTGTTCCTGAATGTATTATTGAACCACCGGTAAATCTACTGTTGGCACAACAAATTTGTGGCTTTCCAATTCTGAATAAATCATACTGTTGGCGCCAAATTTTAAACTTACGGCATTATAGCCCAGAACATTTAAAAATGCTGTAATCATAGATGATGTCTGACCTGTCCAACAATAAGTGCAAATTTGTTGCTCGGGATTGAGTTTACTGATTTCACCATTTTCTATTGAAAGTGGTTTAATACGGTGTGCACCTGTGATATGCCCATAGTGATCGACATCTGCTTGTGCCCAGAAGTTATTAATGAAGTAAAGACCGGGATTTTCAAGTACTTCCGCAGATGCCACTCCTTTGAAACCATTAGTCAACATATGATTAACTCGTTCCGCAAGAATACCTGCACCATTAGTTGCAGTTGTTGTAAGTAAAGGCGCATCATAGGTCATATCCTCTGCAACCGGACCCATGGACCAATTAGCATGACCTACACCGATGACACCATTGTCAGTACCGGAATTATTTAACCAAGGTGTACTCAAGTCTGAACGCCAACCACTCATACCCCATTTTAAGACTTTAGCATCAGTATAACCACTCAAGCGCAAGGCTATTACTGCGTGTGAAGCTGTCTGACCGGTATAACAAACAACGAGTATTGGCTTGGTAGTAGTAGCCGCTTCAGTAACAATATCTTTTAAAAGCACATTTTTTGCCCCTTCAATATGACCGGCTGCAAAAGCGTTTGCTTGTCGGATATCAAAGATGTCATACATTTCAACAAAAGCAGGAACATCTGCCACACTTGTAGGTGCCGGAGTAATCCATTGACTCAACAAATCAGGAAGGTCCAAATCATTTTCTACAAGATAAGATGCTAACTTGGTATAACTATTTTGCGGTTCTTCTTCATATTTTCTACAGCCTGTAACTAAAAACAGGGGTATCACTACCGCTATTACAAATAATGAAACTAATTTTCTCATGATATAATTAATTAAAAAAATACTATTAATAAAATTTGTTTTAAAGAGTCATATTTGAAAAACTCCAAGACAAATTTCTGTATTATTAATATTCAGAAAGACTTTTAAAACATGCGATTTAGCAACTTAAAAGACGACTTTTGTCAGAATTTAACTTGATTTATATCAATTTTTTCCTTTACATTTGTTTTTTATGTAATAGATATATTTTGAAATATGTATGATTGTTTAAGTGACATAGAGCATAATGAAATTTTTAACTTGCTGAATGAAGAAGAAATGGCGATTCTCAATAAAAAGAGAACTACCGTTCATTATAAAAAAGGAGATACCATTATCAAGCAAGGAACACTTGCCAACATTATTGTGTACAGTAAAACCGGTTCTTTTAAACTTATCATGGAAGGGGATCAAAAAAGTATCATCCTGACCCTTAAAGGGAGCAAAGTTTTCCTGGGGCTATCCAGCTTTTATTATGTTAACAAAATCCACCTTTATTCCGTCATAGCTCTGGAAGATTGTGAAGTGGATATTTATGACAAAAATTCTTTTAAAGAGATTGTAAATAATAATGTTGTTTTTTCTAATGAAATCATCAAATTCTTAAATCACAATTCCGCACGCATCTATAAACGGTTTATCAATATGACTGAAAAAAATGCCCGTGGCAAGGTGTCTAATATGTTGTTGTGTTTTGCCAACAGTTTGTATTTCAGCTATGAATTTCAATTGACTCTGACCCGTCAGGAATTAGGAGAGTATCTGGGGTTATCCACAGAAAATATCATTAGAATTCTCAAAGAATTTGAAATGGACAAGCTGATAAAAGTCGAAGGTAGAAAAATCAAAATTATTAATGTAGAAGCTCTGGAACGAATCTGCAACTTTGGTTAATTATATTCCGTATTTTCTCAATATTATCACCGTTTTCATTCATATTAAATCTCAAATCGAAGGCTTATGAGACTTTAGCTTTGATTTCTTTGTTGAATTCTTTAAGCAAAATTTCCTGAACCAATGCATCGGGGATTAATTTTTGTAAAAACAGTAAAAACTTGTTGATGTTTTTCGGAATAATAACACTTTTACCTTTATACATACCGTCTATGGCTATGGAAGCTAATTCTTCTGAGGAAATAGCGGTCAACTTGCCTTTTAAACCATGGGCTTTAATCCTGTTATGTACATTTTCATTAGCATAAACACCATTGGGATTGACCACGCTTACCGATACTGATGTTCCTTTCAATTCACCACGCAAGGCTTTGGAAAAGCTCAACACAAAAGCCTTGGAAGCGGCATAGACACTTTTGTAAGGGATGGAATAGTAAGCAGATAAGCTACCCGTATTGAGAATATATGCTTTGGGTAAAAGTTTTAAATCGGGGATAAAGAAACGACTGAGTAACACCAATGCTCTTATATTGACCATAATACGTTTGTCACTGTACACAGGTGATGTTTCAGCAAAAACACCTGTACCTGCTATACCTGCATTGTTTATCAAAACATCAACCGTATAGTTATGATCCTTGCACCACCGGTAGGTTTGCTCCGGCGCTTCTTCTTGCGACAAATCAATACCCAAAGTTCTGACTTTCACCCCATAAGTTTGTGCAATCTCATCGGCTGTTGCATCCAATTGCGGTTCGGGAAGTGCCACCAACAACAAATTGTGACCTCTTTTGGCTAATTCTACACCCAGACTCCTACCTATACCTTGCGAACCACCTGTGATTAACGCATAAGTCTCTTTGATATGCTCTGCTTTTTCCACTATTTGTTTTTTTTACTTATGATTACTACTTAATTCTATGCACCCTGTTGATTAAAAAAATCTAATGTCTGCTGAGCCCCTTGTTCAAATGTTCTGGGAGTATAGCCCAACTCTTTTTGCGCTTTTTCCGACGACACATGCCATTGATAGTTAAATTTCTTCACCAATGGAGGGGTTATAAAAGGGGTTGTCCCAAAAACCTTCGCCACCCCAATCATAATCTGTGAAACTAAAAGCAACAAAGAGACCGGCAATTTAAACATCTTTTGTTTACGCCCCGTCAACCGCCTTAAAATATCAAAAAATTCCGCCCAAAATGATACGCCACTTACCGTCTGAGAATGATTTTATCATAATAGTCACGCCGTTGTTTTTGGTCAATGGTCCCGGACCATAAACTCTGGTAGGGTTGACGATAACAGCGTTAAGTCCTTTTTTAACATAAGCTCTCACCAAGTCTTCAGCCTTGGCTTTGGTGCGTTCATAATCAAAAAAATAATCTATAGAACGGCGGGTGTCTTCAGTAACCTCGCCGTTCATCGACGGACCAAAAACACCTGCTGTTGAAGTAAAAACCATCTTGTCAATACCCAACTCAAGTGCAAGTTTGAGAATATTATCTGTAGCTGTAACATTTAAAGTTTCAATCCAACTGCTGTCTTTTGCCCATATAGCCGTAGAAGCAGCAACATGATACACCTGATCACAGCCGCTCATCGCTTCCCTCAAGCTATTTACATCTGTGATGTCTCCTTTAAACAACCTGATATTATCATGCTCAAGCACTTTAGTTTTACCTACAGAACGGTAAAGTGCATGAACAGTATCACCTCTTTCAGCCAGTTTCAAAGCTAAAACAGTTCCTATAAATCCTGTGGCACCGGTGATAAAAATTTTCATATCGAGCAGAAATTCATGGTTATTAATTAGGTCAGACGACTTTCATTTCCGGATGAGCTTTCAGTGAAAACCATTCATTACTCAATGCCAACACAACATGTACTATGAAAGCTACCCATATCTGACCGATTTGGAGTGTAATGATACACAACAGCAGTCCTAAAGGTAAGGCTCCAATAGCTTCCTTGCTCCCTTTGGGAACATGCACCAAAGCATAAATCCCCATATTTAAAGCAATCGCCGGCCAAACCCCGAGATAATCAACAGACACAAACAACAAGAATCCTCTAAACATAAATTCGTAAGCCAAAAGGTATAAAATCCAGGTTGACGCACTGATAAATAGAAGTTTTTTATCCCATTCTTTGACCCTTATTTGCGGATACATGGCAAGATTGTCTTCTTTTTTACTATTTAAATAGTTCAGAATAATCAATACCGGGGCAAGCCCTGTAATCCAGTACAATGAGGTGAGTAAATGATTAAAATTCAAACCATAAATAGAAGCATCTTTTTCAAAAAAGACCAATAGGGTTATCAGCGGTATAATCCCAAAGAAGAAGACCCCGAGCAGTCTTTCAAAAACAACCCATCGTGTTTTTGTGGCTTCCTTCCCATACCTGTCTGTGAATTGTTGCTTTAGTTGTTGAGATTTAGACAGAAAAAAATAGGCTATAAATCCAATACTAACCTCAAGTATTGTAACAAAAAACACAGTGTCTGTGGGAAACCATTGCAAAGAGTAATCCATAGTATTCTATCAGTAGCAATTATGATGGTGTCATGTTAAAATAATATGAGTGTTTGTTACTCCCAACCCATATCTCACATCATATGTGACATTGCCTATTACAAAGGCGCTAAATTAAAAATAATATTGAGTTTGACATAAGTGTTTTAAAATTTAGCCTCACTCATAGCCAAAACACCTTAAAACAATTACATTAAGCGTTTTACAAAAAGTCCAACAGCAACTATTCACAAACTCTTTTAAAGCATCATACGGTTTACTGATCTCTACTTTAAAGTCTGTTGCAGACAGATAACTTTTATCTGTATAAGTATGCCCCACCAGTTAGCACTGCGATTATTGGATTTACAATAAAAATTACAAGATCTGCAGGCGGGAATATGGCTAAATAATTTTATATCTTTGGCCCCTCAAAACTCTGACTTAAAATCTTTGATTATGCGTTATACAACTCTTATACTTTTACTACTTATATCTGTCAACTTATTCTCTCAACAAGTGTCAGACGAGATGGTTTGTTCTCACAAAAGAACCTTTGACAGTACCCAAGATTTTCATAAAAACCCCAACACATCCAACTATGATATGATCTATCAACGTATGGAATGGTATGTCAATCCTAACAACAACACGCCTTATATAGAAGGAACTGTGACTTCTCACTATAAAGCCATAGAAGATCTGTCACAGGTCGTTTTTGAATTGAAAGAAAATATGACGGTTAACAGCGTAAGCCAACGCGGTGTAAACCTGAACTTTTCCCATACCGGCGATGAAATTTTTATCGATTTACCACAGAATCAAAATGCAGGGCAAATAGATTCCCTGTCTATTACCTATGCCGGATCACCCGTTGAAACAGGATTTGGAGGTTTTACACTCGGCCAACATAGCGGGACACCAATTATATGGACATTATCCGAACCCTATGGTGCTATACACTGGTGGCCGTGTAAACAGGATCTGACTGATAAAATTGACAAAATAGATGTGATTGTGACACATCCGTTACACGTTTCCGGGAATAACGGGAACTATAAAACAGCATCAAACGGAGTTCTTCTTTCTGAAGAAATCATTACAGATCCGGAAAGCTCTGAACAATTACTCGTATCCCATTGGCAACATAATTTCCCCATACCGGCTTACTTAGTGGCATTCGCCGTAACTAACTATGAAACTTACGAGGAAATCTGTTATGAGGGTACAGACCATGAATTCCCAATACTGAACTATGTTTATCCGGAAAGTCTGGTAAGCGCACAACAAGATACGCCTGTCACAAAAGATATTATGGAACTCTTCGGCAACTTATTTGAGATTTATCCCTTTGCATCAGAAAAATACGGTCATGCCCAATGTGGATTTGGGGGTGGTATGGAACACACCACCATGAGTTTTATGGGAGGATTTGGAAGACAACTCATTGCTCATGAACTGGCTCATCAATGGTTTGGTGATAAAGTCACCTGTGGATCATGGCAAGACATCTGGCTCAATGAAGGTTTTGCGACTTATTGTGAAGGACTGACTATAGAAGCGCTTGATGGCGAGGAGGCCTTTAAAGAATGGCGTCAGAATAAAATAGGTTATATCACTTCATCAGATGGTGGTTCTGTATTTTGTACGGATACCACCAGTGTCAATAGAATTTTCGATAGTCGCCTGAGTTACGCTAAAGGTGGTATGTTGCTTCATATGCTGAGAAAAAAACTGGGTGATGACAACTTTTTCCAAGCCATTAAAAACTACTTAGCAGATCCTGATATCAGTTTTAATTTTGCCACTACAAATCAATTAAAAACTCACTTTGAAAGTGTCTCCGGTGTTGACCTGACTGATTTTTTCAATAACTGGTTCTATGGTGAAGGTTATCCTTTATATGAAGTTGTCTTTTATCAAGACACCAACAACGATATGAAGTCTCAGATGTAGAAGAATATCTGGCTGAACAGCTTGCTATCGCGAATCCTGTCAGTGGTGTAGAAAAGATTTCTTGTGACTCATCGTTAGAACTCATTAAATACACTATTTTTAATGTGGCCGGTGAAAGTATTGCGTCCGGTAATTTTACAGATAATCAAATTGACTTTACAAAGATTCCACCGGGATTGATTGTATTACAAATACATACCAATCAAGGTGTTGCAAATCTTAAACTCATCATTAATGAAACTAAAAAACTATACACCATGTTGGAACGCATCGAACAATACTTAAAAGAGATTGAAGATTTCAAATCTTCTAATGCAGAAGACATTGAGCAGTTCAGAATTAAGTTTTTGGGGAGTAAAGGGCTTATAAAATCGTTATTTGCAGATTTTAAATCGGTGCCCAATGAGCAAAAAAAACAAGTCGGTCAATTGCTCAACCAGCTCAAGACCAAAGCCTCTGATAAAATCAAAACATTACAGGAAAATGCTGGTGATACTCAGGGTTCCGGTGCATTATACAATGATTTGACACGTCCGGGTTATCCCGTAAACATAGGTTCCAGACATCCTATTTCCATTGTACGACAAAAAATTGTTGACATCTTCAAGCGTATAGGTTATGTGGTTTCCGAAGGACCGGAAATAGAAGACGATTGGCATAATTTCACGGCTTTAAACCTGCCTGAATACCATCCTGCACGGGACATGCAGGACACCTTCTTTATTGAAAAATCAGACAACACCAGAGAAGATATTTTATTACGTACGCATACTTCTTCTGTTCAGGTACGCTATATGGAAAACAACAGACCTCCTATACGCACCATCTCACCCGGCCGGGTTTACAGAAATGAGGACATTTCTGCCCGTTCGCATTGTTTATTCCATCAGGTGGAAGGACTATATATAGACACAAATGTATCATTTGCGGACCTCAAACAAACCTTGATGTATTTTACTAAAGAACTCTTTGGTAAATCCAAAATACGTTTGCGTCCTTCCTATTTTCCGTTTACTGAACCCAGTGCCGAGGTTGATATTTACTGGGGCTTAGAAACAGAAACAGATTACCGCATCACCAAAGGTACGGGTTGGTTAGAAATCATGGGCTGTGGTATGGTTGACCCCAACGTCCTGAAAAATGCTGATATTGATGCTGAAAAATACAGTGGTTTTGCCTTTGGTATGGGTATAGAACGTATCGCCATGCTTCTGTATCAAATACCTGATATCAGAATGTTTTATGACAATGACGTGCGGTTTTTAGAACAGTTTAAATCTGTGATTTAATAAGGGATCATTGACGATTATTAAATGTCATAGACAGAATAATCCATTTCAATAACCAAGCCTCAGTCTTGATGGGATTTGGTATTAACATCTAAGTATAAGACATTGAAAATAAAAACGTCCTTTTTTTGCCAAAGTTGTGGTGCCCAATATCCTCAATGGATGGGACAATGTCGTGCCTAGTCCGAATGTTTCCAACAAAACACGTAACAAGCCCCAAAAAGTCTCAGAAATACAGCTGAACACCGAACAGCGAATCGATTCCACTGACTCTGAACTCAATCATGTGCTGGGTGGTGGGATTGTTGCAGGATCATTGATTCTTCTCGGGGGGGAACCCGGTATAGGCAAATCTACACTAATGCTTCAGGTTGCCTTACAGATGTCTCAAAAAGTCCTTTATGTTTCGGGGGAAGAAAGCCAGTCACAACTCAAGATGCGTGCCGAACGGCTTAACCGGCAGCATTCAGATTGTCTTCTGCTTACCGAAACCAATACGCAGAATATTTTCCGCCATATAACAGACTTACAACCCGAAGTTGTAGTCATAGATTCTGTTCAAACCTTACATACTGATCATATAGACTCTTCGCCGGGGAGTATTTCTCAAATAAGGGAAACAGCCGGTGAATTACTCAAATATGCCAAAGAAACCAACACACCTGTTATTCTTATAGGGCACATTACCAAAGAAGGTCAGATTGCAGGACCTAAACTATTGGAACATATGGTGGATGTTGTCTTACAATTTGAAGGAGACCGCCACCATATCTACCGTATATTGAGGTCTCAAAAAAACCGTTTTGGAGCCACCTCTGAGATAGGTATTTATGAAATGCGTCAGGACGGTCTAAGAATTGTTGACAATCCGTCTGAGCTATTGATATCCGAAAAAGATCAACCACTGAGTGGTACAACCATTGCAGCTACCCTGGAAGGGATGCGCCCCTTAATGATAGAAGTTCAGGCACTGGTAAGCTCAGCCGTTTACGGTACGCCACAACGTTCGGCTACAGGATACAACCTCAAACGTCTGCATATGTTGCTCGCCGTTCTGGAAAAACGGGCCGGTTTTAAACTGGGCGCCAAAGACGTCTTTTTAAACATTGCAGGAGGTATTCAGGTAGATGATCCCGCCATAGATCTGGCGGTTATTATTGCCATATTATCATCCAATGAAAATATTGAAATCTCCCAAAAAGCCTGTTTTGCCGCAGAAGTAGGTCTCGCAGGAGAAATACGTCCGGTATCCAGAATAGATCAACGCATCTCTGAAGCTGAAAAATTAGGCTTTGAGCAGATTTTTATCTCTAAATACAACAAAGTACAACCTAAAGACTTTAAGATTACCGTGACGACCATCACTAAAGTTGAAGATATTTACAGATTACTCTTTACTTAACCTCAAGTAAGAACTTTTTGCGGCATTATAACACCGCTTTTGAACCTCATCTTTACAAACTTTATTTCACGAAACATAACCTCCCGGCTATAAGCCTTCACGGTAGTTAAAAACATCAAATAGCATTGCGTTTGACTAAAAAGGAGGTCCTCTATACAAGCACAAAAAAAAGGCGCAAATTCTACTTTTACGCCTTACCTAATATGGATGATTAATGAAAAAATATAAAAAACAAAGTTTTAAGTCGATGTTATAAAAGCTGTGATTGCTTTTGATGTTTAGAACATTGTTATAGTGTTTGTCTTTGCTATAACCACTACAAATATATATAAAAGTATTTATTCGTCAGCCAACCGGTACTTTTCGATTATTTTCAAAGCTTCCCGCCGGCTCAGATTGGATAACTCATCCAATTCTTCTACGACTTCCTGTACCCAAACAGGGTTGGTTTTTGAGTATTCACGTAAAGCCCAACCGATGGCTTTGTTGATAAAAAATTCTTTAGTGCCCAATAGTCTGTAAACTGCCCTGTAGAGTAACAGGGTATCAGTTTGTGCTTTGTATTTGAGTTGGAATAACAAACACGTACGTTGTAACCATATATTTCCGGAGGCCAGCCATTCGGTCACCACAGGGTCACGTTCAAATCTGAACACCCTGAAATACCCCCCGACCAAGGTACCGGCAATAAAATCAACCGAATCCCACCAGGACTTATGGGTAATCATATAGGCGTATAAATCTATATCTTCTATAGCCGGTTGCTTGAGGTATTTCTCCGCCAATTCCATAGCAAAATACTGCAGTTCACGCTGGGGTTGCGCCCAAAGTTCTTTGATGACAGTAAAAGCCTCTTGTTTAGTGGGCAAATGAGCCTTTTTAAACAATGTACGGTTAAGAATTTTCCTTTCTGGAGCCGTAATGCCAAAGAAATCAAAATGTCCTTTCATATAGGCTTTCTGTTGGCTTGCCCGACCGGGATTGGCATGGCTTTGATAAGTATTTATGACCGTTTGTGTATAAGTGTTCATCCTTGACGCGTTAACATGAGTTTGACTTAAGCGGTAGCAAGTTAGCAATTATATCAGGAATTAATCAGGAATTAATCAGGAATTTTTATACGGATATTTACAACTATCAATACGGTTATTGAATTCATCCTCTGGTCTTCTCTTATAGGAGTTTAAGAAAAACCGTTAAATAGTATTTCAATAAATTTACCGGTGACAGCTTATGTGATGAATCGTTTCTCTATCCATATTTTACCCCAATAAAAAAAGCTCCTGAAAAATCAGAAGCTTTTGTTTTTTGCGGTCTGGACGGGACTCGAACCCGCGACCCCATGCGTGACAGGCATGTATTCTAACCAGACTGAACTACCAGACCTTTAATATTTTTTCTGTTTTTTACATTCTGAACCTTTAGGTACTATTTTTAAATATTTTGTAAAAAAACATCAATTATTTCAAAATATTTTTATTATATTTGTAGTGTCTATGAAAAAGGATAAGTGCTAACTTATCCTAAGGGGTAAATAAGAAGACGTTTCGTATTCACATACGAAACGTTTTTCTTTTATATAAATCCTAATTATCTAAATCCAACTTTAGGTTTAACTCATCCAGTTGAGCCTTATCAATCACCGCAGGAGCATCAATCATAACATCTCTACCGGAATTGTTTTTAGGAAAGGCAATATAGTCTCTTATCGTTTCCTGACCGCCCAAAATAGCGACCAAACGGTCTAAACCAAAGGCTAAACCACCGTGTGGTGGTGCACCATACCGGAAAGCATCCATTAAAAAGCCAAATTGTGCCTGCGCTTCTTCTTTGGTAAAGCCTAACAAATCAAACATTTTAGATTGAAGATCTTTATCGTGTATTCTTATAGACCCACCACCTATTTCATTACCATTGAGCACCATGTCATAAGCATTGGCTCTTACTTTACCCGGCTCTGCGGACAATAAGTCCATATCTTCGGGTTTTGGCGATGTAAACGGATGGTGCATGGCGTGATAACGGTTGGTCTCCTCATCCCACTCTAATAATGGGAAATCAACAATCCACAGTGGCGCAAATTCTTCGGGGTTTCTCAAGCCCAATTCTTCTGCCATATACATACGTAACACATTGAGTTGTTCGCGTGTCTGATCTTTGTCTCCGGCTAAAATCAAAATCAAATCACCGGGGTTGGCATTTGTGTGCTTAGCCCATAATGCTAAATCTTCCTGAGCAAAAAACTTGTCCACCGATGATTTATAAGTTCCGTCTTCATTACATTTGACCCAAACCAAACCTTTAGCACCTACTTGTGGTCTTTTGACAAAATCTGTGAGTTTATCTATTTGCTTACGCGAATAACCGGCACATCCCGGAGCTGCAATTCCCACCACAAGTTCGGCACTGTCAAACACACCGAAACCTTTGTTTTGAGCCACTTCATTGAGCTCTCCAAAAATCATATCAAACCGGATATCGGGTTTATCACTACCATATTTTCTCATGGCTTCGTCGTACGACAGACGCGGAAAGTCTTCAACTTCAACGCCCTTAATGGTTTTCAGCAAGTGCTTGACCAGTCCTTCAAAAACATTAAGGACATCTTCCTGCTCCACAAACGCCATTTCACAATCTATTTGTGTAAACTCCGGCTGACGGTCTGCCCGCAAATCTTCATCTCTGAAACATTTGACAATCTGATAATACTTATCCATACCGGCAACCATCAACAACTGTTTAAACGTCTGCGGAGATTGCGGTAAAGCGTAAAATTGTCCGGGATTCATTCTGGATGGCACCACAAAGTCTCTGGCGCCTTCGGGTGTAGATTTAATTAAATACGGCGTTTCTACATCTATAAAATCCTGTTGGGATAAATACCCTCTCACTGCCATAGTGACCTGATGTCTGAAAACCAGTTTTTCCCTTACAGGATTCCTACGTATATCGAGATAACGGTATTGCATACGAAGGTCATCCCCTCCGTCTGTTTTATCTTCAATGGTAAAAGGAGGTACTTTAGCTCCGTTGAGAACGGTTAATTCTTCAACCAAAATCTCAATCTCGCCGGTAGGAATATGATCGTTTTTGGCTTCCCGTTCTATCACTTTTCCACTTACCTGAATGACAAATTCACGTCCCAATTCCCGGGCTTTTTCTAAGAGTTCCGCAGATGAACGTTCTTCATCAAGCACTAATTGGGTAATACCGTAACGGTCTCTTAAATCGACCCAAATCATAAAACCCTTGTCTCTTATTTTTTGCACCCAACCCGATAAGGTCACTTGTTTATTGACATCTGTCAATCGTAATTCGCCATTAGTATGTGATCTATACATATCTTTTAAATTTTAAGTCGCAAAACTACGTATATTTTTTATAGGTAAAAAGCCTTGTAATAACCTTAGCTGCAATTGTCTGTATAAAGTCTTTACAAAGGCGGCAAAACAATCGTTATTTTATTCATTATTACCGTTTCACTTACAACTGATGTTCTATGAGCTAACAGCCCTTATAACAGTCATTAAACGACGAGATAAAAAAACCCCGTCGCAAAGTCTTACGGCGGGGTTATATTATATCTGATTGGTTGGTTTTCTAGAAATGATGATGTAATGTCTCTTTGATATAAGGACTACCTTCATGTAATAACGGACGTTTAGCCAAATTGCTAAAGCCAAAGTAAATAAACAGACCTAGGAAGAACAATATACCGCCTACTTCAGGGATACCAAATTTGAATGTATCGCCTATGGTCGATGGCATAATCATCATATAGAAATCAATATAATGACCTGCCAATACAATGATACCCACAATAATAATGAGGAAGTTTTTGCGTTTCCAGTCTCTGTCCATTAGGATTAAAACAGGTAGTAAGAAATTCAGCAACAACATAAAGAAGTACCAGAATTTGAAAGCACCATACATACGAGGCACAAAATAAACGGTTTCTTCGGGCATATGAGCATACCAGATCAACATAAACTGGGCAAACCATAGATAAGTCCAGAAAATACTGAAACCAAACATAAATTTACCAAGGTCATGGATATGACTTTGATTGACAAATTTCAAATAACCTTTGTGTTTTAAATAAATAGTTACTATTGCTATCACGGTTACTGCTGACACCATACCGGAAGCAAAGATGTACCAGGCAAATAAGGTACTGAACCAGTGCGGATCTAAGGACATAATCCAATCCCAGGAGAACATGGCTTCTGTCAACATAAAAAAGGCTACAAATAATATAGTCCATCTAAATCCTTTTTCATGTGGATTATATCCTTCGGCTTTATCCTGAGCTTCAGATTTTTTAATAATAATATGTCTGAACCCTATATAGCCTAAGATAAATACAAATGCTCTGATAGTCCATCCCGGAATGTTCAGCCAGAAAGATTTGGCTTCAATGATTTCATCACCTACAGCGGTCATCCAATGAAACAGATGATGTACGCCCATAGCACCTAAAACCAAAAATAAGAGCAATAATAAGCCTATGGGAACCACAGCTCCGGACAAGCCTTCCATCACTCTGTAAAGCGCCACAGACCATCCAGCCGATGCTGCTACTTGGCTGGCATAAAACACAAATATACTCAGTGCTATCATAAAGAAAAAGAACAGCGCTATATAGACCGCAGACCAAGGTCTGTTGGCTAATAAATGTGCTGAATTGTCACTGTGCTCTGCGTGATCAGCCATGTGGTGATCATCTGCCGCAGCCTCATGAGAATCATCGTGAGTTTTGACATCTTCTGCATGATCATGCCCGTCTTTGGCTACAACTTCGGTATCGTGTGTAGCGTCTTCATGATGTTCACCGTTAGTAAAAAAACCTATAGCTATACCTATGATACCAAGTAACATTAAGATAATAGCAAACATTTTTAGTCTTCCTGAAAATTGATACATGTTATTTAATTATAAATTAAAACAACGCCTTTTAATTCTAAAAAAGAATTATCGGGATTTTATTTTTTTATTATTCTTTGGGCTTTAATTTGTTTCGCAATTTCTCTACGTATTGCACCACTTGCCAACGTTCTTTTTCTGTCAATAACATCGCATGTGGCCCCATCATGTTTCTACCGTAATAAATTACGTGATAGATACTACCCTCGTTGATGTCTCTGTCTTTATAGTTGGGAACACCCAAAAACTTACCGTTTTGAACTAAAGTTCCTTTACCATCACCTTTAACACCGTGACAACTCGCACAATAAATATTGTACATTTTCTTACCGTTGGCTAAGTTCTCTTTGTTGACTTCCAACGGTGATTTTAATTCTGCTTTGGCCTGATTATATCCTTCAAATGTTCCCGGAAGATCAAAAGTGGCATGACCTCTGGCAACTGATCCTTGTGGTGGTAAGAGCGCAGCCATACTATCTTTCATAACCGTATTAATGCCATAAGGCTCATAGGGAATGGATTTATACATATCGGGCATATACATAATGTTTGGTTTACTGCGATCTCTGGAACACGAGGTCAAAGCAATTAACACGACCAATAATGCAATTATTCTTTTGTTCATTTTGATATATTTATAGGTTTACCACTTACAATATTTACTCATGCATATCGTAATAATATGGATCTATTTTTTCAATTATTTCAACTTCGCTTGCACCGGTTGACTTCAAAAAATCTACGGCTTTTTGCGTATCACTTTCTACCTCCACTTCCATCACAAATAAATCATCTGTCGTACGTGGATTAGGATTTTCAGCCTCTTTCCATGGCCATAAACGACTTCTTAAATAAAAAGTAATAACCATAAGGTGAGCGGCAAAAAAGATGGTCAACTCAAATAATATGGTTACAAATGCCGGAGCATTTGCAGCATAGGTAAAGTTGGGTTTACCACCAAAATTTTGTGGCCAATCGACTATCATGGTATAGTTAGTAATTGCCAATGCGGTAAAAAAGCCGGTAATTCCAAATAAAAACGCAGTAATAGCAATACGCGTAGGTTTAAGTCCCATTGCCTTGTCCAAACCGTGAACGGGAAAAGGCGTATAAACCTCATTAATCTCATAATCGGCTTCACGAGTGGCTTTTACAGCGTCCATTAGTACATCGTCATCTGTATAC
>PDWJ01018646.1_pt1 | contig 18756 bp, 17 predicted proteins | sample 1430881 | NCBI WGS metagenome assembly PDWJ01 (sample SAMN01162460, study PRJNA174530) | Oral metagenome, whole genome shotgun sequencing project. | biome: Marine environment; feature: Marine mammal; material: Swab sample of the gingival sulcus; isolation source: swab sample of gingival sulcus...
ATGCCCACCTTGACCGCGTCCGCCCCCGCCTCGATGAGCGCCTCCGCGGCCCCGGCCGTGGCGATATTGCCGGCCAGGATCTGAGCCTGGGGATATTTCCGTTTGATGGCGCCAACCATGTCCAGCACGTTGCGGCTATGCCCGTGGGCGGTATCCACCACCAGCAGGTCCACTCCCGCGTCCATCAGCAGGTCCACGCGCACCATGGTGTCCGGCCCCACGCCCACGGCGGCGGCCACGCGCAGACGCCCCGCCTCATCCTTGCAGGCGTGCGGGTAATCCAGCTTCTTCTGGATATCCTTGACGGTGAGCAGACCGCGCAACTCCCCTTCATCGTTGACCACCAGCAGCTTCTCGATGCGGTGTTTGTGCAGGATGTGCGCGGCTTCTTCCAGGGTGGTGCCTTCGGGCACGGTGACCAGGTTCCGGCTGGTCATGACATCGCGCACCTTCTGGTGGGTGTCCTTGACGAAGCGCAGATCCCGGTTGGTCAGGATACCCACCAGCTTGGTCCCCTCGGTGATGGGCACGCCGCTGATGCGATAGTGGCTCATCATGGCCAGGGCCTCGTCAATGCTCCTGTCCGGCTCCATGGTGATGGGCTTGGTGATCATACCGGATTCGCTGCGCTTGACCCGTTCCACCTCACTGGCCTGCTGGGCCGGAGACATGTTCTTGTGCACCACCCCCATGCCCCCTTCACGAGCCACGGCAATGGCCATGTCCGCTTCGGTGACCGTGTCCATGGCCGCGGACAGGAAGGGGATCCGCAACTCGATGGAGGACGTCACCCGCGTGGCGGTGGAAATTTTGGTGGGAATGATTTCCGAATAATCGGGCACCAGCAGAACATCGTCGAAGGTCAGGGCTTCGCGGAATACCTTGGCCACGTGTCTCTCCTCACAATGGGCCGTTGCTAGGCCCGCATGATGCCGATGAACGGCAAGTTCCGGTACTTCTCATCGTAATCCAGGCCGTAGCCCAGGACGAACTCGTTGGGGATCTCGAAACCGATGTAATCCAGGGGCACATCCTTCTTGCGGGCCATCTTCTTGTCCAGCAGGGCGGCCACCCGGATGCTGCGCGGGCTGCGCGTCCACAACAGATCCATCAGGTTGTCGATGGTCAGGCCCGAGTCGATGATATCCTCCACCAGGATCACGTCCCGGTTGGTGATGTTGCTCTTGAGGTCCTTCTCGATCTTGACCACCCCGCTGCTCTGGGTGCCCCCGTCATAACTGCTGACGGCCAGAAAATCCACCTCATGATCCACCGGCACGCAACGCGTCAGGTCGGCCAGGAAGGGATAGGCCCCCTTCAGGACGCACACGAAGATGGGCGTGCTGTCCCGATAGTCGTTACCGATCTCGTTGCCCATTTCCCGAACCCGGCGCTGGATCTCCTCCGATGAGATGAGGATCCGCTCGATGAACGGGTAGCGATTCAGGTATTTCTGGTCGTCGAAAGTCACGTTCGTCCTCCGGTGGGGATGCCGCCCTACTGGGCTTTCTTATTTTCCGATTTCAACTTCTGGATTTCAATATCGAGGGCCCGCAACCTGTCCCGCTCACGGATGATGTCACTGATCTTGGTGGCGATCAGGTCGATGGCCACCAGATTGTGCCCGCCTTCGGGAATGATCAGATGGGCGTAGCGCTTGCTGGGCCACACGAACTGCAGGTGCATGGGCCGGACAACTTGCAGATACTGCTCGATGACCGAATCCATGGTGCGGCCGCGCTCGTTGATGTCGCGTTTCATGCGCCGCAGGACCCGCTCGTCCGCGTCCACATCCACAAAGAGGCGAATGTCCATCATACGGCGCAGGATCTTCGCCTCCAGAACCAGGATGCCCTCCACGAAGATGATATCCGCCGGCTGGCAGGTCACCGTCTCGGTCCTGCGGCTGTGGGTGCTGTAATCGTATTGGGGAATTTCCACCGGACGCCCCGCGCGCAGCTCCCTGAGGTGCTCCACCAGAAGTTCGGTCTCAAAGGCTTTGGGATGGTCGTAATTGATCTGAGCGCGCTGCTCAAGTGTCAGATGGGAATTATCGTGATAGTAGGCGTCATGATGGATGATCTGGATGGTTTTGTCCGGGCAAGCTTCACGCACACGGAAAGCCACCGTCGTCTTGCCGGAGCCGGACCCGCCGGCAATGCCGATGATCACCGGGGCCAGAGGATTTTTTTGCGCGTCATCCATGGCCGTAACATACCCGGCCACATGGGGGCTGTCAATCTTACGGAATCTTACGGAATCTTACGGAAATTTCCGGAAGTTGCGGCCGGAGGTTGCGGCCGGCAGCGGGCCGATCAGAGATTTTCACCCCCGTCCAGGCGCAAGGTCTGCCCGGTCAGGGAGGCGTTGGCCAGCAGGTGCAGCATGGCCGCGGCCACCTCTTCCGGTCGCGGAAAACGGTCCAGGGGAATGTTCTCGCGCGGGGTGTGCTGGTAGTCGCCCGTGCCGGGATCCGGGGGCATGACCGAGCCAAGAGCCAGCTCGTTCACCCGGATGTTGGGTGCCAGGGCCATGGCCAGATTCCTTGTCAGGCCGTGCAGGGACCACTTGCTCATGGTGTAGGCAAAGTGGTCGGCCCGCGGGTGCAGGGCCGCCGCATCGTTGAGGTTGATCACATCCCCGCTGCCCGTCGGGCCCAGGGTCTCGGCCATGGTGCGGGCCAGTAGCCAGGGAGCGCGCAGGTTCACGTTCTGGAATTCCGTCCAGGAGCGCACGCTGGTATCTCGGGCCGTGCCCGGACAATAGATCGCCGCGTTGTTGACCAGGATATCCACGGGACGGGTGACCAGCGCCAGCCGGCCGTTGAGAAACCCGCGCTCGGGCAGGATGCGACGAGGCATTTCAACGATACGATCCACGACCATGGCGAACTTCCCTCGCTTCAGTTGAGACAGACCACGATGGCCCCGGCGCCCCCCCAGTAGGCGGGGGCCTCACGCCAGCTGGCCACCAGAGCGGGGTGCTCATCGCACCACTGGCGCACCACCGGGCCCAGGATGGAGATGCCCCCCTGCGAGCCCTGGCCCTTGCCATGGATCACAAGGAGCTGGCTCCGGCCCTGGCGGCGATAGCCCCGTAACTGAGTTTCCAGGCGCCCGAGGGCCTCCTCCACCGTCAGCTTGCGCAGATGGATGGCCGGCGGCGGCTCGATACCGCGCCGGGACCTGCCGGCCGTGGGTTCTTCCTGCACCGCCTCATAGCGGATGGACCGGCGCTTCCCCCGGCGGGGTGGCCCCCCCAATCCCGTGCGGCCCGTCTTGCCTTTCTTGCGTCCCATCGTCCATGCCCGCTTTCTCCAGCCTTCAAACCTGCTGCCGCGGGCATTATACTGCATGGAAGTCTCGATAACAAACCAACCCCGAGCCATAGCGTGGCGATGACCCCGCCCCCCAAAGGATTGCCTTGCTCCCTCCCGACGCCATTCCCGACGCTATTCCCGACGCTATCGGCTGGTGCCCTCGTTGCCGGAAGCCCCACCGCCTCGCGGCCGGTCCGGCCCGGCCCCATGCCCGGCAACTGATGGCTGATCTGGAGAAACACCGTCGCCTCGACTTCGACCGCCCCACGGCCGAGGCGGATCCGCGTCTTTCCACCGCCCCTCTCTTCGGTCCGGCGCGCGGGCAGATGTTCGGTGTCCTGACGGCCCGCAACGACGCCGGCGAAACGGTGATCCTGCGGGCCTTCTCCGGCATGCACAACGGGCGCTGGGAGGCACCCGGCTGGGAGCCTCCCCTGTTTCCGGTGACCCGGTTCCACGCGGTGATGGATCCGTCGGAAATCCGCATCAAAGCCCTGGGCAACCAAATGCGCCGACTGGCCGCGGACGACCCCCGCCGCGCCACGCTCAAGGCCCGACGCCGGGACCTTTCCCGGGCCACCCAGCAACAGCTGCACCAACTCTACACCCTGCACAATTTCCGCGGCGAAACCGCCGGTCTGGTGCCCTTTTACCAAGGCGTGGCCGGACCACCCACCGGCGCGGGCGACTGCGCCGCCCCCAAGCTGCTGAATGCCGCCGCCCGCCGGGGCCTGCGCCCCACCGGTTTGGTCGAGTTCTTCTTCGGAGCCCCCAATGTCTCGCATGGGCGCGCGCACGGGGTTTTCTATGCCCCTTGCGAGGACAAGTGCGCCCCCATCCTGGGCTGGATGCTTTGTGGAGGCGTGGAATGAGAATGCTGGAATTCGTCCACCGGGATGAAAGCTGCGTGGTGGTGAACAAGCCGGGCGGATTGCTGGCTGTGCCCGGGCGGGGCCCCGAGGGTGCCGACAGCGTCGTCAGCCGCCTGCGGACCCTGATCCCGACGTGCATTGCCCAGCCCGCCGCCCATCGGCTGGACATGGACACCTCCGGCCTGATGCTCCTGGGTCTGACCGCAGCGGCCCAGCGCCATCTCACGCGGCAGTTCGAAGCCCGCACCGTGGAGAAACGCTACCTGGCCTGGCTCGAAGGCGTGTTGACCGAGGACGAGGGCCGCATCGCGTTGGCCTTCCGGCTGGATCCCGCGGACCGGCCCCGACAGATCCACGATCCGGCCAAGGGGAAGCCGGGTATCACTCTGTGGCGCAGGCTGACGGAAGATGCCGGGCGCACCTTGGTGGAGTTCACCCCCCTGACCGGGCGGACCCACCAGTTGCGGGTGCATGCCGCCCATCCTTTGGGGCTGGGGTGCCCCATCGTAGGGGATCGGCTTTACGGTTCCGGCACCCGTCCGGGAGAACTCCGGCTACATGCCGCCTTCCTGGCTTTCGACCATCCTGACGATGGCCGGCGGATCAGCTTGGAGAGCCCCTTCCCTTACCCGCGCTCCCGCTGAATCCGGCCCGGCGCCCATCGGCCACCAGCCCCGTCACCAGGTTGCGCAGGCGCGGGACCATCATGATCCAAAGTCCGACCGGCAGCAGATACGGCCACCAGGCTCCGTCCCCGGCCAGCCCACGCAAACCGCCCAACCAGCGCCAGGGCAGCAGCCCGGTCACCAGGACCAGGAAACCCAGATTCCCCAGCTTGTAGAAGGCCCCCGCAAGACAGGCCCGCGCCGAACACCCCGGGGGCAACGGCGCGTCCAATCCCGGAGAGCCCACCAGATCGCCCAGGGCGTGATAGCCGTCGGAGTGGATGAAGGGCAGCAGGCTCCAGATCACCGCCACCAAGGTCAACTGCGCCGCCAGGGTCCCGGCACCCCAACCGACCCACCAGCCAGCCAGTCCCAGAACCGCGCCGAAACAGCCCTGCAGCACCACCCCCGCCAGGTCCACCCGCAGCCTGCCCGCGCGGGGTAGAAGAGTGACGGCCGAAACATCGTTGTGCAGCACCGGCAGCACGAAGAGCAGCCCCCCACCGATCCCACCGGCAGGATACCCCTGAGCCGCCAGGGCCGCGGCGTGGGCCAACTCATGGCACAGGCCACCGATCAGAAACAGCGCAATCCCCGGCACGCTATCCGCGCCCAGAGCCCAGGGTCCCGGCCGCGCCGCGACCACCGACCACACCAGCAGGATGATTCCCGCTGCCAGCACCGCCAACCGGGGCCCCGAGGTCAACGGTTGCAAAGGACGCGCCAATCGCTCCGTCCAACGCGCCGAAAGCAGGGGGAAACGCAACCACAAGGCCGGCCGCTGCCGGGACCGGGACCGATGGGGTGCCGCGGTGCCCAGGAGAAGATCGGCCAGCCTGTGGTTGAGTCGGTCCTCACCAAGCGGTGTCCCCGCGCGCAAGGAGCGCAGGACTTCCGCTCGGCTGGGCCGCCGGCCCTCCAAGGCAGCCAGCCGGCGACCCAGCACCGCCGGGACCAGGACACGTCCCGCATCGGTATGGATGATCCAAGGCCCGGTCGGGTGGGTCAAGATACGCCAGCCGGGCACCGTCACGCCCCCAGCCGGGCCATGCCCAGCAAGCAAAGCCGCAGACCATGGAACTTGACCCAGTGGAGGCCGTGCTCCGCGGACAACTCCTCCAGGGAGCGGGGAGCCTCCCGCATGGTCTCCAGATCCTGGTCACGCAAACCTTCCGCCGAGTAGAAACGGTCATCCGTCAGGTTGACCAGCACGTCACCGGGCCAGACCTCGACCTGCCGGTCCAGGTGCAACCGCACCGAAGACGCGGATCGCTCCAGACAGATATGAAAGGCGTGGATGAAGTCATCATGCAGGCCGGCCGGAAGGCGGTCGTCCGCGCCCAGAGCGGGGCTGAAGCAGGCGCAGGCTTCACGCAACATGATCCAGAAATCCCACTGCTCGGGCCGGGCCATGATCTGGCTGAAAACCCAATCGAAGATACGCCGTGTCACCGCTTCCGGATCTTCGGTGGGAGCGGGAGTTTGGTCCGTTTCGGCCTCCCAGACCATTTCCATGCGCTCATTCCAGTGCACCGCCGCCATATGCATCGGGCACTGCAAACGGCAGACCAGACGCGCCAGGCCTGTGCGCACCTTGATGTCGCGGCCGGGCAGACTGTACAGAGCACCATCACGGCGGGTGCCGTCCATACCGCTTTCACCGCTGTTCCCGTCGATGAAGGCGATGACCGGCGCACCCTCCCGCACCGCCTTGATCAATTGGCGGATGAAACCTTTTTCACCCACGCAGCTCCAGCGCACTTTCCCCTTATGCCCCATGACGGCGCGCGATTGCTCCACCATTTCCCGGAAATTTTCCCGCGCCGAAGGATGCAGCAGGATCACCGGGTCCAGTCCCGCGGCCAAGTACGGTTCCACCAACAGCGGGAAAGGTCCCTGGTGGAAAGAAAGCACCAGACCGCTCCGCAGTTCGGGGTGCTCGGCAAGGAATCTGCGGCCGGGGGCCAGAAGTTGCTGGTCCCCCGCCCACAGTCCGGCAAGAGCCTCCCGTTCTCTTGCCAGCATCGTCAGCAGCAGGGGGATGATGCGGTCGCACTTGTGATGATAGCAACAGATGATGCAATCCCCCTCGATCAGCCCTTCGCCCATGATGCCTCCACTCAGGGCACTGACCTCCAGGCGTTCTTCCAACTGTCTCAAATCCAGAGGCTGCAGTTTTCGGGTCACCTCCATGTCATCAATCCTCATGTCTTCTCCCTACGAATCGTTGCCACCGAACAAACTCGAGATGTTGGGCAGCCCAATGTTGTTGCACTTGCCACCGCAGCATCCATCTCCAGGGGCATCGAAAGTCCCGGGGCCATCGACAAGGAGGCTGCTAGCAGACGCCAGACTGCTGACTTCCAAGCGCTCCTCCAGATCCTGGATGCCCAATTCCCGCAGGCTCTCTTTCAGGGTTTCCCGTTCCACATCACTCAAGTGTTTGTTTTCCATAATTTCCTCCTTGAAACATAGATTGATGGGCCGACACCTCCCCTTGGCAAGGTGGATGCCCGCAAGCAAAATTCCGGTATCACGTTGAGAAGAAACGGGTTGCAAAAAGGCTGGACAAATAGGGGGAAAAAGAAGAGACCCCGCGGGTTGACGCCACGGGGTCCCATCGTCTCGGAGTGGGGACAAAAGCCGACCCAATGCTTCCGGAAGAAGCCCAAACACTGCTAAGGCATCGGCACCGTTACAGCGTCTGGCTCACCACCTCCACCCGATAGCCCGCATACTTCCGCAGATTGATCACTCCGGTATCGAAGATCAGGTACTGCCCCTTGATCCCCTGCAGCACACCGCCCGCCACCGGATTCCGGTCCAGGTTGTGGCTTTTGACCTTGGTGGGCCACTCCAGAACCGGATACGCGAACTGCTGTTCCCGACGCTCCGACGCGGGTAAGACGCCCTCCACGCCCCACGCCCTGAGACGCGCCACCACCCGCTCCACCACCTCCTGAAGGTTGGTGTCCGAGGTCTCGCCTTTGAGCATGCGCGTCCAGTGGGTCTTGTCCGCAAAGCCCTCGTCGCTGAGGCGTTTTTCCACCAGCCCCACGTCCCGCCGGCTGGGCAACACAGCCACCGGCACGGCCGCCACGGCACCTTGGTCGATCCACCGTGAAGGGATGTTGGCCTCCCGCGTGATACCCACCTTCACGCCGCTGGTCAACGAGCAGTACAGATAATGGGGCCTGAAGCAGACCGATTGGGCGAAGTCCTCTTCGCGGCAGGGGTTCTCCGCATCGCCGTGATGGCAGAGTTCGGGCTTGACGATGCAGATGTCGGCCGCAGCCCGCGTCATGGTGCACGGATAGCAATAGCCCTGGCTGAAGGTCTTCTTGACCTTGCGGCCGCAAACGATGCAGTTGATCTGGCCGCCAAAGCGCAGCTCCAGGGGTTGTCCAAGGTGCGGATTCAACGGGTAGTCGGCGACGCGTTCGGCGGCATCGTGCCAGCCGTCGCGCAGGCGGTACCGCACGGGGGCGGCGGCTTCGACACCCATTTTCTTGAGGGTTCCGGTCCAGACGGTGGGCATGAGAGGCAACATTCCTTGAGCGAAAGGTTCATGGTAACAGAGGTCATGGGTGACGGCGGCCGACGGGGCAGGTTCAGCCCCCGGGATAGCGCGCCACGATCCTGTCCAGAATTTCCCGCACGCGTTCATCGGGCATGCATTCCAGGTAGACCGTCATCTCGAAGACCAACCGCTTCCGGACGGCGGGATCCCGCGCCAGTTGCTCCAGGGTGCGGAAATGGCGAACCTCATAGCGCTGGATGATACCCTGAAAACGAGGGACGCGACGCACCATCAGAGAAGAAACGTAATCATTGTAAACGCAGGCCCAATCTTCTTGTGAAAAAAGCTGCCTGAATTCGCCGGGATCGCCGGCAAAACCCAGATCCAGTCCGTAGGACGCGAAGGCCGCCGGATTGTTCATCATGGCCGTCACGTCCCCGAAAATCGGCGGCATGTTGAACTGGAAAATTTTCCGCTCCGGGCCTAGGGCGAAGGCCAGGTACCCTCCCAGGTTGGCGTTGTTGTAATACTCTCCCGCAAGGCCGTGCCGCCGGACGAAGTCCGCCGTTCCCCTCGGAATAAGAAAATCGTTGGTCCCCCATCCCCAGGCCGTCTGGGAAGGCAGGACATAGGTGCCTCCCGCGGAAACCGTCCCCCGCGCCGCCAGCACCTTCTCCTGCAGGAAGACCAGGCCCAGCACCAGCCAGACCCCGGCCAGGGCCAGCCCCACCCGATCACGCCGTAGACCTCGCCGACTAGGCTGGGGCCGGCCGGACATCAACTGGGCGACAAAAGGCACCAACACGATCAAAGACATCTCGGCAAAACGCAGGTACCGGATGGCCGCCACCACGAAGATCGCGGCCAGAAAAGAGAGAACACCCTCCTGGTGCCGCGGTCTGAAGACCAATTTCAGGACAACCAGGATAAGCACCAGCAGCAGCAGGAGATGGTCTCCCGGATTCCGCCAGACCGGCTGCAGTTCCAGAATGCGGTCGGCCCCGTGGGCTCCCGTGGCCAGGGTCCAGAAATGCCCATAGGAACGCAACCCATACGGATTGATCAGCGACACCGCGACCGTGGCCAGCCCGGCCGGGTTCAGGGTCTTGAGCAGGGCACGAGAGCAGGGCGTCTCCCGGTTCTTCCCGGGGTAGAACCGGCGAACATTCATGAACAAGGCAAAGCCGGCCAGATAAAGCCAACCGATCGCCGCTCCATGCAGCCAGTCCCAGACCAGGAATAGAACCGGCAAGGACCACAGGAGAGATCCCGTCGGCCGGCGGCGATGCCGCAGCAGCAGGAATTGCAACAGGGCCAGCCCGGCCAGGGAAAACAGTTCCGGTCGGACGTGGAAACGGAAAAACCCGGCCATCACCGCCACACAGGTCACCAGGGCAGCGTTCCAGGGCGCCGCGCCCTCCAGCCTGGCGGTCCTGAAAAGCAAAGCCACCACCAGGGCCACCAGCAGGAGCTTGAGGCCCATCAGGCCGGCCCAGCCCCAACGGTCCCACAGACCGAAAAACATCCACTGGGCCAACCACTCGTGGTTGACGAACGGCACCCCCGGGTGAGTGAAGGACAGAACCTCTTCATTGACGATTCCGCCGAGCAGCCGCATGGCGCGACCGTTGGCCAGGTGCCAGTAGAGGTCCACGTCGAAAACAGGGAAGGTGACCGCCAGCAGGGAAAAAATCAGAGCCCAGGGGCCGGCCAGCGACGCGAACCGGCCATGGGGCAAGTCCCTATCCATGCCGTCTTTATCCCAGCGCCCTTTGTTCCAGCGCCCCTGATCCGCGCGCGAGTCTTTCCTGCCCACCATCTTTCCCTTGGTCTTCATGCTTTCGTCTTCATGTTTTCCCGTTTGCCGCCTGCCGTGGCACAGCCCAACATTATGCGGTGACAGATTTTCTCCGATGACAGAGGCCCGACGCCCCGGTATCTTTGAATCACGCAAACAACGATCCTACCCAACGGAGAACGGATGCTCAACAGGATCTGGACCTTTTTCTTCCTGGGCGGCTTCGTGGCCGCCGTGGTGCGCTCCTTCGCCGGCCACACCGAGGTGTGGGCCGAGATGGTGGGCTCCACCTTCGACATGGCCGAAACCGCCTTCAAAATAGCGCTGGGCCTGACCGGCGTCATCTGCCTGTGGTTGGGCATCATGCGCATCGGCGATCGTGGCGGGGCCGTGGATCTGGTGGCGCGGTTGTTCGGCCCCCTGCTGCGTCGGCTTTTTCCCGGCATCCCGGCGGGACATCCGGCCACCGGCAGCATCGTCATGAACATGGCGGCCAACATGCTGGGGCTGGACAACGCGGCCACGCCCCTGGGCCTCAAGGCCATGGAAGAGCTGCAGGAACTGAACCCGGACAAGCAGACAGCCAGCGATGAGATGATCCTCTTTCTGGTCATCAACACGTCGGCGGTGACGGTCATCCCGGCCACCATCTTCACGGTGCGGGCGCAGATGGGCGCCGCCGACCCCACCGATGTCTTCCTGCCCCTGTTGATCGCCACCTACTGCAGCACCCTGGCGGGGTTGCTGATGACCTCGCTCTCTGGTGGCTTATTTCGGGCATCTCGAGCAGACCGCCATGGAAAACCAGGCCTCCCTACTGGCCAACGGACTCATTTTTGCCGTGATTATCGGCTTCATGCTGGGCGCGGTCCGCCGAAAGGTGAATCTGTACGAAGCCTTCGTGGACGGCGCCAAAGAGGGCTTCCAGGTGGCGGTGGGGATCATCCCCTACCTGGTGGCCATGCTGGTGGCCATCGGCGTGTTCCGCGCCAGCGGGGCCCTGGACCTGATCCTGGACGGGGGTCGCGCCCTGGTGGGAACCCTGGGCCTGGACGGCCGTTTCATCGACGGTCTACCCACCGCGTTGCTGCGCCCCCTGAGCGGCGGAGGCGCGCGCGGCATGATGATCGAGACCATGCAGACCCATGGCGTGGACAGCTTTGCCGGGCGGTTGGTCAGCGTGATCCAAGGCAGCACCGAGACCACGTTCTACGTTCTGGCCGTGTACTTCGGTTCGGTGGGTATCAGGCGTTGCTGGTGGTGTACGTCTACCTGGGGTACCCGTTGGTGGCCGGCGCCCTGGGGCGCCTCGTGCATCGCCGGGTGTGGGCCGCGGAAAAGGGCGCCCATGAACCCACCGTCACGGTCATCATTCCGGCCTACAACGAGGCCGGCAGCATCGAGGCCACCGTACGCAACAAACTGACCCAGAATTACCCCCCCGACAAGCTGGATGTCATCGTCGTCAGCGACGAGAGCGAGGACGGCACCGACGAGATCGTCACCGGGATCGGCGATCCGCGGGTGCGCCTGATCCGGCGCAGGTGGGGTACGTGACCGGCCGCATGGTCTACAAAGCTCCCGACGGTTCCCTGACGGGAGAGGGATGCAGCGCTTACATGACCTACGAGAACAGGCTGCGCGCATTCGAGACCAACCTGGGCAGCATCGTGGGCGTGGACGGCGGGGTCGACGCCATCCGCCGGGAAATCTACTCTCCCATGCGCGCCGACCAGCTGCCCGATTTCGTCCAGCCTTTGGCCGTGCGCGAGAAGGGCTACCGCGTGGTCTATGAACCGCGCGCCCTGCTTTACGAGGACGCCCTGGCCGACACCGCCGATGAATTCCGCATGCGCGTGCGCGTCAGCCTGCGCGCCTTCCATGCCCTGAAGGACATGCGTGGCCTGCTCGATCCGTTCCGCTACGGCATCTTCGCTTGGCAGTTGTTCAGCCACAAGGTTCTGCGCTACATGGCCTTCCTGTTCATGGTGCTGGCCTTCCTGACCAATCTGCCCCTGGCCCGGCACCACCAGGGTTTTTACGCTTTCACTCTGGCCGCCCAGGTAGTCTTTTACCTGACGGCGGTCGTGGGCCATGGGCTGCGCCGCTCGGATCCGCCCAAGCTGGTGGGACTGTGCTACTACCTTTGCGTGCTGAATCTGGCCGGCGGGCTGGCCTGGATCCAGTTTCTGCAGGGACGCAAACAGGTTGTCTGGAAGCCGAGGACCTGATGGCAAGCCACCGCCCCGACCCCGTCTACGGCCCTCCGGCCCTGCTGGACAATCGTGTCGTGCCCATTCTCCTGGCGGGCCTTCTGCTCATCCCTTTCTTCCTCCCTATACCCCAAAGCCTGCGCAGCAATCCGGTCATCGGCATGCTGGGCGACCAAGTCCATGTGCCCCTGCTGGCCGGTCTGACGCTGGTGCTGTACTGGTTCGGTCCCCTGCGCGGCCGGCTCTGGTATGCGGCGCTGGCGGCCCTGGCCTGTGGCGGGGCCATCGAGTTTCTGCAACTCCTGGTGGGACGTAGCGCCCTCTTTACGGACTTCCTGCTGGACTTGGCCGGCGTGGGACTGGCCGTGGGACTGGTGTGTTGGCGCGGGCTGAAGATGCGGTGGGGGCTGACGGCCATGGCGATCATCGCTCTGGTGCTGGCGGGACAGCTGTATTTCCTGCCGGGGATGATCGTGGCCGGCCTGCGGGCCGCCAGGATTTTCCCGGTGGTGTGCGATTTCGAGGGTTCCCAGGACCTCTGGCTGTGGCAGGGGAATTTCGGGGCCGTGGTCGAGCGCGTCCACGAGGAATCCGGCAACACCTACCTGCGCATCACCGGCGGCCCTCCCGGCCGCTGGCCCGGCGCCGACATGGGCCACTTCCCCCCCGACTGGACGGATTTCTCCGTCCTGAAGGTGGACGTGCGCCACAGCACCCCCGGCAAGGAAACGGTGCCTTTCACCATCCGCCTGGATGACTTCCGCTCCCGCCACGATCACGTCTGGATTTCCAACTCCTTCCGGGCCACAACCCGCTGGCAGACCTTCCGCGTGCCCCTGGACGACCGCCTGGTGCGCCAGGAAACGCGGGCGTTCGAGTTCCAAGACACCTCCAAGTTGCTCTTCTTCCTGGGCGACCGGGAGGACACCAACAGCCTCGAGATCGACAACATCCGTCTGGAGTAGGGCCGAGGGCCCGACCGAGCGGGCCCTGAGCGGCGCCATCTTTCAATGAACGGCCTTGAGGTAGATCACCTCCATGGGCGCGGCCTCCTCGCTGTCGTCGCTGGCCTTGTTCATATCCATGAGCGACTCCAGGGCCGCCGTGAAGCCCGTGACCACCACCGCGTCTCCGTTGGGCGCGAAGAAGACCGCGTCCTCCTCCCCATTGCCCGGGAAGCGGAAACGCACCTGGCGCAGGAAGTGGCCGTCGGGGCTGAATACATCGAAGGCGGCCAGCACGCCATCGGGCTGGTCGATGCCGCTGCGGCTGGTGGTCACCCACAAATTACCGTCCTGGCCCATGCGCAGGCTGTTGATACGTGGCGTGTACTCCCTCTGGATGATCCTCTCCAGACCGCCGTCCGGCTTGAAGACCCGGATCTCATAGGCGTTACGCACCAAGGTCACGTAGACCCGACCGTCGGCGCCCACCGCCGCCTGGCGGTACTTGACCTCGTCCTGCTGGTCCTCATCGAAACGGAACTTCTGGTAATCCACGACGTTGTGTTGTTCCACGAAGCGCACTTTTTCCTGACCATCGTCCCCGAAGGAGGAGACGAAGGTGATGTTGTCCCCCTTGGTCTGTGACTCCTGCTTGACATTCATCCCCACGAGGGTCAACAGACCTTGACGGTTGGTGAAGCCGTCCAGCAGCATCATGAAGCCCGCGTCCGGCAGCTTGGGCTCGAAATCGCCGGCCGGAACGCCCTGCCGATCTATTTTCACGATCTTGCCCGGATAGCTTTGCACCAGCCCCAGATTGCCGTCCGGCATGAAGACCATGTTGGTGGGCATGCGGGTCTCGCCGGGGCCATCGCCCTCGCGGCTGAGGGTGCCCAGACGCTCACCTTCCGGAGAGTAGACCGGCACCTCGCTCAAACGTGTGTCCAGCAGGTAGATGGTGCCGTCGTCATCGATGAGCACCTTGCTGATGAGCCCGAAGAAATCCTCCCCGTCCTCGCCCCCGGCGCGCCAGACCTCCTCGAAATCCAGGGTTTGCACCCCGTCGCGAGGCGTGGCCCCGTTGACCACGTGCAGCACCCCGTCGCGGACGACCTCCTCCCCCGCCAAAGCCCCCAGGCCACAAAAAACGGTGGCCAACAAAACCGCGATCACTATGAAATACCGCATGGAATCATCCTTTCCCGGGCGGTGGGTAAGACCCGCCCAGCAGTCTCCTTATGGCAAGAAATGTGCGTTGATCAGATTACGGATCCTACCACACGTTGTTTCACGGATTCGGTTTCGCCCGTGTCTGGCTTTTCCCGTCCCGGAGGTTACCTTGCGCCCATGAACGCGCGCACCGACATCCCCTCTCTTTTCCGTTTCTGGCTGCCCCTGCAGTCCACCTGGCTGATGATGGCCGTGGAAGGCCCGCTGCTGACGGCGGTCATCGCCCGCCTGGCCGAGCCCAAACTGAATCTGGCCGCCTACGGTGTGGCCTTCGCTCTGGCGGTCATGGTAGAGGCCCCGGTGATCATGATGATGAGCGCCGCCACCGCCCTGGCCGACGGCAGGAGCAACTACAGGCGGCTGCGCCTTTTCATGTGGGTGCTGAACATCCTGATCACCCTGGTGATGATGGTTCTGCTCTTCAGCCCGGCGTGGGATCTGCTCATCGGCCGGGGCATGGGCCTGGAGCCGCGGGTGCAGGACCTGACGCGCACCGCCCTGATCATTCTGTTGCCTTGGCCGGCGGCCATCGGCTACCGCCGTTTCTACCAGGGTTTGCTGATCCGCAACGGGCGCACCCGCCTGGTGGCCTGGGGCACCTTGTTGCGCCTGATCACCATGGGTAGCAGCGCCCTGCTCCTGATGCGCCTGACCACCCTGCAGGGGGCCTGGGTGGGCGCGACCGCCCTGTCCTTGGGGGTGGGCATCGAGGGCATCGCCAGCCGGATCATGGCCCGCGGCGCCGTGCGCGAAGTCAAGGCCACCACCGGCACCGAAACCCTCGGCTACGGACAGATCCTGCACTTCTACTACCCCCTGGCCCTGACCAGCACCATCAGCCTGCTGGTGCAGCCCATGGTCACCTTCTTCCTGGGGCAGGCGCGCCACAGCTTGGAATCTCTGGCCGTGCTGCCGGTGATCAACGCCCTGGTCTTCATCTTCCGCACGCCGGGGCTCAGTTTCCAGGAGGCGGCCATCACCATGCTGGGCCGTACCCACCGGAATCTGCCGACGGTGCGGCGCTTCGCCACCCTGCTGGGCTGCGGGGCCAGCCTGCTGCTCTCTCTCATCGCCCTGACGCCCCTGGCCCGGGTGTGGTTCGAAGGGGTCAGCGGCCTGACGCCCGCCCTGGCGGACTTCGCCGTCACCCCGCTGCGCATCCTGGTGCTGATGCCGGCGCTGAGCGTATGGCTGTCCCTGCAGCGCTCGTGGCTGGTGCATCGCCGCCGGACGGGGCCCGTGACCTGGGCCTCCAGCCTGGAGGTGGGCGGGATCCTGCTGACCCTGCTGGCCACCCTGGCCTGGGGGAACTGGGTGGGCGTGCGTCTTCTGCCCCTGCTTGCCGTCCTGGTGGCGGCCCTGCCCCTGCTTGTGAGCATGATCGACACCGCCACACCGGAAAAGGGCCATGAACCCGGCCTGGCCCCCAACCAGTGGTTCTGGACCCAGCGCGCCTACCCCTACGGCGACATCCGCCAAGAGGACGTGCGCGTGCCCCTTGAGCAGGCCCGGGAGATGAAGACCCAAGCCCGACAGCAGCGGCGGCTGGCCCTCAAAAGCCTGACCAGCGCGCTGGACTGGGAAGCCCGCGGCCCGGTGAATATCGGGGGTCGGGTGACGGACATCGCCGTGCATCCCACCAACGCCGACGTGGCCTACGCGGCCATAGCCACCGGCGGCGTCTTCAAGACCGAGGACGGGGGCGTGAACTGGACCCCCATCTTCGATGACCAGGCGGTGCTGACGGTGGGCTCGGTGGCCATCGACCCCCTCAACCCGCAAACCGTGTGGGTGGGCACCGGCGAGGCCAACGCCAGCAGCTACAGCTTCTTCGGCATGGGCATTTACCGCAGCGACGACGGCGGCCAGACCTGGCAGAACAAGGGCCTGGCCGAGGGCCGCTACATCGCCCGTGTCTGTCCGGACCACAGCACCCCGGGCCGGGTCTTCGCGGCGGTGACGGGCAAGCTTTTCGGCACCGGTCCCCACCGCGGCGTGTACCGCACCACCGACGGCGGCCAGACCTGGGAGAACTGCTTCAGCCTGACGGACAGCACCGCGGCCATCGACCTGGTGATGGACCCGCAGGACAGCGACCGTCTCTACGTGGCCATGTGGGAGCGCACGCGCGGCCTGAACTACCGGCGCAGCGGCGGGCCCAGCAGCGGCATCTGGCGCACCACCGACGGCGGTGACACCTGGCAGGAACTGACCGACGGCCTGCCCGGCGGCAGCAACGGGCGCATCGGCATCGATGTCTGCCGCAGTCAGCCCAACGTCCTGTACGCCTCCTATTGCGAGGCCGACGCCACCTACAAGGGCGTCTACAAAAGCACCGACGGCGGCGACACCTGGAGCAGCGTCGGCGGCGGGGTGCCCAGCAGCATCTACAGCACCTTCGGCTGGTACTTCGGGACCATCCGGGTGGATCCGTCCAACCCGAACAACGTCTTCGTGCACGGCGTGCCCCTGTACCGCACCACCAACGGCGGCGGCAGCTGGTTCGAGGAAGGCTATGACATGCACGTGGACCACCACGCCATGGCCTTCGCCCCCAGCCAGCCCAGCCGCGTGTACCACGGTTGCGACGGCGGCCTGTACGTGAGCAACGACAGCGGCGACAACTTCACCAAGGTGAACAACCAGCCCACCAGCCAGTTCTACGCCATCGAGATCGACAACCAGAACCCCCAGCGTCTCTACGGCGGCACCCAGGACAACGGCACCTGGCGCACCCTGACCGGTGGCATCGATGACTACGAACACATCCTGGGCGGCGACGGGTTCTACACCCTGGTCGATCCCACCGACAACGACATCATCTTTGCCGAGTATCAGTATGGCGGTCTGCGCAAGAGCACCAACGGCGGCCACTGGTTCTTCGGCTCCATGGACGGCGTGGATTATGACGACCGCATCAACTGGTCCATGCCCGTGCTCATGACCCCGGGCAACCCGGATGTCATGTACCTGGGCACCCAACGCGTCTACAAGAGCATCGACCAGGGCGGCTACTGGACCCCCATCAGCGCGGATCTGACGGGTGGTGACCAGGGTTCCGGCATGGGCACCATCACCACCCTGGCGGTGGCCCCGTCATTCACCAGCACCCTGCTGGCCGGCACCGACGACGGTCGGGTCTGGAAGTACAGCCCCCTGTTCGGCAACTGGACGTTGGTCAGCGACGGTCTGCCCAACCGCTGGGTGACCCGCGTGGCCTTCGACCCCAACGATGCCGACATCATGTACGTCACCTTCAGCGGCCTGCGCTGGGATGAGGACCAGGGACACGTCTTCATGAGCACCGACGGCGGCGGCGCCTGGACCGACATCAGCGGCAACCTGCCGGCCGCCCCCGTGAACTGCATCCTGGTGGATCCGGACGACAGCGACCGCCTGTACGTGGGCACGGATGTGGGCTGTTTCGTGACCGACCGCGGCACTGGCGACCCGTGGCAGGTCCTGGGCCACGGCCTGCCCAACGCCCCGGTGCTGGACATGAAGTTCCACCAGGGAACGCGCACCTTGGTGGCGGGCACCTACGGGCGCAGCATGTTCAGCCTGCACATCCCCATGGCCAGCGGCGTGGACGACGGGGACGGTGTGCCCACCGCCCCGGCGGATATGGCCCTGGCCAACCACCCCAACCCCTTCAACCCCCAGACCAAGATCAGCTTCGTCCTCGGCGAAGACGGCCCCGTGGCGGTGGACGTGCTGGATGCGCGCGGCCGCCTGGTCAGGCGCCTGCACGCGGGCCCGCTGCCCGCCGGACCGCGCGAACTGCGCTGGGACGGCCGAGACCAGCAGGGACGGGACGCCCCCAGCGGGCTTTATCTGGTGCGCCTGCGGGCCGAGGGGCGGACGGTGCAGCATAAGATGGCGTTGGTGCGGTAGGCGAGCGAAAACAAGTCGCGACAGCGTGGCGAAAAACTTTACAAAGGAATTTGCAGAGAAACTTGCGGATATGAGGGAAATCCGGGCCTTCTCAACGGGAAAGGCCCGGGTTCATCCCGCTCTCAGGCACCCATATCATCCAATTTCTGGACCTTGGGAGCCTTGATCAGCACCAGCATCATCTTGAACGGTTTGAGGGCCGTCAGCGAGTGGGGAATGCCGGCGGGCATCACCACGGCCTGGCCCGCCTCGAGCACATGCTTCTCATCGCCGATGGTGATCTCCACCTGGCCGTCCAGGA
>PDWJ01005443.1_pt1 | contig 18733 bp, 16 predicted proteins | sample 1430881 | NCBI WGS metagenome assembly PDWJ01 (sample SAMN01162460, study PRJNA174530) | Oral metagenome, whole genome shotgun sequencing project. | biome: Marine environment; feature: Marine mammal; material: Swab sample of the gingival sulcus; isolation source: swab sample of gingival sulcus...
TCGCCGCCTCGCCTCAGGCTGTCTGGGGCTTCTCCTTGACGTTCATCAGCTGGACACCGGCTACGATCGACCAGATCCAGGCGCCGATGATCGGCAGCACGCCAAAGAACTTGGTGAAGCCTGGCATGAAGAAGAACGACGCGACGCCGAGCAGGAAGACGGCCATGATCGCCAGGCCGATCATCCGGCCGCAGACCAGCGAGCCGAGCCCCGGCAGGAGGATATTCAAGAGCAACCCGTGGATCGCCTTGCCCGACGCCGGCGCGTGCTTCTTGCCCGAGAGGACGGGGGCCGGCGGCAGGTCGGCTGGGTTCATCACGCCGACGGCCTGACGGGGCTTGCCCTCTCCCGACGCGGCTTGCTGCTCGAGCTGATGCTGAGGCATGGTCCCCGGCGTGGCTCGATTGGGCATCGTGTAGGTCGTGTTGCCTTTATCGTCGGCTTCTTGGACGATCACCCCGTTGAGCTCGAGAGAGAGCAGGTGCTCCTGCGCCTCTTCGATCGGGATGTCGAGGTGATACGCGATGTTCGGCGCCGTAATCTCCACGTTCGTCTGGTTGACGAGCGCTAGGAACCTCTTGTCGAACTCGGCCTTTTCCATATGTCCACCTACCGGTTGATGATCTAACCTGCGCACCTTCCCAAGGGTTGTACCATGGGAACCACCCCGCACGGTGTTATACCGACACGGCCGCCCATACTCCCCGGAAACACTCCAAAGGGTAGGTCGGCTGCCGCGGTAGTCAAGGGTAGCGGGCTTGCCGCCCCGGGAGGTTAGCCTCGGGCCGACTCGACCGCGTTGACGAAAATCTGCAGCCCCTCCCCATCGCCGCGATGCCCCGACGCGAGCCGACGCCGACGCCAGTTCGGGTGATTCTCAGGGTGTAAGAAGGCCTCGGGGTGGGGCATCAGGCCGAAGATGCGACCGCTCGGATCGCAGACCCCCGCGGCCTGTAGCGCCGATCCGTTGGGATCGTGAGGGAATCGTTCCGTTGGCAGGCCCGTCTCTGGATCCAGATAGCGAAGCGGGACGAGGTGCTCTCGCTCCAGCTGCTCGACCAGCTCCGGTGGGGCGGCGAGGCGCCCTTCGCCGTGGCGCACCGGCACCTCGAGCCGCTCGATGCCGCGGGTGAAGACGCAGGGGGACTCGGCATCAGCGCCGAGGGTGACCCAGCCGTCGTAGAAGCTCCCGTGCCGGTTCTCCCTGAGGCTGAGCTGCTGTGGGCCGGGGCGACCGCTGGGCAGCAGGCCGAGGCAGACCATCGTCTGAAAGCCGTTGCAGATGCCGAGCACCAGCCCGCCATCGGCGACGAAGGCGTCGAGCGCGTCGCGCAGCTTGTGACGCAGTCGGTTGGCCAACACCCGCCCCGCGCCGAGGTGATCGCCGAAGGAGAACCCTCCGCAGAGGGCGAGGATCCGCGCGCGTCGCAGCCGATCGGGATCCGCGATCAAGTCGTTGAGGTGCAGCGCGTCGACCTGCGCCCCGGCGTGGGTGAACGCCGCCGCCGTCTCGCGCTCGCAGTTGACGCCGAAGCCGGTGGGCAGCACCACGGTGACGTTCGAGGTATCAGATGCCAAGGAGCCGCTCCTGGTAGCGCTTACGCAGGTTGTCGATCGCGAGGTTGGCCTCTTCGACGCCGTGAAGCGCGATTCGGAGCGAGCGGGACTCGCTGAAGCGGCCGACGCGCTGGGCTCTCACGCCAGCGGAGGTGCAGCAGATCTCGAAGGCGTCCGCCGAGACGCTGTCGACGCAGACCAGGAGGCGTCCGCCGGACTCTGAAAAGAGCAGAGATGCCGTAGGGCTAGGGGTGTGTTCCGCTGTCTTTAGGGCGCTGAGGTCGACCTCGCAGCCCACGTCTCCGGCCAAGCAGAGCGTGACGAGGCCCATGCCGAGCCCGCCGAGGTGCGGTGCGTGGGCCGCGCGCACCAGCCCTTGGTCGCTGGCCACCATCAGCGTGGTGCAGACCTTCTTGCAGGCCTCGGGGTCTGCGCTGGGCACGGCGGGTCCGAGCCAGCCTTCTTTGCCGCAGCCTTCGCGTTCGGCGAGCATCGCCAGCAGCTCGCTCGCGCCGAGCTCGTCTCGGGTCTCGCCCAGGAGGTAGAGCAGCTCGCCCGCCTGCGGGACGAGATCCCGCGTCTGGGTCACGTCGTCGGTCCAGGACATCGCGGAGAAGAGCAGGGTGGGCGGGATCGAGATCGTCACGCCCCCGCGCATCGAGTCGTTTTTCATGCTGTCCTTGCCAGAGATCAGGGGCAAGGAGAGGGCGGTGGTCATCTCGGCCAGCGCCTCGCAGGAGCGCACCAGGCCGGCGAGCTTCAGCTGGCCGTCCGGCGTCGAGGGTGACGCCACCGGGTCGGGCCAGCAGAAGTTGTCCAGCCCGGCGATGGACCCCAAGCGCCCCCCGGCGGCGACGATGCGACGCACGGCCAGATCGACGACCCAGCGCGTCATCGCCCCCGGGTCGATATCCGACAGCCGCGGCGCGATGCCCTCGGCGAGGAGCACGCCTCGGGGGTCGAGAGGTCTGACCCGCATCACCGTCGCGTCGGCGGGCATATCGCCATGCACGCCGACCAGCGGCTTGATCACCGAGAGGCCCTTGACCTCGTGATCGTATTGGCGGGCCTTCTTTTCCTTCGAGCAGAGGTTGAGCCTTTCGGTTATAGCCTCCAGAAGTTCTTGCGTCGTTGCGGTCGCCAGTTGCCGAGCGACGCCGGCGTGCAAGCCCGACCCCTCGGTCCCCGGCCAGCGCGCCTTCAGCTCCAGCCGCGGGCAGCCGTGATGCAAAAACGCCATCTCGAGCTCACCAACGACGCGGCCCGAGTGGCGCAGGGTGAAGCGGCCATCGTCGGTGAAGGTCCCGATCGCCGTGGCCTCGACCTCACGCCGCGCCGCGAGCGCCAGCAGCTCGTCGAGCTTCTCTGGCGGGACCGCGAGGCTCATCCGCTCCTGGGCCTCGGAGAGCAGGATCTCCCAGGGGGCTAGGCCTTCGTACTTCAGCGGCGCCTGCTCGAGGTCGAGGGTCGCGCCCCCGCAGAGCTCGGCCATCTCACCGATCGACGAGCTCAGGCCGCCCGCGCCATTGTCGGTCAGCGTGCGGTAGAGGCCGCGGTCGCGCGCCTCGAGCAGCATGTCGGTCATCATCTTCTGTGTGATCGGGTCGCCGATCTGCACCGCCTGCGCCGGCGACTCCTTGAAGAGCGCCTCGCTGGAGAAGGTCGCGCCGTGGATCCCGTCTTTGCCGATGCGCCCGCCGACCATCACCACCAGGTCGCCGGGCTGCACCTCTTTGCGCTCGGAGGGGCCTCCCGCCACCTCGCGGGGCATCAGGCCCACGGTGCCGCAGAAGACCAGCGGCTTGCCGATGAAGCGATCATCGAAGATCTCGAAGCCGCGGCTGTAGGGGACGCCGCTCTGGTTGCCGCCGTCGATCACGCCCTGGTGGACGCCGTCGCGGATCCGTCGCGGGTGCAAGAGCCCCTCGGGCAGCGCCTCGCTGTAGAAGGGCGAGCCGAGGCAGTAGCCCCAGACGTTGGTCAGGAGCTCGGCGCCGATACCCGTGCCGAAGGGATCACGGTTGACGCCGACGATGCCTGTGATGGCGCCGCCGTAAGGGTCGAGGGCGCTGGGGCTGTTGTGGGTCTCGACCTTGAAGACGAGGTTCAGCTCGTCGTCGAGGCGCACCACGCCGGCGTTGTCATCGAAGACCGAGACCAGCCAGTCGACGCTCTTTTCGACCTCGCGGGTCGAGGCGACGATCGTGCTCTTGAAGAGCGAGGTGATGCGTCGGGTCTCGCCGCCCTCGTCGGTGTAGTCGATCTGAGCGTTGAAGATCTTGTGCTTGCAGTGCTCCGACCAGGTCTGCGCCAGGGCCTCGAGCTCGACGTCGGTGGGATCCGCGGGCAAGCCGATCTCGGCGCGGCGGCTGCGCACGTCGTCGCGGGCGTAGTAGGCCTTGATCGCGTGGAGCTCGGCCAGCGAGAGGGCGAGGGTGCGCTCACGGCTGAGGGCGGTGAGCGCCGCGTCGTCGTCGGGGAGCGGGATCGTCTCGGGCTCGGGCACCCCGGAGACGTCGGCCAGCGGGATCTCCCGATCCTCGGCGAGCTGCGCCAGCTCTGCGGCCGCGAAGACGTCGATGCGCTCGATCAAGGGGTTCGCGAGCAGCTCGGAGCCCAGGCGCGCGGCGTCCTCTCGGCGCAGGCTCGGGCCCCAGAGCAGGTAGAGGGTCTCGGTGAAGGCCGCCAGCGGGGGGGCGTCCTCGGCCACGCGCTCGCCGCGCTCGCCGAGCGGGTCGGTCACGCGCTCGTCGCGCTCGCCGAGCGGGTCGGCCACGCGCTCGCCGCGCTCGCCGAGCGGGTCGGTCACGCGCTCGTCGCGCTCGCCGACCGGGTCGGTCACGCGCTCGTCGCGCTCGCCGAGCGGGTCGGTCACGCGCTCGTCGCGCTCGCCGAGCGGGTCGGCCACGCGCTCGCCGAGGAGGTCGGCGATCAAGACCGTCGCCGTGCGGCCGACGTTGTCGGTGACCCCGGGCTTGAAGCCCACCCGCACCGCGAAGTCGCAGTCGGGGGCGGGGAGGGCGCCCACGGCGGCGTCCTCGAGCACCGGGTCGCGCAGGGCCTCGAGGAGCTCCGCCAGGGCGTCGTCGGGCAGCGCGCCGCGCAGCTTGAGCACGCGGCGGGTCCGACAGCGCTTGACGGGCAGCCCGAGAAAATCGGCGGCTTGGCGCGCGACGCGTTCACCGCGAGGATCATCGAAGGGTGGGCGTATCGAGAGCTCGAGGCGGTGGATCACGCGCGAACGGTGCCAAACCCGCGGACCAGCGTCAAGGCGACGCCGCCCAGGCAGGGGTCTTGCGGACCTCTCATCAGCGGTTCTGGCTTTCGCCATGGCGACCGCACCTGCCCATGGCTGCCGCGCGCGGCTACCGCCGGCGGCGCAGCAGCTGGGCGCCGCTGGGCCAGCGCAGCTGGATCCGTCCGCCCTGGCTGAGCTTACCGATGTAGCGGTCGAGGCGGCGGCGCCCGGTCTCGCAGGTGCTCGGCGCGGTCGTGTAGGAGACCTCCTTGAGGTAGACCTCCCCGCCGACGACCAGCCCGCGCACGCGGAAGCGGGCGGCGTTGGCGTAGCCCAGCGCCTCGTTGCAGCTGAAGGGGCGCCCATCACGCGAGCGGATGCGCACGACGCGGTCGTAGAAGCCCTCGACCCGACGCCCCTTCTGAAAGAGGTGCCAGGTCTCATGCTCAATCTTGAGGTCGCCTTCGGGATCGACGCTGCGGTGATGCCAGGTCCAGACGCCGGTCAGGCCCCCCGGGCGGGCGAGCGCCAGCATCAGCGGCAGCGCCTGCTGTCGTCGGCGCGTGAAGAGCAGCTCCGTGGCGCCGCAGCGCAGCGAGAGCCGAAGACCGCGCCGCTGGAGCTGGCAGGTCTCGGGGATCGGCTGGCGAGCGTCACAGCGAGGACGATCGTCGAGGGTGTGGATCCGCTCCAGGCGCACACTGTTACCATGAGGGATCCCCTGCACGAGCAAGCGTCGGCGGTCGCGACAGCCGGTCGCGTCGGTCGCGCGGTAGACCTGGCCCGGGGCCGCCTCGAGCCGCCGTTCCCGATCCCAGGTGCCGACGAGGCTGCCCTGCAACCAGCGCAGCTGGAGCTCGTGCACCGAGACGCTGCGCTGGTGGGGCGCAGCGAGGTCGCGGCGTTCGACCAGATCCCAGGCGCCGGCGACCCGTTGGGAGCTGGCGAGCGACGCGGGGCGGTGTGCGGCGGGCTTGCTCGAGCTCTTCTGCTCGGCACGGAGGAGCGCGCCGACGTCGAGGGGAGGGCGTTGACGGCTACAGCCGGCGAAGGCGAGCGTCGTGAGGGCCGAAGCCAGCAGGATGGGAGTGGGCCGCGGACGCGCGGATCGGATGAGCCTCATTCCGATCCGATCTTAACATGCGCAGATCCCTGCGCGCGCGTTCTTGGCACGAATGGGTGCGACCGGATCGGCCTCGGTTGCCTCGGCTAGCACGTGCAAGGTATTTATTTCGCTGACGATTTTTGCGCGATGGGCGTCGAGCTGGATCGCGGCCGCGAGATCCTCGAGGGCGACGCGGAGTTGCCAGGTGTCCGGGTATCTTTCGTCTGGAGGGCGGGCGAGGCAGCGCGCCAGGATCGGATCGAGGCGCTCGCGATGTGGGAGATCCTCGGGCAGGCTCGGCACAGGAGCGTGCCGCAGGCGATAGAGCGTCTGCTCCTCCGTCGCGGCGCGGAAGAGCGGCCGGCAGCAGAGGGTCTCGTGAAGGAGGGTGCCGAAGGCGAAGATGTCCACCCGAGCGTCGATCGTCCCGGGAGCGTCGAGCTGCTCGGGGGCGAGGTAGGCCGAGCGTCCTCGGAGCCTGGCCGAGCCGGCGTCCAGCCGCCGGCTGCGCGCGATGCCGAGATCGATCAGCACCACCTCTCCCTCGGCGTTGACCAGCACGTTATGCGGGGACACGTCCATGTGGATCGCCTCCAGAGGGCTCCCCTCATCGTCGACGACGTGATGCAGCGCGACGAGCGCGCGGCAGATCGGCAGGGCGATCTGGAGCGCGGTGGGGACGCTGACGCGGCGATGGTGTTTGAGGGCGACCGCGAGGAGGCGCACCAGCGGCAAGCCAGCCGCGGGCAACAGCAGCATGTAGGGCCAGCCGTCGATCTGCCCCTCCTCGAAGACGATCGGCAGCGCCGGATCGGCGAGGCGCGCGCCGAGGTAGCATTCGTGGGCGAAGAGGCGCCGGAAGGCGGGATCCTGCAGCAGCGGTGGCAGCAGCCGCTTGAGCACCACCGGCTCGTCGCCCGGGCGGCTCGCGACATAGACCTCGGCCATCGCGCTGCGGTTGAGCCGCTCGATCAGCGTGAAGGGGCCGAAGCGGCAGGGCACCTGATCCACACGCAAATGCTACCTGGCTTTCAACGCGGTGGAGCAAAGAGGGGGTGAAGAGTTGACCAAGGGCCCTGGGCAGAGGAGGATCAGCGCGATGGGGTCTTTGCGACGCGCTCGTCTGCTTCCGACCGTGGTCCTCTCGGCGCTCCTCGGTGCCGGCTGCTCGGAGAGCTCGGGCGCCGGGAAGAACCCTCCCAGGGCGCGCCTGCAGCTGCCGGCGCGGGCGTTCGTTGGGCAGGTGCTGGTCTTCGACGGCTCGGCGAGCACCGCTCCCGACCGGCGGCTGCTGCGCTACCGCTGGCGCTTCGGCGACGGTGCGCCGGATCTCGAGACCGCCTCGCCGCAGACCCGACATCGCTACGATCGGATGGGGGACTTCATCGTGTGCCTGTGGGTGATCGACCCGCAGGGGCTGTCGAACCAGCGCTGCGAGGTGCTGGCGGTACGCTTCGCGCCGGACAGCGGGATCCCCGACGGGCCGCCCGATCTGCTCGCTCCCGATCAGCTCCCCGACGCGGGGCCGGATCTCGGAGACGGCGGCGTCGACGGCGGTGACGCGGCTGTTGACGCTGGCGACGCGGGCGTTGAGGCCGACGCCGACGCTGGCGACGCGGGCGGCGACGCGGCCGACGGCGGGGCCGATGGGGCGCTCGATGCGAGCGACGCCGCGCAAGACGTCACCCCTGATATCACGCCGGACGTTGGTGTCGACGCGGCGACCGACCTCGGCGTCGACGCCGCGACCGACCTCGGCGTCGACGCCACGACCGACGCCAGCCTCGGCGCCTGCCTGGCCACTGTCACCGGCGGCAGCGGGGCAGGGGGCTACAACCGGACCTTCCCCGCCGACCCCTGCCTGATCGACGTCAGCGCGTTCGGCTCCAAGCTGAACATCACCAAGGATGACCAGGGCACCTTGACCCTGCTGCCTTTCAGCTTCAGCTACTTCGGCGTGGCCAAGTCGGCGGTGGGCGTCTCGTCCAACGGCTACCTGCAGTTTCCCGGCGCGCCGCTGCAGCTCACAGCGAACGTCCCGTCTCCGCTGCCCAACGCCACCGCCCCGAACAACGTCGTCGCGGCCTTTTGGGATAACCTCGCCCCCCTCGGCGCCACCACCAACATCTACCTCGCGACCCTGCGTCAGACGCCGAACCGCGTCTTCGTCGTCCAATGGGAAGACTGGAGCTTCCTCGGCCTCCCCGCCGGCACGCGCCTGCGCTTCACGGTGCGCCTCTTCGAGACCAGCAACGTGATCGAGCTGAGCTACCTCGTCCTCGACGGCGGCAACCGCGCCAAGGGCTCGCAGGCCTCGGTCGGCATCGAGAACGCTACGGGCACGCTCGGGATCCAGCACAGCCTCCAGATGCCGGCGCTGACCGCCGGCCAGACCGTACGCTTCACGCCGTTGTAGGGTTGAACCGTGTAACCCGCATGCGCGAACTCGTCTTCGCCATGCCTCTGCTCGACTCGATACGGCCGTCGCCGCGCTGGTCTGCGACATCACAGCGGTTGTTGCTCGTCGGTTGCTTGCTACCAGCAGGCGCCCTCCTCGCTCCTACGCCGTGATTTCCGCATCCTTCGCGTCGATCCGGCGGTTCTGCTGCCGGCCCTCCTTGGTGTTGTTGTCGCCGACGGGATCTTGGGCGCCGTAGCCGGCGGCGGAGAGGCGCTTCGGATCCATGCCGTTTTCGGCCATGAACTTCACCACGGAGACGGCGCGGGCGGTCGACAGCTCCCAGTTCGACTTGAAGCGACGGGTGCGGATCGGGATGTTGTCGGTGTGGCCGGCGATCTGGAAGTTGCGGTTCGGGATCGACTTGAGGATCGCGGCGATCTCTTTCAGCGCCTCCTGGCCGTCGTTCTTCAGCCGGGCCTTGCCCGAGGCGAAGAGGATCTTGTCTGACATCTGAACCACCATCCGGCCGTTGCGGACGCCGACCTTCAGCTTGCCGGAGTCGATCATCTTGCGGAAGCTGTCGACGAGCTTGCGGTACTGGGCGGCGCGCTTACGGGCCTGCTCCTGCGCCTTCTTGAGGTCGGCGATCTGCTTGTCTTTGAGGGTCAGGTTCTTGACCATCTGACCCGCCTCGGTCTTCAGCTGCGAGAGGTCTTGGCCCAGCGACGAGAGCTTCTGCTTCATCACCGTGTTCTCGCCCTCGAGGCTCTTTTTCTTCTTCTCGTACTCGGCCTTGCTCTCATCCCAGGCCTTGCGCTCTGCGGCCAGCTCGGCCTTGAGCTTCTTGATCTGTTGGAGCGCCTCGTTGTGCTTCTCCTTCGGCACACCGCAGGCGGCGGCGAAGGCCGCGAGCACCATTACGGGCAGAATCCGCTTCATCATGGTCAACACTCCTTTTGGGAACCTTCCGATATGAACCGTACGGGTTAGCCCTGCTGACGTACGCAGGGAGCGGATGTTTCGAGTCAGGTTAGGACGCCGCTCCTGCAGCCAAACCTACCAACAAACGGGTCAGACGCTTGGAGCGCCAGCCCCAACACCTCTGCGGGTGTAGACGGTCTTGACGATGCTGTCCACCTTGCCCAAGATGCTGTCCACCTTGCCCAAGACCTCCGGCGTGGTGTGCAGCTCGAAGTCCCATGCGACGGTCTGGCTCAGCCGCGCCCGGGTCTCGTCGGCGCTATAGCCCAAGCGAAGCAGCAGGGCTGCGCGCTCGGCGATCTCGCGCTCGTACATCTCGACGGCTCGCTCAGCCGTAGACGAATCCGCTGGTAGATCGGCGTGATACCAGGAAAAAGGCATCGGGTTCCTCCGTTCGACGCGGCAACATAGCACCGCGCCGGCAGCGCAACAAGGCAGGCTGCGCAGCGCGTCAAGGGCAGGTGTCAAGGGCGCGGGCGCTTGGGGGCGAGCGGCTGCGATGTCGAGACGACGGGGACCGCAAACGTCAGCGTCGCCTTGGGGGGCTTTTGCGGCAGCGCTCCCTCGAGACAGGTCACCAAGGGCTTGTCGTTTAACACCTTGCTCCAGGCTCGCCGCGCGCGGCGGGAGCCGAGCTGGATCTGGCCTGTCGGGGCCGCCCGGTCTTCGCGGTGGGCGGCCCGAAGCGCGCTGAGGTAGCAAGCTCTTAGCGAGGACAGGGCCACCGTCGGGAGCGCCGTCGCAGGCGCGACCATGACCTTCGCGCCCCGGGTCCAGCGGGCGTAGCGCCGCAGGTCTCGAGCCGGCGAGGCGACGCTATGGAAGCTGGCCAGGGCGACGCTCGGGAAGAGTGGCCGGCGCCCGCGGAAGCGCAGCCTCTGCACGAGCTGGAGCATCTGGGCGTAGGTCGTGGTGCGCGTCGGCGCGACGATCAGCGCCGCCTCGTGGGGGTAGAGGCCGCGCAGGAAGGTGAGGTCGTCTTGCAGCTGCTTGCGGCTAGCGGTGGAGGGCAAGAGCGGCAGGCGCCCGTCGCGGCTGGAGACGACGACGCCCCGGGCTGGATCGTAGGTGAGCGCGAGGCGGGCTTGCACCGAGCGGGGGTCGTAGAGCAAGCGCCGCGGCCGATCGCGGCTCGGCTCACCCGGGTGGATCGAGAGCAGGCGGATCGAGATCGGGATCCCCTCGAGGCGCCAGACGGGCTCGCCTGCCCCGCCGATACGCGCCTGCACGTCGCCCTCCGGCGCGGCGTCGGCGATCCGCCGTCGCACACCCAAAAGCAGCGTCGCGACCTGGAGGCGGCGCGCCGCGCGGCCAAGCTCGAAGAGGCCACCGAGGGAGGTCTCGGGCGGCGCCACGACGGTCAGCGTCGCTCGGGTGTCGCCCTTGAGCCGCCGAGAGAGCGCGTCGCGGAGCTGCTTGCGCTGCCCCGAGGGGACGATCAGCCCGTCGACCAGAACCCCCCGGGGGGTCAGCGTGATGATCGGTGTGCGCTCGTGAGGGAGCCCCTGGCGGCTCTGTGGAAGCGAGAGCCGCGAGAGCGCGAGGGGGGAGGGGAGCTCGGCCTTGGCCGTGAGAAAGAAGGCGCGATCGAAGGCCCGCTGGAGCGAGGCCAGCTTGCCCAGGCGCGAGCCCTCGAGGCGCCTCAGCGCACGATCGAGATCATCGCGGAGTAGCGTCCAGGGGGGATCGGGCGGCCTCAGCGCGGCGTCGCTGGCGAAGTAGGGCGCGGGATCCGCCTCGTAGAGCGCGTAGAGGCAGCGGTTCGCCTCGGCCTGTTGCGCCGGCGGATCCGCGCGGGCGGCGTCGCGCAGGGCGTCGGCGCAGGCATCGGCGAGCCGAAGGCGCGCGTTGGTGGCGAGGCGCCCGCCCTGAAGCGCGACCTGTTTGATCGCGATCGCGACCGCGAGGCGCTGCGCATGGTTGTCGCGCGGCATCCCGTCGGCGCGGAGCAGGGTGCGGGCGCGCTCAGCGTCCTCGACGTGAGGGCATGGCGCCTTCACGGTGGCGAAGATCCGGTCGAGGGCGGCGCGTCGAGCGCTCGCCTCGGCTCCCTCGCCGAGGCCCAGCGAGGCGTCGAGGACCTTGGCGATCGCCTCGCCGAGCTTGCGCTGCTGGCGGGAGACGCGGTCGGCCTCGCCGTCGAGAAAACGTGTGGCGTCGTAGTAGTCGAGCAGCAGCGACGCGCGGCGCCAGGTCGCGGCGCAGCGGCCGCTGGACGCCCAGCGCTTCAGCTGGGCCTGCGTCGACGCCGTCGGCGGCAGCGGGATCGGCTTGGGCGGCAGGGGGCGGCGGATCGACGGCTCGGTCGCAGGGGGCGGGCAGCCGCCGGTCGCCATCGCGCAGGCGACGAGCGAGCCGGTGATCCCGAGGTGCAACGCGAAGAGACGCATCGCGCGTTTTTGGGCATGGTCGCTGTTCTTTGCGCTTCGCATCTTGCTCAGCTTTCGGCGCCGAGCGTATTCTCTTTTTGTCTTGAGAGCACCCCCACAGAGGCCTCGCGTCGCCGGGCACGGCCCTGCCGGCCGTTCTTTTGGCCTCAGAGAGCTCGCGGTCCCTTGAGATCTCCCCCCCAAAGGCCTCGCGTCGCCGGGCACAGCACGGCCGGCCGCTCTCCAGGCCGCAGGACGTTCGCCGTACCACCTGTAGGGCTCATGTCGTCGGCTACGAGAGCGGCTCGGCAGCTCAGCACCCGGCTCGGTCCGGGATGTGTGGGGGCGCTCTTGAGTACGGCTGCAGAGGGAGGCGGGTCGCCGTGGGGCGGGGCGTTCGCGGCTCGTCGCCCGAGCGCCTGGGCGCGCGTCCTCTTGGCCGGCTGCGTGGCGCTGGTCGTGATCGGCGACGGCCATCCGGTGGCCGCCTATGACTTCGAGGTCAGCGCGCGGACCGAGGCTTACGCGTATCAGCTGCGCCGCTACGATCGCGACGGGCTGATCGTTCTCAACCGGCGTCGCATCACCCAATACCTCGGGCTACGCGTCTACAACCTGCTCGACCCCGGCCAACACGCCTATGGGCCTGACGGCGAGCGCGCGCCGACGCTGCTCTCTTTTCACGGGATGGTGCGCTTCTTCTCCGACTTTGGCGGCTACAGCGAGCCTACAGAGCCCATAGAGGACCTCCGAGACAACCGCTTCGAGCTGCTGGTGGGCTCGCTCGAGGGGCGCAACCTCTTCGGCTTTCTCGACTTCTCCCTCGGCCGCCAGTACGCGATGGAGCTCTTCGACATCGTCGCCTACGACGGCCTACGTGTGCGCCTGCGGCTGCCGGCGAAGCTCTTTGTGGAGAGCCATGGCGGGGTGCAGGTCAACCGTACCCGCCCCTTTGGCCTCGCCGTCTTCGAGCCCGACGGCACCGCCGGTGAGCGAGACACCGACCGCGCCTGGGCGCCGACCTTTGGGGTGGCCGCGGGCATCGACCACCCGCGCCGTTTCTCGTTGCGGCTGGCCTATCGCGCCGTGATGTCGCGGGCCGTCGCCGCGGAAGGTGAGCTCGACGAGCAGCCGGCGAGCTGGGCGATGGACCAGGAGATCCTCGTCGCCAGCGCTCAGGCGGTGCTGCCGAGCCTCGGCACGCAGCTCTCGGCTTCGCTGCGCTACAACGTGATCAACGCCTCCTTCGACGAGCTGTCAGCGGGCCTGGCGCAGCCGCTGGTCCCGGGGCAGCGGGCCGAGCTCGAGGTGCTACGCAGCCGCCCGCACTTCGACGGCGACTCGATCTTCAACGTCTTCGCCCTCGAGGCGTTTCATGAGCTCGCGGGTCGCTACAGCCTGCGCCTGTTGCCCGGGCTGCTGGTCGAGGCGCGGGTTGGCTATCGCTGGCTCTGGCAAGATGAGTCGGAGCGCGGCTCCCCGGGCTCCCTCTCGCTGGCCTTGTCCACGCTCTGGCGCTACCGCCGGCTCTGGACCAGCGCCGACGCCTTCCTCCTCGATGGTCGGGAGGGGCGCCGCTTCGGTGGCGACCTCTTCGCCGGGTGGCGCTCGCCGCGCTGGTTTTTCGGGCGCCGCCTGACGCTCGAGGGGCGGGTCTCGCTGGTGCACGTCGAAGACGTCCGGCCCGAGGTCGAGGCGCTGACGACCCTGGGCCTGCAGGCCGGCGCCACGATGCGCTTTCTGCCCGGCGTGCGTCTCCACGTGACGCTCGAGGAGAACGTCAGCCGGCTCTACAAGAGCGCCCTGCGGCTGTTGACGCTGCTCGATCTGGAGCTGGCGCCATGAGGGCTCTTCGCCAGCTGACGATCGCTGGCTCGGTGGTGGGGCTCTGCGCCGTCGCGCTGACCGTCGGCGCGCGCAAGGGCGGGCGCAGCGTGCTCTATCCGCGACCGCCGGCCACGCTGCGCTTCTCCCACCGCGGGGCTCACGCCAAGCTCGCCTGCGCACGCTGTCACGCCGGCGTGGCGCGCTCGATCTCGGCCAACGATCGGCACGTGCCGCGAGAAGGGGTCTGCCGGCCCTGTCATCAAAAGCAGACCCGCGCGCACGAGCTCGAGGCGCTGCCCCGCGACGCCAAGGCGGCCAAGCGCTGCGCGACCTGCCACATCGGCTACCGAGGTGGCGCGGCGCCGGCTCGTCTGCGCTTGCCCGCGGCGCGGCTGCGCTTCTCCCATCGGATCCACGCCAGCCGCGGGGTCGCCTGCGCGCGCTGTCATGACTTCGGCGGCGAGAAGGGCGAGCGCGAGCAGCCCATGCCGACCATGGCCAGCTGTCTGAGCTGTCACAACAAGCGCAAGGCAACGCAGCGCTGCGCGGCCTGTCACCTCTCGACCAAGAGCGGGAAGCTGCGTACTCGCTTCGGTACGGCGAAGCTGCGGCCCAAGGGCACGCTGATCGGCGCGGCCCATACGCCGCTCTTCAAGCGCAAGGGGCACGCCCGGCTGGCGCGGCTGCAGCCGCGAAACTGCCAACAATGCCATCCGAAGCGCCACTGTCTGCGCTGTCACGCCGGGACCTACAAGCCGCTGACGATTCACCGCAGCGACTACGTGACCCACCACGCGATGGACGCGCGGCTCAACACCCCTCGCTGTCAGAGCTGCCATCGATCCCAGACCTTCTGCCGCAGCTGTCATCGACGCAGCGGCGTCGGCCCGGGGAGCCGCCATGGGGGCTTTCGGCCGAGCACGGGGCGGACCTTCCACCCCAAGGGCTTCGCCTCGCAGCGCGTCGGGCCGGGGCATCATAGCTACGCGGCGCGGCGGAACATGCGCGCCTGCGTCAGCTGCCATGGCGAAAAGAGCTGCATCCGCTGTCACGGCACGCTGGCCAAGAAGAAGGGCGGCTTCTCGCCGCATCCGCGAGGCTTCGGCAAGACGACCCAATGCCGAGCGCTGCGGCGGCGCAACCCGCGGGTTTGCCTCAAGTGCCACCGGGCGGGCGATCCGAAGCTTCGCTGCTTTTGAGCGCACCCCGACAGATGCCTCCCGTCGCCGGGCACCGCCCTGCCGGCCAGGTTCGAGGCCTCAGAACGCTCGCCGTACCACCCGTATGGCTCGTGGCGTCGGCGACGAGAGCGGCGCGGCCGCTCAGCACCCGGCCCGGTCCCGAAGGTGTGGGGGAGCTCTGACGATCAGCCTCGCGGCTCGAGACCAGGCTCGCGGCTCGAGATCAGGCTCGCTCTTCGGCGTTTGCGAGGATCTGCGTCAGGCGGGTGTCGTGTCCGGGGGTAAAGAGCGTGAAGCGGAGCCCGAAGCCCGCTGGGTTGTCCGGCGTCGCGTCGGCTGGCTCGACCACCCGGACCACGGTTGCCCTCACCGAGACCTCGTCGTGGACGTTGTCTGCAAAGAAGAGCACCAGATCGAGGTCGACCCCGGTGGCGATCTCTGGGGACGCCGCTGGATCGCCTTGGATGAACACGCCGCCGCGGCTGATGTCGCGGGTGTCCATGATGTGCACGTCAGAGTGCCGACTGACCTGCACCTGGGCCAGCATCTCGACGCGATGGTGGAGGCGACGTTCCGTCATGTTAGGCTGCGCTGCCGGGGTTGGCTTTCGCCGCTCGAGCGGTGGCGGACCTACTCCAGCTCTCCCTCGTAAGGTTTGCCGCATTCTTTACACGTCCCGCTGGGGCCGATCAGACCGATGCAGGCGCCGTCGGAGCAGAGGACCCGCGCGTTGGGGTCGTACGTGAAAGGCACCTTCGCGTCGCTCTCGCTCGTTTCCTCGCTCTCGCTCTTTCCCTCGCTCTCGCTCTTTCCCTCGCTCTCGCTCGTTCCCTCGCTCGAGTCGCTCTTCGAGTCGCTGCCCTCGGGGTCATCGTCCTCGTCGCCGAGGCTCTCGACCTCATCACCGGCGCCCTCCTCATCGACGGGCTTGGACGCTTTGTTAGTCGGACCTCGCCGGCCGAAGGCCTTTTCGAAGGCGCCTCGGTCTTCATCCGCGAGGGGCTCGCCACAGACCTTGCACGTGCCGTTGGCGCCGATCACGCCGATGCAAGCGCCGTCGGCACAAAGGAAGCGACGGTCGAAGTCGAGCTCGTCGTCCTCGTCGTTGTCGTCGTTCCCGTCAACCCACGCGTCCTCGTCGTCGTCCCGCCCGCTCTCATCCGAGGCGTTCGAGGCCGCCGAGTCATCCGAGTCGTCGTCTTTGTTCGCTCGTTTCGAGTCCTCAGCCGTGATGGACTCCTCGGCATTCTCTGTCTTTTGGGATTCGAGGTCTTCAAGAGGCCTCTCAGCGTCGGACGTCGCAGCCATCGGGAAGCTCCAAGTGGGGGAAGCGCAAGTCGTCGAAGACGAACAAGCAAGGGGTACGCGCTACTTCAGGTTCTTGAACAACGCGTCGAGCTTGGCCTTGGCCTTGGCTGCCGAGTCGTCTTGCTCGGGCGCCGCGTCGCGGTTCTTGATCTCGTAGTGCGAGCAGAAGTTCGACTCTTCGCGCTCGCGGATGAAGTCCGCGTGCGTCTCGAGACACTCGTTGTGCACGCTCGGGTCGTAAAAGCGGCAGTTTTTGCAGCAGTGGAGGTTGGCGCCGCAGTGAGCGCACGTGTCCAGGCGACCAACCTTCACGCCCACGGTGATGATCAGGTCGAGCTCGTTGCTGCACTTGTAACAGAAGTAGGCCACGTCGAGACTCCCTTGGGAGGAGAGGTCAACCCTCCAGCTTCGACACGATGTACCACCGCGTTGGGCAGCTGGTCAACGCAGCGCAGGCGAGGGTTCGCGGGGCGTCGCCAAGGGGGGGCCTCGCCGTCTGTTGATTGGGGAGCACCTCGACACATGCCTCCCGTCGCCGGGCACCGCACGGCCGGCCGCGCTCTAGAACGCTCGCCGTCGCGCCCGTATGGCTCGTTGCTTCGGCTACGAAAGCGGCGCGGCAGCTCAGCACCCAACTCGGTCTCGGAGAGAGAGGGCTCTTAACACGACGCGCGCGTTGAGCGCGGTGCGGCTGCTCGATTGACAGTCTGCTAGGCTTCAGGCTCTACTGGCGCCCCTATCATCAGGCAGATCGGCGACCAGACGGGACCCAGACGGGACCCAGACTCTAGACGAGCCGAGGCAGAGGACCGCATGTACGAGACTTCCGATATTCGCAAGAACCTCAAGTTCCAGATCGACGGCCAGCCCTACATCGTCGTCGACTTCCAGTTCGTCAAGCCGGGTAAGGGCAACGCCTTCACGCGGACCAAGATCAAAAACATGATCACGGGCGCCGTGTTGGAGAAGACCTACAAGACCGGCGAGAAGCTCGAGCCGGCGCATATGGAAGAGCGCCAGATGCAGTACCTCTACCAAGAGGGCGAGAACTACTGCTTCATGGACCAGAGCAGCTACGAGCAGGTCTTCATCCCTGCCGACCTCCTCGGTGACGACGCGCTGCTGATGCCCGATAACCTCGAGGTCTCGGTGCTCTTCTTCTCCGAGCGGCCGGTGGGCGTGACGCTGCCGAACTTCGTCGAGCTCCAGGTCACGCAATCGGATCCGGGCATGAAGGGCGACACGGCGACCGGCGCGACCAAGCCGGCGACGCTCTCCACCGGGCTCGTCGTGCAGGTGCCGCTCTTCGTCGAAGAGGGCGAGTTTCTCAAGATCGACACGCGCAACGGCGGCGAGTACGTCGAGCGCGTGAAGAAATAAGCCGCTGCGCAGGCCCAAACCCCGAGCGTTCCCCCGCGTCCTCTGTGGCGAGCTCCCCGCCGCAGCTGAAGGCACGTATGCGCTCCACGGCCGACGGCTCGCCGGCGACGCCACGAGCCTGACCCTCCTCGATGCCAGCGGCGTCGCCCAGCTCGCCGGCGACGCGGGGCCGGCGGCCAAGGGCGATATCCTCTCTGTCGAGGTCGAGGTCGAGCCCGGCGCTATGCCGAGGGTTAAGAGCTGCGAGGTGCTGACTCGCTACAGGCGCGACGTGCCCTTCCCTTCGCCTGGGGGCGAGGCCTGGCGGCTCTGCCGCGGCGCGCCGACGCGACTGGAGAGGCTGCGAGAGCGTTCGCGTCTGCTCGGCGCGCTGCGCGCGTTTTTCGCCGCGCGCGGTTTCCTCGAGATCGAGGCTCCGCTGCGGGTGCGAACCCCTGGCCTGGAGCCGCACCTCGTGGCCGCCAGCGCAGGTGTGGGGCGCTATCTGATCACCTCGCCGGAGTACCAGCTCAAGCGGCTGCTCGTCGGCGGGCTGGAGCGGATCTACTCGCTGGGCAAGTGCTGGCGCGACGACGAACACGGCCCCTGGCACCTCGGAGAATTCACGATGCTCGAGTGGTATCGCGCCTTCAGCGATGTCGACGAGCTGATGCTGGAGACCGAGGCCCTGGTGCGTCACGCCGCCGCGGCGCTCGGCGGGGAGGAGCGCCTGCCGCCGCCCGATCAGCCCTTCGCCCGGCTCACGGTGGCCGAGGCCTGTGCGCGCTGGGGCGGGGTCGACGTGGCGGGCGTGATGGAGGCCCCCGAGCTGGCGCGCAGGATGATCGGCGCTGGCCTCGACGCGGCGGAGGAGGAGGGCTACGAGGAGCTGCTCTCGCGGCTGCTCGTCGAGCGGGTCGAGCCACGGCTGGCCGAGCTGCCAGCGGTCTTCCTCTGCGACTACCCGGCGCCGGTGGCGGCGCTGGCGCGGTTGAAGGCCGACGATCCGAGCGTCGCGGAGCGCTTCGAACTCTACCTGAGGGGCGTGGAGCTGGCCAACGCCTTCGGCGAGCTCACCGACCCCGACGAGCAGCGTCGCCGCTTCGAGGCCGATCAGGCCCAGCGGGCGGCCGCGGGGCGGCCCGCGCACGCCATCGACGAGCGCTTGATCGAAGCGTTGCGAGAGGGGATGCCGCCCTCCGCCGGCATCGCGCTCGGCGTCGACCGGTTGCTCGCGGTGCTGGTGGGCGCCGAGCGCATCGGCGACACCGTCGCGTTCACCGACGACGAACTCTAGAGCGCAGACCAACTGACCTCCCGTCGCCGCGCTGGTCTGCGACATCACAGCGGTTGTCGCTCGTCGGTTGCTTGCTACCAGCAGGCGCCCTTCTCGCTCCGACGCTGTGA
>PDWJ01002932.1_pt1 | contig 18718 bp, 19 predicted proteins | sample 1430881 | NCBI WGS metagenome assembly PDWJ01 (sample SAMN01162460, study PRJNA174530) | Oral metagenome, whole genome shotgun sequencing project. | biome: Marine environment; feature: Marine mammal; material: Swab sample of the gingival sulcus; isolation source: swab sample of gingival sulcus...
CCACCTGAAGTCCATTGCCGAGCAACTGATTGAAGCCAGCAACAAAGCCGGGCATCAGCCTGCCGGCGTTGAAGGAGAATCCGGTTCTGACTGGGTGCTGGTGGATCTGATTGATGTGATCGTTCATATCATGCTGCCCGAAACCCGCAGCTTTTATGATTTGGAAAAGCTATGGAGCATGTCTCCTGGCGATGACCAATAAGCGTATCCCTTGCAATGCGAATTCGCCTGATCACAGTGGGCAGCAAAATGCCCAAATGGGTTAACGAAGGCTATGGCGAATACCAAAAACGCCTTAACCAGGATGTGCAACTTGAGCTGGTGGAAATACCCGCAGGCAAGCGGGGTAAAAACGCCGATGTAAAACGCATTGTGGAAAAAGAAGGTGAGCAGGTACTTGCTGCCCTTCACCCACAGGAACACATTATTGCTTTAGATGTTCAAGGCAAACGCCTCAGCACCGAGAAAATGGCCGACCGACTTAACCAGTTGATGCATGGCGGCCAGCCGGTTGCATTACTGGTAGGCGGCCCGGAAGGCTTATCAGCGGCCTGTCGGAACAAAGCACAGGAAAAATGGTCTTTATCAGATCTTACACTACCACATCCCCTGGTTAGAATAGTGATCGCTGAGCAGATTTATCGCAGCTGGTCGTTATTAAAAGGGCATCCGTACCACCGATAAATATGGCAAAAACCGCAACTCTGAAAGATCATTTTCGTGAAGGCCGCGTCTTTAATCAAAGAGCGCTCATCGCGTTTGCCTTTGTGATTTTTCTTTCCCTGATTCTGATCAGCCGGATGATTTTTTTGCAGGTGGTACAGTTTGAGACCTATACGGCACAATCTGACAAAAACCGTGTCAGTGTAGAGCCGGTAGCCCCTACCCGGGGGCTTATCTTTGACCGCAACGGCACTTTATTGGCCGACAACCAGCCGACTTATTCGGTGAGCCTGCTAAAAGAACGGGTTCCTGATATTGATGAAACCATCGCCAAAATTGGCAATATTATTGCCCTGAAAGAAAGCGATGCCGAACGCTTCAAAAAACGCCTGGATCAACGCCGCCGACCGTTCACACCGATAGCGCTAAGGTACCGCCTGAATGAAGAAGAAATTGCCAAAATAGCGGTTCGCCTGCATGAACTGCCCGGCGTGGAAATCGAAGCGAATCTGGTGCGTAATTATCCCCATAAAAAAGTCCTTGCCCACACCATCGGCTATGTTGGCCGCATTAATCAGGAAGAGTTAAAAAAAGTCGACGGTAACAATTACAGCGCCACTGAACACATCGGCAAAACCGGCATTGACTACAAAACCTTTAATCAGCTCAACACGTCAAAGGCACGCCCGTTGTTTAACCGGGCGATTCAAGGGCAATACCCCCCCGGCTCTACCATTAAACCCGTTGTTGGCCTGGCCGGTGTTGACGACGGTATTACCAACTGGGATTACACTATTTACGATCCGGGCTGGTACAAACTCGATAACGATGAACGCTTTTACCGCGACTGGAAAAAATATGGCCACGGCATGGTCAACATGGAAAAAGCTATTGTACGCTCATGCGATACCTATTTTTACGAGCTGGCCTTTAATATGGGTATTGATCGCATTCATGACTTTATGAAGCCGTTTGGCTTTGGCGAAAAAACCGGGCTCGACATCGTCAGCGAGCGCTCCGGTCTGCTGCCTTCGCGGTTTTGGAAACGCGCCATGAAAAGCCAGCCCTGGTATCCCGGCGAAACCCTGATTACCGGTATCGGCCAGGGCTATATGCTGGCAACACCACTGCAACTGGCAGTAGCAACCGCCATTATTGCCAACCGTGGAAAGGTGGTTGAGCCGCGCATGGTAAAAACCATTGATAATGGGTCTACCCCGGAAGCCACCCAGCCAGCCCAGCAGGAACACAAGCAGATCACCCTCAACGACCCCGCCAACTGGGACAAAATGATTACCGCCATGCGTAAGGTTGTGCACCACCCTCGCGGCACCGCTACCAAACTTGCGCTTAATCTACAGGCCTATGATATTGCCGGTAAAACGGGTACTGCACAGGTACTTGGCATAAAACAGGACGAAGAATACGACGAAGATAAAATTTCCGAATGGCATCGGGATCATGCATTATTCATCGGTTTTGCCCCGGTTCAGAATCCTAAAATTGCGGTGGCCGCCATTGTTGAAAACGGTGGTAGCGGCGGCTCGACTGCTGGCCCCGTTGTTCGTCAGGTGATGGACGCCTATCTGCTTCCTTTATTGCAACAACAGAATGCACCACAATAACCGGTATCACCCATGAGCAAACGCGATTTTAGTCATCAACTGCAATCCAATGGAAATCCTGTTACCCAGCGCGTAAGCCTGATGCAAACGGTACATTTAGACCCGCCACTGTTAGGTGGGTTGTTACTGCTTATCAGTGGTGGCTTGTTTGTGCTTTACAGTGCCAGTGGCGAAAGTATCGACATGGTCTGGCGTCAGGGCTCGCGCCTGGTAGCCGGTCTGGTAGTCATGATGTTTCTGGCCCAGATCCCGCCACGCACCTACAAACGCTGGAGCCCAGCGCTTTTTGGCGTAGGCGTGCTGCTGTTGATTGCTGTACTGGTGATTGGCATACAAGCCAAAGGCGCACAACGATGGCTGACCATTCCAGGGGTGGGCGCTCGCTTTCAACCTTCAGAAATTATGAAGTTAATTGTTCCCATGATGGTTGCCTGGTATTTAGCTGAACGGGCACTACCTCCAGGGTCAAAACCCTCGTTAGCCACCGCCATTCTTATCATCATTCCCACGTTACTGATTGCTAAACAGCCTGACCTGGGCACATCGTTACTGATTGCCAGTTCCGGTTTTATTGCCCTGTTTCTCTCGGGGCTAAGCTGGCGAATTATTGCAGGCATGGCGGTATCAGCAATACCTGCCGCAGGTGGGCTTTGGTTTTTAATGCACGATTATCAGCGCCAGCGTGTACTGACATTTCTTAACCCGGAACGCGATCCCTGGGGTGCTGGATGGAATATTATTCAATCAAAAACCGCTATCGGCTCCGGCGGTATCGAGGGTAAAGGCTGGTTAAACGGCACGCAGGCTCACCTGGATTTTCTTCCTGAAAGCCATACAGATTTTATTATTGCGGTGCTCGCCGAAGAATTCGGATTAGTAGGTGTTTGTTGCCTGATACTGGTATACCTGGCCATCATCGGCCGGGGTATTTTTATCAGCATGAATGCCCAGGATACTTATTCCCGCTTACTGGCCGGTAGTATTACACTCACATTTTTTGTATACGTATTTGTTAATATCGGTATGGTCAGCGGATTATTGCCAGTGGTTGGTGTGCCACTTCCCATGGTGAGCTACGGCGGCACTTCCGTTGTGACTCTGTTAGCCGGATTTGGTATTTTAATGTCGATACAAACCCACCGTCGACTGGTTTCACGATAGCGCTTAACCTATATTGAAAAATATCTTTCGCTATCGACGAAAAACCTTTGGCTATGGTAAGCAGTTATTAAAGCAATATTTAACGACGACTCTTTTTTTGTTTGGGATGCAATCATGATAAAAGCAACAATTAGAAAAGCCCTGTTAGCCGGTTCGGCCCTTTTGCTGACTTTGCCAGGTATCAGCCAGGCAGCCAGCTATGCTGAGCATAAAGAATTTAATGCTTTTCTTGATGAAGTCGTGTCGGAAGGCATTTACCCCAAAGATCAGTTAATCCAGCTGATGCAATCTGCTCAGCGTCAGGAAAGCATTTTAAAAGCCATTGCGCGGCCTGCTGAAAAAACCCTTACCTGGGGCGAATACCGAAAAATTTTTGTGACTGAATCGCGCATTAACAAGGGCATTGAGTTTTATAAAAAACATCGGGCAACGTTCGCAAAAGCGGCAACGGAAACCGGTGTTCCAGAAGAAATGATACTCGCTATTCTGGGAGTTGAAACCCGCTATGGACAATATCGTGGCAACTACCGGGTAGTGGATGCGCTGGCCACGCTGGGCTTTGACTATCCACCCCGCGCCAAATTTTTTCGTAAACAACTCAAGCAGTATTTATACCTGGAAAAAGAAGCCGGCATTGATATTTCCAAAGCCAAAGGTTCTTATGCCGGAGCCATGGGCTTTCCGCAATTTATTCCCAGCAGTTACCGCCATTATGCCGTTGATTTCGATGGCGACAACGTCATTGACTTAGTCAACAATCCAGTGGATGCCATTGGCAGTATTGCCAATTACTTCAAAGTACACGGCTGGAAAAAAGGTGAGCCGGTTACAGCAATGGCAAGCTACCATAAAAAAAATACCAGCGATGATGCACGCCTGAAATCATTGCTTAATAAAAAGCTGAAACCAACCCATACGGTTAAAGAGTTTGCCGACCTGGGCCTGGTGGCAGAAGCACCCTTCGCACCCACCGAAAAAGCAACCGCGATGAAATTGACCGGCGCTGAAGGCGATGAATACTGGATAGGATTAACTAACTTTTATGTGATTACCCGCTACAATCACAGCAGATTGTACGCTATGGCCGTTTACCAGCTCAGCCAGGCATTAAAGGAAAAAATGTAACTGATGTTTATCCCGGTATCCAAAAAATGGCAGCCATTATTGGCTGCTGGCGCTGTAATGTTGATAATCAGTGGCTGTAGCCATCGCGCCCCCTTCGAAGAAAAAGACGGCCCGCCAAAGCTTAAAAAAGATATTTCTGCCATTCAGGATGCCACCCCCAAACACGAGCCTCGCGCCCGCTACGGGAATCACTCACCCTATGAAGTGTTTGGCAAAACCTACCACGTAATGCCCAGCAGCAAAAACTACAAAGAACAGGGGGTTGCATCCTGGTATGGAGAGAAGTTTTCCAGTCGACCCACATCCTCCATGGAACCCTACGATCCCTATTTAATGACCGCCGCCCATAAATCACTGCCGCTGCCAACCTACGTGCGCGTTACCAATCTGGACAACCAGCGCTCAGTAATTGTTAGAGTGAATGATCGCGGGCCTTTTCACGATAATAGAATTATTGATCTCTCTTACGCTGCCGCCATTAAACTTGGCTATGCCAATAAAGGAACTGCCGATGTATTAGTGGAAGTGATCAACCCGGATCAATTCCAACAACACCAGCCGGTAGTTACTGTACCCGATCATTCAGCAGCAGTGGCAGATACCGGCGCATCGCCGTTACAGTTATTTTTACAGGTTGGTGCCTTTAAAAAGCTGGATTCTGCCCAACGACTGCACGATCAGCTGAAGGTTATTCTCAGCAGCAATATCGAAATTCGCCGGGAACACAAAGGCGATATGATTCTGCACCGGGTTTATGCCGGGCCATTTGCCAGCGAACAACGCGCACTTGCTGCACAATCTGTGATTCGCGACACCGAACTTGCTAACCCTTTGCTAGTCAAAAGATAACAGGCATGTGATAACATGGCCGGCACGCTCCACATTCACCCACCATTAAGACTGATTATGATGTTTAAAAACGGACTTAAAGCAAGCGCCTTAACCCTGTTCACCCTGCTGCTGGCGGCCTCATTGTGGTCGAACAGCACCTATGCAGCTCCGCGGATGATTCCATCGCCACCGAATCTGGCAGCAAAATCCTGGTTGCTGATTGATGCCAACAGCGGCCATGTGATTGTTGAACACAACGCAGATCAAACCCTGCCACCGGCCAGCCTCACCAAAATGATGACCAGCTATATTGCTGCCGAACAAATTGCCAGCGGCAATATCAGTAAAGACGACGAAGTGCTGATCAGCGAGAAAGCCTGGCGCAAAGGCGGTTCGAAAATGTATATTCGTGTCGGCACCCGGGTACGGCTGGAAGATCTGCTTCGCGGTATTATTATTCAATCAGGTAACGATGCCAGTATTGCCGTGGCAGAACACATTGCCGGCAGCGAAGACGCTTTTGCCGACCTGATGAACAAGCACGCGATTTCTTTAGGCATGCACAACACCCAGTTCCAGAATGCCACCGGTTGGCCTGCAAAAGATCATTACACCACCGCACATGATCTTGCATTACTGGCCAAAGCGATTATTTATGAACACCCTGAACACTACAGTGTTTATGCGGAAAAAGAATTCACCTACAACGATATCCGGCAACCCAACCGCAACAAACTGTTGTGGCGCGACCCAAGTGTCGATGGCCTGAAAACCGGGCACACCGCCAAAGCCGGCTATTGCCTGGTGGCATCTGCTGAGCGTAATGGTATGCGTTTAATTTCGGTGGTTCTGGGCACCAAGAGTGAAAACGCCCGCGCCACAGAAAGCATGAAGCTGCTCACCTATGGGTTTCGCTTCTTTGAAACCGTAAACAGCTATCAGGCCAATGATGAAATGGTGGAAGCCGATATCTGGCTGGGTCAGCAGGACAAGATCAAACTGGGGGTTAGTGAAGACCTTTGGATCACCATTCCAAGAGGTTCCGATAAAGACGTAAAAGCCCAGCTGGATTTTCCCAGCCAGTTAGAAGCACCGATTGCACAAGGCGACGAGGTAGGCACGGTAAAACTGGTGCTGGATAATAAAGTACTTATGGAAACACCCCTGGTGGCCTTGCAAAGCGTTGAAGAAGCCGGCTTTTTTAAGCGGATCTGGCAACATATTGTGCTGTTTTTCATGGGATTATTTAAATAATTGAAAAGGGGTTCAGGCCGCTGCTGGCAATATTAACCAAAAGCAACAGCGGCCCTGGCATTGAAATTCCCACCATAATCCCCATATTCACAGTTATCACCCAATTCAGTCAAAAAACTTGCACCGAACAAACACTTATTTAAAAAAACACTATGGCCGGCATTAACGAAGAGCTGTGGAATCTACCCACAGATGTAAACTTTAAAGTCATGGGGCGCTCGCAGCACCCATTAACGGACATTGTTATCGAAATCATTAAAAAGCACGCCCCTGATTTCGATGAAACCCGCATTTCTGTGAAATCCAGTCGCAATGGAAAATTTGATTCCGTCACTGCCATTGCCTGGATCACCCATAAAGATCAGGTAGATAACATCTACCGCGAATTCAGCGAGCGCCAAGAGATCTCGTGCACGCTGTAACCGTTCGCCTGCTGGGAACCGCCGACTATCAATCCACCTGGCAAGCCATGCGGGCGTTCACCAACAGCCGCAACGCCAACACCGAAGATGAAATCTGGTTATTACAACACCCCCCGGTATTTACCCAGGGGCAAGCGGGAAAAGCAGAACACCTGTTAGCCACCGGCGATATTCCAGTCATACAGGTAGATCGTGGCGGCCAGGTGACTTACCACGGCCCCGGCCAGTTGGTGGGTTATTTGCTGGTGGATATTGAACGCAAACACATGGGGGCGCGACAGCTGGTTAGCGCTATCGAAAAAGCTATCGTTGCTACCCTTGGCACACTGACGATTAAAGCAGCACCAAGGGCCGATGCCCCGGGGGTATATACCCAGGACAAAAAAATCGCATCACTGGGCTTGCGCATCCGCAACGGTCGGTCATTCCACGGGCTGGCGCTGAACATTGATATGGATATGTCGCCATTTTTACGCATCAACCCCTGTGGTTATGCCGATATGCAAATGGCCCAGGTCAGCGATTTTATCGAGCATCCCGATTTTGCACAGATCCAGCAGCAACTGCTTACCCAGCTGATAGACAAATTAAGTTATACTCAACACATCATTACCCAAGAACCCTGGACACCCGCAAATGGCTGATCAGCAATCTCCGGCTAACGCCAAGCCACCCACAAGAACGGTAAAAAAGGTACGTCGAGGCAAAAAACTGCGCGGTGCCGAGAAAGTTGCCCGTATTCCCATTAAAGTCATACCGACAGAAACCTTACCGAAAAAGCCCGATTGGATTCGTGTACGGGTGCCAGCCAACAGCGAAGTAACCCGCGTTAAGAAACTGCTTCGCCAGCAAAAGCTGTTTACCGTCTGTGAAGAAGCCTCCTGCCCGAACCTGCCGGAATGCTTTGGCGGTGGCACAGCAACCTTTATGATCATGGGCGATATCTGTACCCGCCGCTGCCCGTTTTGCGATGTAGCCCATGGCCGCCCCAACCCCCTCGACCCCGACGAGCCGAAGCATCTGGCAGAATCGGTGCAGGCGCTGAATTTAAAATATGTGGTGGTTACCTCGGTGGATCGGGATGATTTACGCGATGGTGGTGCAGGACACTTTGCCGAATGTATCTCGGCCGTGCGCCAGGTAAGCCCCCATACCAAGATTGAAGTGCTGGTGCCCGACTTCCGTGGCCGCATGGAGGTCGCGCTGGATATTTTTGAGCAAACACCACCCGATGTCTTTAACCACAATCTGGAAAACGTACCGCGGCTATACAAAGAAATCCGCCCCGGTTCCGATTACCAATGGTCGCTGGATTTGCTCAAGCAGCACAAAGAGCGGGTACCTCACGTTGCCACTAAATCCGGCATTATGGTGGGCCTGGGAGAAACCAATGAAGAGGTGTACCAGGTGCTGGATGACCTGCGTGCCCATAATGTAGACATGATCACCATTGGTCAGTATTTACAGCCCAGCAAAAACCACTCCCCGGTGAAGCGCTTCGTTACCCCGGAAGAGTTTGATGCCTTCGCCCAATATGGCGATGAGCTTGGTTTTACCAATGTGGCCAGCGGGCCGCTGGTGCGCTCTTCCTATCATGCTGATTTGCAGCACAAGGGCAAGGATGTCAATGTGGTACATCAGCAGTCGCTAAAGCCCGATGCAGCAAAACCCTTTCCCGACGCTAACCACTGATCAACCATGTTTGATTTCTCAACCAGTGAGCTGACCACCTGGCTGGCAGCCCATGAACAGTGGATTCTGGCCAGTGTCGCCGCACTGGCTTTTCTGGAATCACTGGCTATCGTCGGCATTCTTGTTCCCGGTGTGGCACTACTGTTTGCCACTGCCGCCGCCGCCGGCAGCGTCCATATACCCTTATTGGAAGTGCTAATCGCCGCCTTTACAGGCGCCGTGCTGGGCGACAGCATCAGTTTCTTCCTTGGACGCCATTACCACCACATCATGCGTACGCTGCCACCCTTCAGCAGCCACCCGCAATGGATTACCAAAGGCGAGCGCTTTTTTGAACGCTACGGGCTGATCAGTGTGGTTATTGGCCGTTTTGTTGGCCCTGTTCGCCCGGTTATGCCGTTAATTGCAGGCATGCTGGAAATGCGCCCCAGCCGGTTTTTAAGCATTAATGCTCTATCTGCCATTGGCTGGGCACCCATGTATATCCTGCCCGGTTATCTGGTGGGCAGCGCCGCCGAATCATCCTCGTTCAGCCACCAGCATATGATTTTTATGGTGGCCACGGTGATTGGCGGCTGGCTAGTAGCGCAGCTGCTCTGGTGGATCAAATCCCTGGTGCCGGCACGGGCCACCAAAATAAAAGCCACCGCCTGGCTGTTTGCCATCAGCGCTCTGTTACTGGTGATTTTGTACAGCCAACTGAACAATCCGTTGGTTGTACAACTCAATCAACAAGCCGCGCACTGGTTTCTTTCACTGCGACACCCGGATCTGGATGTGTTCTTTGTCGCACTCACCGCACTGGGCGACTACAAGCCCATGATCTTATGGGGCTGTGCAGTATTCCTGGTACTGGCCATTGGCAAAAATACCTATTTATCAATGATATGGGTGGCCACCACACTCACAGCTAACGCGCTAATAAGCGGCTTAAAATACTTTTTTGCTATCGAGCGGCCACAACTGGTCTTTGAACCACCCGGCAGCTTTGCCTACCCCAGCGGACACACCACCATTATCATTGTTTTCTTCTTCCTGATTATTTTATTTACCCAACCTGCCCTTAAATTCAAATGGCAAAAGCCACTGCTGAGCATGGCTGCCATTGTAGCCACATCAATGGCGTTTTCGCGCTTATACCTGGGTGTCCACTGGTTAACTGATATTGTTGCTGGCCTTGTGTTGGCCTGCATGGTTTGCAGCGCCGTACTGCTGGGCCTGTTTTACAAACCGTTTTCCACCCCCAACCCTAAACCCCTGTTAATAGTGAGTCTGGTCGCACTCATTATTAACATTGCGGTTTGGGTAATACCGAACTGGCAGCCGCTGATAGAAAAATATCAACCCATTTACAGCAGCCAACTTTAGCCAAAGCCATTAAAATTCACACAAGTCAGGTCATATATACAGTGGGCTTGTAAGAAATCGCCGATTTTTAAGGTAAACGTTTTATATAGTCTAGCAATAGCCATACCTTTTCATTAAGATGCGCCCCACTCCCTCGGGTCAATGCCTGGCAAATTATAAAATTCTATAAAGTGTTCGCCATTGACGTGAGGGAGACCAATTCAACATGCCAGCCAGATCATTTCCTAAAAAAACTACAAAAACTCACCAGTTTGTGAACAGCCGCACAGAATTTTTTTTACCGCTCATCCAGAAAAATCTGGCATTGCTGAAAATCTGTTATTAAAATTACTTTTAGTCAGTTAATTCTTCTCAAAGTCATTCTAATTTTTAATATATCCAATGCCTGTTGAAAGCCGCAAGGTCAACACAGATTCACTACAGTTAGGCATGTTCGTATCCAGGGTAGATCGCCCATGGTCCGACACACCTTTCCCGATTCAAGGGTTTCAAATAGATAATCGCGAAACCCTTGAAAGGGTACAGCAGCTCTGTGCCTGGGTAGAAATTGATGTTAAGAAGTCCCGCCGTTTAAACCGCCTGCCTGCGAATCAAGAACTTAGCTTTATCAGCGATCATTATTCGAATGACCCTGAAAGGAAAAACGGTCGAGAATTGATCAATTTACGCATTCGCCATATTCAAAACCCTCACCCTTATCAATCCAGCAGCAACCTCAATTACGAAATTCGCTACGCTAAACGTTTACACAAGCGTATTGAGAATAAAATATCACAGATACTGAGAGGGCTCGCCGGCCAGGGGAAATTACAGATTGACCAGCTACGCTCAGCATCGTCGGATCTGGTTGAATCTGTGATTCGGAATCCCGACGCTTTCACCTACCTTTCAAGAATGGAAAGCCATAATCACACCGTATTGAACTACTCCATTCGGGTAGCCACCTGGGCTGTTTTATTTGGACGCCACCTGGATATTTCACGGGATGTGTTAAGCGATATTGCACTGGCCGCCATGCTGTGCAAAATAGGCTACATTACGTTGCCTGCCGACCTGTTCAACCAACAGGGAACCCCTACACCCCAGGAACAGGAAATGCTGAAAGCATCCTTGCTGAATGGCGTGAAACTGCTCAAACAATCACCCGCTTTCACCGGCCGTATTGTTAAAATTGTGTCGTACCATTTAGAGCGGTTTGATGGCTCAGGCTACCCACGGGGCGCATCAGGGAAGAATATTCCCTTCCTTGCCCAAATTGTCAGTATTGCTGACTATTATGAACAAATCACCAGCTATGATTTTAACGATGAGCCTCTTGCTTCAACAGACGCAATACGTGAACTGTACCGGCAACGAAATCATTTATTTGCTAGCTACATTATCGAAGAATTTATCCAGGCCATCGGCTTGTTTCCTACCGGCTCAGTGCTTCGCTTAAATAATGATCGGGAAGCTATTGTTATTGCTCAAAGCAGACAAAGCCGCTTAAAACCTAAAGTGCTGGTTTTTAAAGACAACCGCAAATGGTGGCAGCTGCTTAAACCTCGTGTGATTGATTTAGCCAAAGACAACGACAGCGAAATCGTTGCCAGCCTGCCCGCTTTACCCGACGACAACCCATACCAGCACAAGCATTATTTTAAACGCGCTATAGGCCAATAATTTCTCAAGCCCTAAAGTCAAGTAACAAGTTATTATGGTCGGCTAAGCTATTAGAACATTAGCGCATGTAACATTCTTTTCTATCAAATTGGTCTACTATTACCGTAACGCCCTTGGCGAACCATAAAAATAATTCTGCATTGCAGAAACACGACAGAATTGTCACTACAAAGACCTTATATGATGTATTCACAATCACGCCATAAGCGATTGCCTATTGCTGACCCGGCATTAAAGCACGAATTTATAGACGTGCTGCAACGAGGTTTTTATTACCTTGTATTCCCGCGTTTTCTGGAAAAATTTTTTCTTCAGCACTACCGTGATACCGCACTAAAAAATTTAAAAATTAACAGCATTTATGTGGCGCTTATTTACATACTACTTGGCAGCCTGGTGATCAGCCAGTTTGAAGACCAGCAGCTGGGAAACTTTACCAACAGTTACCTGGCCACCGGGATTTGTGTTCTATTAATTATTTTTCTGTCGCGCTTTCCCGCTCTCACCCGCTTCTTCCATTGGTATACAGGCATACTCGCCACTATCAGTTTAAGCCTTATCATGAACGTAGCACACACCATTGCAGAGCCGGAAATAAAACTGGTGGCCTATGCTGGCTCTATCTACACCATCATAGTCATTTATTCCATATCAAGAATGCGTTTTTATGTGGCCACATTCTGGTGCCATCTGGCAGGCGTGATCCATTTAATTTCCTTGAAACTGCAAAATGCCAATGAACCTTTCACCAGTTTTCAATCCTACTTTATTGCCGCTAATCTGATCGGTATGGGGATCTCCTATATTATTGAACATCGCGAACGGGCCATGTTCATTCAAAGTCTGTTGCTGGATATCGACAAGATCGAACAGGAAAAATTAAACCAGGATCTGGAAAAACTGACACGGGAAGATTCATTAACAGGTTTAGCGAATCGCCGCTATTTTGATGAACGACTGTCGCAGGAATGGAGTCGCTGTATGCGTGATAACAACCCCCTGTCGGTGGTTATATTCGATGTGGATTTTTTCAAGCAGTTTAATGACAGGTACGGCCACCAAGCTGGCGATCATTGCCTGGTACAAATCGCCAAAGCGCTGAAAAAAGAAGCCAGCCGAACAGGTGAGCTGGCAGGCCGATATGGTGGTGAAGAATTTATTATCCTTTACCCCAACACTGATGCAGCCCAGATTCAAATATCGCTGCAAAGGATCCGGCAACGTATTCATGATCTGAACATTCTTCACGAAGACTCCAAAGCGAGCCACCAGGTCACAGCAAGTATTGGTGCAGCAACCACCATTCCAGTAAAATCACTACACCCAGATAAACTCGTCAGTGCTGCTGACCAAATGCTGTATAAAGCAAAAGCTGAAGGCCGGGATTGCTGGTTTAATACCCGCATATCACATTGCGAACCACAGCCATCTCAGCTCACTATTTTGCCGGAAACAGAGCTTAAGGCCAGTCAGGAAAGCAATACTCTTCAGCATTAAAAATAACGGGCACAAAAAAGCGGCTCTTGATTAATTGACTTAATAACAAGAGCCGCTTTTTTACTGATAAGGCTTAAAAAATATTAACCTTCTTTTTTAAGCGCTTTTTTCAGCTTTTTCACTTTGCTTTGTTGCTTGGAAATCTTGTTTTTTCGCTCTTTGATTTCCTTTTTAAGACTTTTCACTTTTTTGTCTGCTTTCTTCGCCATGATAAATTCCTTAAGAAGATATTGTCATCTTACTGTAAAGCCTATAAACGATGCTCTTTCATAAAAGATCGAATAAACCGCCTGACTTCCCTGGCTGCACTGGTGTCCAGCTCCTCGCACAAAGCAACAAAGTCATCGCGCTCTTCACCATTAATACGAATGATTAGCTGACTATCCTTTTTCCTGGATTTACTTTTAAGTTCGCTTTTTGCCATAACACCAAACACCTAGTAAAAGCCTGGGCAACATTGTCGTGTAATAACAATGTATATACATATGATAGGCGTTGGTTTTGCGATTTCAAGCCCTTTTTGCAGAAAATTATTAGCTATCGCCAGAGATTACCTTTTGCAACAGCGCCATCAGGTCATCACCACCCTTTTCCTGCACAAACTGAATCACAATAGGAATGAACTTGCTTACCATGCTGTTATCAAGGCCGAGCTTATCAAAACCACCGGCAAGGCTAGCCAAATTACCCAGCGCTCCGGCGTTACCTCCCAGGCTACCCAGCATGCCGCCAATACTTCCCATCAGGCCACCTGCACCACCCTCAGCATCGGGAGCAGCATTCATCATATCTTCCACTCCGGGAACCTTATCGACAATCTGTGAAAACTCCCCACTGGCAAGCTTGTCTTTGGCCAACTTAAACAGCAAGCCAGCACCACCTTTGGCTTGATCTTCATCAATACCGAGCTGACTTATCAACGTTTCAATTAATTCCATGGTTTGACCCTCACACAAATCCCGTGTTTATACTTATTTATAGTGTATGGCACGAGGCAACTCTTTCGCTTTGGCAACCCAGTCCGCCACCTGAGCGGCTGTTGGCAGCTTGCGTACCAGGTTTTTCTCCTCATTCACCTCTGTCATTTTTGCATGCAGATTTTCAGCGTTACGTTGCGCCAACTCAGGAATTGTGTCGACACCGGCACATTCCAGCAAGTCAGCGTATTGGCCACCAATACCAGACACTCGTGCCAGATCAGCCCGATTAACCCAGTTTAAAATCTGTTTTTCAGAACAACCCGACTGCTCCGCGACTTTTTTTCTCCCGGCAGGGGTAGAACCAACCTCCAGTAATTGTTCCTGAGATTTCAGCCCTGCACTCGCCAGTTTTTCGGCATAGGCCGGCCCAATACCTTCAATATCCGCTAGTTTCTTTGACATTGTTATACCTTTTTATTTTCGGATTAAATTCAAACCACTGAGCATAAGGTGTTATTTGTGAAATGCAAATAAAGAAACGTAACCACTACAACACCACTGGCAGCGGCTGCCGCAAAAAAATTTCCTTTTCGTTAATGACAGCCTGATAGGCCAGCACTTCCACCCCCGCATGTACCACTTGCCGCAGCGTTTCACCATAGGCCGGGTCGATATGATCGGCTGGACGCACCTGATTTACCCCGGTATGTTGCACACAAAACAACAACACACCCCGATGCCCCTGCTCCACCATCGCCGCCAGCTCCCGCAGATGCTTACGCCCGCGCTCCGTCACTGCATCGGGGAAATAGCAGATATCACCCTCGCCCAGGGTAGCGTTTTTTATTTCAACAAAGCATTGTTCATCAGACTTCTCTAACAGCAGATCAATACGGCTGTTTTCCTGGCCGTATTTCACCTCGGTACGAATTGAATCATAGCCTTGCAGCTCCTGGATCACCCGCTGTTCAATCGCTTCTTTCACCAGTTTATTTGCCCGTCCGGTGTTAATGCCTGCTTTGGCAGCGCCATCAGCAACGGTCACTATTTCCCAGGTATATTGGTACTTTCTTTTCGGGTTCTGACTATCGGAAAACCACACAGATGCACCAGGCTCATTACAGTTTTTCATTGATCCTGTATTTGGACAATGAATGGTAATTTGCTCGCCGCTTGGAAGCTCAACATCCGCCAAAAACCGCTTATAGCGTTTTAATAATTTTCCTTTTAATAAAGGTGGTGAAAACTTCATAAGCGTTAAAAATCCTCTGTCTGAATACGCTTTAATCAATAATCCTGCTTCCGATTTAAAAAAGCAATGCACTGACAACCGTTGAAGTAACAATACTGTTAACTGCACAATGACTATTCACAGGAGTAACATTTGACGTTATGATCTGTCGCCGCTCTAAAACAAGGTTTTTTTCAATTATGCCTTATATAACAGGCAATTATAAACACCTTGCTTTAAAGCATATAAACGATTAATCAGGGACAATAGGGTTATCCAATAACAACAATAACCCCAAAATGTTAATCAAGAGTTTGCTAACCTGCAGATTAATTGCTATAGATCTGAAGTCAGGCAGTTTTGAGGTATACGCTTATGGCGACAAAGAAAAGCAAAAAGAAAAACGTTGTAGAACTCTCCAGGAACAACTTCACACCTTATGAAATAAAGGATGGTGAAGAGTACATGAATGAGGCTCAGTTACAGCATTTCAAAAACATCCTCATCCAGTGGCGACAGGAACTGATGGAAGAAGTAGACCGCACTGTGGGCCACATGCAGGATGAATTAACCAATCTTCCCGATGCCGCTGATCGTGCGACACAGGAAGAAGAGTTCAGTTTAGAGCTGCGCACCCGTGATCGTGAGCGTAAACTGATTCGCAAAATCGACAAAACACTCAGCGCGATTGGAGCACAGGATTATGGCTGGTGTGAATCCTGCGGCATTGAAATCGGTATTCGCCGCTTGGAAGCCCGACCAACAGCAACTCTGTGTATCGACTGCAAAACCCATCAGGAAATCAAAGAAAAGCAGTGGGGAACCTAGTTTACTAACCCCCTGCCCTCTGGTTCAGGCAATTACACAGGGTACACGCAAGGCCCTGTGTAGTATTTTACACCCCAATGAAAGCACCCAACACTACCTTAGCGCCCTATATTGGAAGGTTTGCACCCTCACCCACCGGGCTATTGCACTTTGGCTCACTAACAACTGCCGTTGCCAGCTATCTGGATGCTAAAGCCCATCAAGGCCAGTGGCTGGTGCGTATTGAAGACTTGGATCCACCGCGGGAAACACCCGGAGCCATCAGCGAGATTTTGAAAACTCTCGACTGCTATCAGCTGCATTGGGATGGCGAAATATGGTGCCAGAGCGAACGGCACCCTGTTTATCAGGCTCAGATTGATCGCTTTCTGGAAAAGGGCCAGGCGTATTACTGCACCTGTTCACGCAAACCATTAATCCGTCAATACGGGCATCGATATCCCGGCCTGTGCCGTGGCACTGTGAAAAAGCCCGAAGCGCCCAGCGCCATCAGGCTACTGACCCACGACACACCCATCGGCTTCCATGACGATTTGCAGGGCTATTTTGAACAACACCTGGCATCAGATATCGGCGATTTTATTATCAAACGTAAAGATGGCCTGTACGCTTACCACATTGCCGTGGTAATGGATGATGCAGCGCAGGGTATTACCGATATTGTGCGCGGCTTAGACCTGCTGGATTCCACTCCCCGGCAGATTTATTTGCAGCAGTTAATGACCTACCGCACCCCGAATTACTGCCACACCAACAGAAATTCTTGCCTGGGGAACAGCGCACTGGCAACGCACCAAAATCCCGAAACAAGGTATGATCCCGGTAGACAGCATTCCTTTCTAAAAAACTCCCGATTAAGGCAAAGAAAATCCGCACTAACACCAGGTTCGTCGATATAATAAATATATGTATATCGATAGGCTTGTATTGTTATTTATTGTGGGGGGTTATATTTTATCCCCCGCTATTATTCAGTGGTGGACTAATGTCAGCACCGACTGGTACCACCCGTTTTTTGTGTGGGGCGGTATGATAGCCCTGACATTCTGGATTGCACGGAGCCGCGATCTCGATGAGCTTTAGCCTGACACAGATATTTGTAATGGGCATGGCTTACCTGTCTTTTTTTTTCCTGGTGGCCTATTTTACCGAACGCGGTTTCATTTCCGCCCGATTTGTACGCCACCCCGCCGTTTATGTGCTATCGCTCGGCGTATTTGCCAGCTCCTGGGCAATTTATGGTGCCATCGGGTTTGCATCTGATTTCGGCTATAACTATCTGGCTTACTATTTAGGCATATCCGGGGCTTTTATGCTCGCCCCCATCTTATTGGCACCCATATTACGGCTGGTAAAAAATTATCAACTGGGATCTTTAGCTGACTTACTGGCATTCCGATACCGCAGTCGTACCGTGGGAGCTGCCGTTGCCATTTGTATGCTGTTCAGCATCATGCCATTACTGGCCATGCAAATTCAGGCAGTGGCGGATTCCATCCATGTCCTTAATCAGGATACCTCCCCGGATATTCTGGCCTTTGGTTTCTGCATTATTATTACGCTGTTCGCGATACTTTTTGGTGCCCGGCACATTACCAGCCGCGAAAAACACGAAGGTCTGGTAATAGCCATTGCGTTTGAATCGCTCATAAAACTGGTGGCAATGGCTTCCATCGCGCTGTTTGTACTGTTTTCAGTATTCGAGGGGCCAACAGGGTTAAATGACTGGCTGATGCAGCACCCGGAAGCCACCAACAGACTTTACCAACCATTAAAAGAAGGCCCGTGGCGCAGCATTATCGCCGCGTTTTTTGTTGCCGCTGTAACCACCCCCCATATGTTTCACATGGCCTTTACCGAAAACCTGAACCCCCGCGCCCTGTTAACCGCCAGCTGGGGTGTACCGCTATATTTATTCATACTGGCGATTGCCACACCCATTATTCTGTGGGGTGCAAGCGTAGTGCAACCCCACACGACAGCAGAATATTTCACTCTGGGATTACCATTAGCACTGAATAATCATATTCTGGCAATCCTGGCATTTATTGCCGGTTTATCGGCAGCTAGCGGCATTATTATTGTCTGCACTCTGGCGCTGTCGGCCATGTGTTTAAATCATATCGTGGTGCCACTATCACCTGTTAACACACAGAAAAACCTGTATTCATGGTTATTGTGGAGCCGGCGCGTATTAATTGCAGCCATTATTATTACTGCCTACAGCTTTTACTTTGCATTAACCAAACGCCACAGCTTATCGGAACTTGGCTTTTTAACATTCGCCGCCACCACCCAGTTTGTACCCGGGTTATTAGGCGTGTTGTTCTGGGCAACAGCCAACAGGAAAGGGTTTCTGTACGGGCTTTATGCTGGCATGGCTATCTGGGCATTTGGCCTGCTGCTACCGTTGATCTTTAACTTCCAAATCGACGTTAA
>PDWJ01002622.1_pt1 | contig 18709 bp, 16 predicted proteins | sample 1430881 | NCBI WGS metagenome assembly PDWJ01 (sample SAMN01162460, study PRJNA174530) | Oral metagenome, whole genome shotgun sequencing project. | biome: Marine environment; feature: Marine mammal; material: Swab sample of the gingival sulcus; isolation source: swab sample of gingival sulcus...
GCAAAACAAAATATTTGATGAAAAAGTTATTAAAAGATAAAATACCAGATGCTATAATTGAAAAAAAGAAACTTGGTTTAAACCCTCCTATGGGGATTTGGTTAAGAAAAGATTTAAAAGATTTAATAAGTGAGTATTTATCAAAAAGTAGTATTGATAAGAGAGGAATTTTTAATTATAATTTTATTGAAAAAATTCTTTATGAATTTGAAAATAATAAAAAAGATAGATCGTTAAATATTTGGGCTCTTATAGTTTTAGAAGAGTGGTTTAGGCAATATATTGATAAAAGTGAGGGGAGAAAAGGGTGAATAAAAATAGAAAATACCAAATATGTACAAACTGTGTTATGGATACGACAGATAGTAAAATAACTTTTGATGAAAATGGTATGTGTGATCATTGTCAAACATATTATAAAGATATAGAACCAAACTGGCATCCTGATGAAAAAGGTTGGGAAGAGATTTCTAAAGTTGCTCAGGATATCAAAAAAGAAGGTGAAGGTAAAGACTTTGATTGTATTATTGGTATGAGTGGAGGTATTGATAGTTCTTATCTTGTTTATTTAGCAAAGGAAAAATTAGGTTTACGACCTTTAGTTTTTCATGTAGATGCAGGATGGAATTCTCAACAAGCTGTTCATAATATTGAGGCTATAGTTGATAAGTTAGGGCTTGATTTATATACAGAAGTTATAGATTGGGAAGAGATGAAAGATTTGCAACTTGCTTATTTTAAAGCGGGTGTCTCAAATATAGATACACCTCAAGATCATGCTTTTTTTGCTACAATGTATAAATTTGCTCAACAGTATGATTGTAAGTATATTCTTACAGGTGGAAATTATTCAACTGAGTGTATTAGAAATCCTTTAGAGTGGATGTATTATCAATCAGATTCTATCCAACTTAGGGATATTCATAGTAAATTTGGTAAAAAACCACTTAAAAATTTTCCTATTACTAGTATTTTATGGCATAAAATTTATTTACCATATATTAAAAAAATTAAGCTTATTAAACCTCTTGATTTTATGCCCTATAATAAAGAAGAGGCAACTCAATTTTTGGTTGATAAATTTGGCTATCAAAGATATGCACAGAAGCACTTTGAATCACGATTTACAAAATTTTATGAGTCATATTGGTTACCTAAAAAGTTTGGATACGATACAAGAAAAGTTCAATATTCAAGTTTGATTGTAACTGGTCAAATGACAAGAGATGAAGCTCTTGAAAAACTTAAAAAACCAGCTTATGATGAAGAAACTATAAAACAAGATTTTGAGTATATTGCTACAAAATTAGGAATTACAGTTGAAAAATTACAAGGATATATGGATGCTCCAAATAAATATTATACAGATTATAGGAATCAAATGAGTATTTATAATATTGGGGCAAAAGTTATGAGAATGTTAGGTTTGGAAAAAGGTGGAAAAAGATAGTGGTTGCTATAATTGATTATGGTGTAGGAAATATAAAAGCATTTGCAAACATATATAAAAGTTTTGACATTCCATTTATTATTGCTAGAAAAGATACTGATTTAGATAATGCTACTAAGCTTATTTTACCCGGAGTTGGTTCTTTTGATCATTCTATGGAGAGTCTTAACAACTCAGGTATGAGAGAAAAACTTGATGAACTTGTTTTAAAAAAGAAAATACCTGTTATAGGTATTTGTGTTGGTATGCAAATGCTATCAAAGTCAAGTGAAGAGGGAATATTACCTGGTTTAGGGTGGATTGATGGTGTTGTTAAGAAATTTGATATTTCAAAAATAAAAAATGGACCATTACCCCATATGGGATGGAATAATTTACATATTAAAAAAAATTTAGCTTTATTTAAAGATCTTGATGAAATTCCTAGATTTTATTATTTACATTCTTATTATTTTGATTGCAATAATAAAGATGATATTATTGGTACTTCAACATATGGTGATGAGTTTACCTGTATGGTAAATCATGAAAATATATATGGTATACAATGTCATCCAGAAAAAAGTCATCATAATGGTGTAACTTTATTAAGAAATTTTGGGGAGATGTAGTATGTTGTATCCTAGAATAATTCCATGTTTACTTGTCCATAATAAGGGTTTAGTTAAAACTATTAAATTTAAGGATCCTAAGTATGTGGGGGATCCTATAAATGCTGTTAAAATTTTTAATGAAAAAGAATCAGATGAATTAATGGTTATAGATATAGATGCTACAGCTGAAAATAGAGAGCCTGATTATAAGATGATAGAAAATTTAGCAAATGAATGCAGAATGCCTTTATGTTATGGTGGAGGTATAAAAACTGTTAAGCAGGCTACAAAAATATTTAATCTTGGAGTTGAAAAGATTGCTCTAAGTTCGGCTGCTGTTTTAAATCCATCCATTATAAAAGAAATTGCTAAGGAAGTTGGAAATCAAAGTGTTGTAGTGGTTTTAGATGTAAAGAAAAAAATGTTTGGTGGATATGATATTTATATTCAAAATGCTAAGAAAAAAATAAAAAAAGATTTGAATAAATTTATTTTAGAACTTCAAGAATTAGGAGTTGGAGAAATAGTTATTAATTCTATTGATAATGATGGAGTAATGAAAGGTTATGATATTGGATTGATTGATTCTTTAAAACCCTTGATTAATGTTCCTATGACAGTCCTTGGTGGTGCAGGTAAAATAGAAGATATTGGTGAACTTATAAAAAGATTTGGGATAATTGGTGTTTCAGCTGGAAGTTTATTTGTTTTTAAAGGTAAATATAAAGCTGTTTTAATAAATTATCCAAAACAAGATGAAAAAGAAAAAATAATAAAAGAAAATCTATAATTAGGGAAAGAGATGAAACAATTAATACAAAGTTTTAAAACAGGTGAATTAGGACTTTTTGATGTACCAGCTCCAATTTGTGAGAAAAATGGTGCTTTAGTTCAAACAACAGTTTCACTAGTTAGTGCTGGAACCGAAAAAATGCTTGTTGATTTTGCAAAAAAATCTATGCTTGCAAAGGCGAAAGATAGACCTGACTTAGTGAAGCAAGTAGTTGATAAGATGAAAAAAGAAGGGGTTAAAAATACTTTAGAGAAAGTATTTACTAAACTAGATACTCCTATTCCCCTAGGTTATTCATTAGCAGGAGAAGTAGTACAAGTTGGAGATGAATTAAGTGGTATAAATATTGGTGATAGGGTAGCATGTGGAGGTGCAGGTTATGCTAATCATTCCGAAATAAACTATGTACCAAAGAATTTGATGGTGAAAATACCTGATGGAGTTGATGATATTGATGCTTCTTTTGTAACTGTGGGTGCTATTGCCTTACAAGGCGTTAGACAAACGGCTCCACTTTTAGGTGAAAAGATTGCAGTTATGGGACTTGGGCTTTTAGGACAATTAACTGTTCAGTTATTAAAAGCAAATGGTTGTAAAGTAATAGGAAGCGATATAGATCCAGATAAAATGGAACTTGCAAAAAAACTTGGTTGTGATGAAGTGTGTCATGCGGGTGAACTTATCTCAAAAGCTAATGAATTTACAGGAGGTAGAGGTGTCGATGCGGTTATAATATCTGCTTCAACTTCTTCAAATCAGCCTATTATTGATGCCGCCGATATTAGTCGTATGAGAGGAAGAGTTGTTCTTGTTGGTATGGTTGGTATGGATGTTCCTAGAAATACTTATTATAAAAAAGAATTAGAGATAAAATTATCTATGGCCTATGGTCCTGGAAGATATGATCCAGAATATGAAGAAAAAGGGATAGATTATCCTTATGATTTAGTAAGATTTACAGAACAAAGAAATTTTGAAGCATTTTTAGGGCTTATTGAAGAAGGTAAAATAACTCCGAAAGAACTACTTACTCATGAGTTTGATTTTGATAAGGCTATGGATGCTTATGATTTACTTGAAGGAAGGGTAAAGGAAAAGTATCTTGGAATAACTTTAAATTATAATCAAGACTTAAATATAGATGAACATAAGATTATTCAAAGAAGTGACAAAAAAATAAGTAGTGATAAAATAAATGTAGGTTTGATTGGTGCAGGAAACTTTACTAAATCTGTCATTTTACCAAATCTAAAAAAAGTTGATGATATCGAGCTTGTAGGGTTATGTACAGCTACAGGAGTTAGTGCACAAGGTACTGGTAAAAAATATGATTTTAAATATATGACAACAAATAGTGATGAAATATTTAAAAATAAAGAAATAAATAGTGTATTTGTAACGACAAGACATGATAATCATGCGTTTAAAGTTTTAGAAGCAATAAAAAATGAAAAGCATTGTTTTGTGGAAAAACCTCTTTGTATTTATGAAAAAGAACTTGAAGAAATTAAAGAAGCTTATACCGGTAAAACTGTAGTTCAAGTTGGATTTAATAGAAGATTTTCTCCTATGCTTGAACAAATGAAAAAATCACTAAGTGGTCAAATATCTGTAAATTATAGAATAAATGCAGGAATTATCCCCAAAGATGTTTGGATACAAGATAGAAGTATAGGGGGTGGGAGAATCATAGGTGAAGTATGCCACTTTATAGATACTTGTAGTTTCTTAATCGGAAGTGAAGTAAAAAGTGTATTTGCCACAACTATAAATAAAGATGATAAGTCTATTCCTGATGAGGATAATGTAAATATAGTATTAAATTATGAAAATGGAAGTACTGCAACTATAAATTACTATGCTTATGGAGATAATAGTATGCCAAAAGAGTATATAGAAGTTTTTGGAAATGGTATAAGTATGCAAATGAATGATTTTAGAGAATTACTTATTTACAATAAAGGAAAAGTAAACAAAGAAAAAAGTGCAAATCAGGATAAAGGTTTTGTAGGAGAATTTAAAGCTTTCAAAGAAGCAGTGAAAAGTGGAAAAGAAGCTATAAGTTTTGAAAGTATTTATAATACAACAAAAACAACATTTAAAATACTTGAATCTATTAGAAGTAAAAGTTTAGTAAATATCAATGAATAAGTATATTTTGATTTTTAATACAGTTAAGTATTTAAAATTTACTCAGGTTTATTATAGATTGTATTATGTTTTAAGAAATAAGTTTAGGAAAATTACTAAGTTTAAGTATAGTTTTTCAAAGGAGGCAAAATTAACTCCTTTGAATTTTGTTAGTTCTTGTAAACATTATAGTGCTTGTGTAAATAATGAATTTAAAATGCTAAATCTTTCAAAGAAATTTGAAGATAAAATAGATTGGAACTATGATAGGTATAAAAAACTTTGGACTTATAATCTTACTTATTTTGAGTATCTAAAAAATGAAGAAGATATATCCTTGATATATGATTTTATTGATAATATTGATAAAATTAAAGATGGAATAGAGCCTTTTCCTACAAGTTTAAGAGGAATAAATTGGATAAAATTTATATCAAAATATAATATAAAAGATAAAAAAATAGATGATAGTTTGTATGCTCAATATTATGTATTATTGGACAATTTAGAGTATCATTTACTTGGAAATCACTTACTTGAAAATGCTTTTAGTTTACTTTTTGGGGCGTATTATTTTCAAGATGAAATATTGTATAAAAAAGCAAAAGAATTATTAAAAAAAGAATTAGAGGAACAAATACTTAAAGATGGGGCTCATTTTGAATTAAGTCCTATGTATCATCAACTTATGCTTTATAGAGTGTTAGATTGTATAAACCTAGTAAAAAACAATAAGTGGGAAAATCAAGAGTTACTAGAATATTTGGAACAAAAAGCATCTATTATGCTTTCTTGGTTAAAAAATATTACTTATAAAAATGGAAATGTTCCACTTTTAAACGATAGTGCAGAAAAAATAGCGCCTAGTTCAAAAGATTTATTTGACTATGCTTCAAGATTAGATTTATCTTTTAAAGATATAAAATTAAATGACTCAGGATATAGAAAAATAGAAAAGCAAAACTATGAATGTATAGTAGATATTGGGAATATTGGAGCAGATTATATCCCTGGACATGCCCATGCTGATACTTTTAACTTTGAATTATATATTAAAAATATTCCATTTATAGTTGATAGTGGTATTAGTACTTATAATATTGGGGAAATAAGAGATTTTCAAAGAAGTACAAGAGCTCATAATACTGTTGAAATAAATGATACAAATAGTAGTGAAGTTTGGGGTGGCTTTAGGGTTGCGAATAGGGCAAATATAGTTGATATTGTTGAAAAAGATAACTATATAGAAGCGAAGCATGACGGATATAAAAAGAAATTTGATGTTTTTCATACTAGAAAATGGATATTTGAAGAAAATAAAATTATAATAACAGATATTTTAGATAAAAAACAAAATGCTATTTTTATATTACATTTTCATCCACATATAAAAGGAAATGATATAAAAGAAAAAATATTCCTAGATGATACGAAATATAAAATAAAAAAATATAATTATGCAAATGAATTTAACAAAACTACTGAAGCTTTATTTTTAGAAATAGCATTTGAAAAAGAATTAAAAGTGGAGATAAATATATGAGAATCTTAGTATTGAGCTTTTATTATTCACCTGATTTATGTGCTGGTTCTTTTAGAACAACAGCGTTTGTTGAAGAGTTACAAAAACATATTTCTTCAAATGATAAGGTAGATATAATCACCACACAACCAAACAGATATAGTAGCTTCCATTCTGTTGCAAAAAATTATGAAAAACTATCAGATAATATTGAAATCAATAGAATTAATTTAGGTAGTCACAAAAGTGGTTTTATAGATCAATCCAAGCTTTTTTTTAAATTTGCATGGGAAGTATTTAACTTAATTAGAGAAAGAGATAGATATGATATTGTTTATGCTACTTCATCTAGACTAATGACCGCTTTTTTAGGAAGTTTAATAGCAAATAAACAAAAGTCAAAATTATATTTAGATATTAGAGATATCTTTACAGATACTTTAGAATCCATATTTGCAAATAGTAAACTTAAGTATGTTATTCCTTTGTTTAGAAAGATAGAAAAATATACAATCAATTCTGCAAATCATATAAATCTTGTATCAAGAGGTTTCGAAGAATATTTTAAAGATATAAATCCTAATATTTTATATAGTTTTTATACCAATGGGATTGATAATGTATTTTTAAATTATGATTTTACCAATGAAAAAAAGAATCAAAAACGAATTATTACATATGCAGGAAATATTGGAGAGGGACAAGGTTTAGAAAAAATTATTCCTAGTATTGCTCAAGAACTAGGGAGTGATTATAAAATTAATATTTTTGGAGATGGTGGTAAAAAAAGAGATTTAATTAAATTGGTATCTGATGTTGGTAATGTTAATATCTTTGATCCTATTGACAGAGAAAAGCTTTTAGAAGTTTACAAAGAAAGTGATATTTTGTTTCTTCATTTAAATGACTATGATGCATTTAAAAAAGTTCTTCCATCCAAAATTTTTGAGTATGCAACTACAAATAAATTTATTATGGCGGGTGTTGGTGGTTACGCAAAAAAGTTTATCGAAGAAAATGTATCTGATTCTATTGTATTTGAACCATGTAATATAAATGATTTTCTTCTTAAATTTAAAAATATAAAAAAATTTGATAGTATAGATAGAAGTGATTTTATTAAAAAATTTAAGAGAGATAATATTATGGGATTATTATCTGAAGAGGTGTATCAATTATGAAAATATTAATAACTGGTTCAAGTGGCTTTGTAGGGAGCTATTTTATAAAGAAATACAAAAAGAAGTATGATATAAAAACTTTTTCTTTTTTGAAAGATGATTTTAATTTTTTAAATTGTAGTGAAATAGATGTGGTATTTCATCTTTCAGCATTGGTTCACCAAATGGGTGGTGCAAGTAGTAATGAGTACGAAAAAATAAATGTGACACAAACTTTAGCACTAGCAAAAAAAGCAAAAGAGAGTGGAGTGAAACACTTTATTTTTATGAGTACAGTTAAAGTATACGGTGAAGAAACAAATGGAAAATATACTGAAAATACTATTTGTAATCCAGAAGATGATTATGGTAAAAGTAAGTTAAAAGCAGAAAAAGAATTAAAAAATTTAGAAACAGATGATTTTAAAGTAAGTATTATTCGCACACCTATAGTTTATGGATATGGGGTAAAAGCAAATATTAAAGCTCTTATAAATCTTACTCATAAAAGTCCAGTCCTACCATTTGGAAAAATAACAAATAAAAGAAGTATGGTATATATAGGAAATCTTTGTAACTTAGTAGATGAAATAATACAACGGGAAAAATCAGGGATATTTTTAGCTGCTGATGATAAGCCTCTAAGTACAACTAGACTGATAGAACTTATAGCAAAAAATTTAGATAGAAAAGTATACCTTATAAAAATACCATTTTTTGAAAGTTTATTAAAATTTTTGAAACCATCTTTTCATAAAAGGCTTTATTGTAGTTTAGAGGTTGATAATAGTATCACAAAAGAAAAACTCAGTCTTAAAAATCCATATAGTATTGAAGAAGGAATAAAATATATGATAAAGGGAGAATATATTTGATTTATATAATTTTACTTTTAATTTCATTTTTTCTTACATATTTTATAAAAAATTATGCTATAAAAAAATCACTTGTGGCTCATGTAAATGAAAGAAGTTCTCACACAACTCCAACTCCTCATGGTGGAGGAATTGCTATAGCTATTGCTTGGTTTGTGGGACTTATTTATTTATATTTTACAAATCAGATAGAATCAAATCTTTTTTATGCTTTATTGACTGGATTTGTTATAAGTACAGTTAGTTTTTTTGATGATATTTATGAACTAAGTCCAAAATTACGACTTTTAGTTCAATCTTTTTGTGCTGTTTTAGGATTATATTTTTTAGGAGGATTACATACTATTACTTTAGGTGTATTTGATGTCTCTTTAGGAGTTTTTACAAATATATTTGCATTTTTCATGATAGTGTGGTTTGTAAATCTTACAAATTTTATAGATGGTATAAATGGTTATGTTGGAAGTGAATTTGTATTTTTATCTATAGCTGGTTTTTTGCTTTTCAAAGATGCACACTTTATTGTTTTAGGTGCTAGTGTTCTTGGTTTTTTATATTGGAATTGGAATAAAGCTAAAATATTTATGGGCGATGTTGGAAGCACTTTATTGGGATATAATATAGCTATTTTTACTATATATTATGCAAATCAAGAGTCTAGTAACTTATGGGTTTGGATAACTTTATTTGGAGTATTTTGGTTTGATGCTACTTTGACACTTATTAAAAGAAGATTAAATGATGAAAAATTAAGTCAGGCTCATAAAAAACATGCTTATCAAAGACTTACACAAGCTGGTTGGAGTCATTACAAAGTTACTAATTACTCAATTATATTAAACATGTGTATTTTTTTGTTGGTATATTTTATATCTAATATTGCAATTGGTTTTATATTTAGTTTGTTTTTATTATATCTTGTTATAAAATTTGTTGATGGCAAAAAAAAGTTTAGTTAATTTTTTGAAAAGGTTGTATCAAATGAAACTAAATAAAATAGCATTAAATGTTTTGGTAATTATATCCTTATCTATAATTACTTTTGTATGGACTTCTTTTATATTTAAAAGTGATATTTATTGGTTTTTGTTGGGAATTATAATAGTTTTTCGATTGATAAGTTCTTTTACATTTTTTAGAGATTATTCGCTTTCTTGGAGTAAGGCTACTCAAAAGACATTTTTGATAAAGAGCTTTATAATTGGTGTTTCTTTTATTTTATATGCTCCTATTTTTTATGGAGATGTGAGACTTGCTTTTTTGTTAAGTGAGGCTATGACATATCTAGTAAGTATAAATTTTCTGATGTATTCTTATTATTTTTATATAAATAGAAGTACAACATATAAAACAAAATCTTTGGTAATATATGGGGCAGGAAAGGCTGGAAATAAAATAGAAGATGAATTTAGAGACAGTGAATATAAAATTAAATATTTTATAGATGATGATAAAATTCTTCAAGGAAGAAGTATAGATGGTATAAAGATTATTTCAAGAGAGAAAATTCAAAAAATTATAGATAAAGATAACGACAAGTATGATTTGCTTACGATTGCGATGCCAAGTGTATCAAGAGATAGAATAAAGAAAATATACGAAAATCTTAATCCTTATTTTAATCAGATAAAGATACTACCAAGTTTAGAAGAGATTCTAAATTTTGATAATATGTCAAAACAACTAAAAGACATCTCAGTTGAAGATTTACTTGCACGTCATCCTAAAGATTTAGATAAAAATCAGATTCAAAACTTTATAGAAGATAAAGTTGTACTAATTACTGGTGCTGGTGGAAGTATAGGATCTGAGATATCAAGACAGTGTAAAAGATTTGGTGCGAAAAAGCTTATTTTACTTGATCACAGTGAATATAATCTTTACTCTATCACAGAAGAATTAAATACTAAAAATGCAATTCCTGTTATGCAAACAGTAAGAAATTTTGGTTTTATAGAAACTACTTTTAAAAAGTATAAACCTGATATCGTAATACACGCAGCCGCTTATAAGCATGTTCCTTTGGTGGAAGAAAATATTTTAGAGGGAATTTCAAATAATATCATAGGTACTAAAAATTGTATTGATTTAGCTATAAAATATGGGGTAGAAAAGTTTGTGCTTATTTCAACAGATAAAGCAGTACGACCAACAAATGTTATGGGTACGACTAAAAGAGTTTGTGAATTATATGCACAAAATGTTGCCTCAAAAAATACAGAAATAGTAGCAGTTCGATTTGGAAATGTATTAGGAAGTTCGGGTTCTGTTATTCCAAAATTTAAAGCTCAAATTGCAAGTGGGCAAAATATAACTGTAACCCATCCAGATATCACAAGATATTTTATGTTAATACCAGAAGCGTGTGAGCTAGTACTTCAAGCTGCATCAATAGGTAAGGGTGGTGAGATATTTATTCTTGATATGGGTGAGCCTATTAAAATAGTTGATTTAGCGCAGAAAATGATAGACTTATCGGGTCGTGAAGATATTGAAATTGAGTTTTGTGGTTTAAGACCTGGAGAAAAACTTTATGAGGAACTTCTTATAAATGATACAGATAAAAAAACTGCGTATGAATCAATAACTGTTGCTAGTCCCACAAAGTTTGATATAAACGATCTGAATTCACAAATTCAAAGGCTTTTAGAAGAAGAGGATAAGATATCTATTTTAAAAGAAATTGTACCCGAATTTAATCATAAGCCAAATAGTTAGTATATTATAAAATCATAATAGTTTTTTGGCTAGAATACCTCTTCTTTATGATAAAAAGGTAGAAAATATTATGAAATATACTGATATTGATTTTAACAACAAAAATATTCTAATCACAGGAGCCGCAGGTTTTATCGGCTCAAATCTGTGTTTCTATTTCCAAGAGCATTATCCTAAGGCTAATATTGTGGCTTTAGATTGTTTTAGAAGCGGTGAGACTTTTTCAAATGGAAATCTAAAAAGCTTTGGGCATTTTAAAAATTTGATAGGTTTTAAAGGAAAAGTTTTAAGTGCAAATATAACTGACAAAGAGTTTTTAAAAGAACTTGAAGACTCTTATAATTTTGACTATATTTTTCATCAAGCAGCCATATCTGATACAACAGTTAGTGAGCAAGACTTAATGATAAAAACAAATGTAAATGCTTATGAGGATTTACTAAAAGTTGCCATAAAACATGGCGCAAATATGATATATGCAAGTTCTGCAGCTACTTATGGAGATAGTGACAGGTTTGAAGTGGGATATGAGTCACCAAACAATGTTTATGGTTTTTCAAAAGTTATGATGGATAATATCACTTATGAATATCTAAAAAAAGATTTAAATATCTCTATTGTAGGGCTAAAATATTTCAATGTTTATGGACAAAGAGAATTTTACAAAAATAAAACTGCTTCTATGGTGGTGCAATTTGGACATCAAATTTTAAAAGGTCTTACTCCTAAACTTTTTGAGGGAAGTGATAAGATTCTTAGGGATTTTATTTACATTGATGATATTATTCAAGCAAATGTAAAAGCAACCAACCCTAAAAAATCAGGTGTTTACAATGTGGGTACTGGAAAAGCTAGAAGTTTTGAAGACATTGTAAATATTTTACAAAGAGGGCTAGATATCGACAATGGCAAAGAGTATATTCCAAATCCATATATTGGTTCTTATCAGTTTTTTACTCAAGCGAATATAGAGACTTCTAAAGAAAATTTGGGTTATGAGCCAAGGTTTTCTATGGAAGAGGGGATAAAAGCCTACATTCCTGAAATCAAAAGATTATTTGAAACAGAAGTGGAAAAGTAAATGATTAAATGTGATAAAAAACCAAATATTTTAGTCATCGGTGATTTGATGATTGATGAGTATTTATGGGGTTCTTGTGAAAGAATTTCCCCTGAAGCTCCTGTTCAAGTTGTGGATATCAAAAGTGAGAGTGTGGTTTTAGGGGGTGCTGGAAATGTTATAAACAATCTTGTGTCTTTAGGTGCTAAAGTTTCTGTTATGTCTGTTATTGGTGATGATGAAGCTGGGCATGAATTAAAGTCTATGCTTGATAAAATAGAAGTAAAATCTTTTTTAGTAGAGCAAAAGGGAAGAAAAACTTCAAGAAAAACTAGGCTTATGGCTTCTCACTCACAAGTTGTAAGATATGATAAAGAGAGTAAAAATAGTATCTCTTATGAGAGTGTAAAAAAATTATACGCAAAACTTCAAGAAAAAATAAAGCTTTATGATATTATTTTACTATCTGATTATGCAAAGGGTGTTTTAACAGATAAGCTTTTAGAAAAAGTTATATCCTATGCAAATAAAAATGGTGTCAAGGTATTAGTTGACCCCAAAGGAGAGAATTTTACAAAGTATTCAGGGGCCTATCTTTTAACACCAAATAAAAAAGAAGCGGAATTAGCAAGCAATATAAAAATAGAGAACGAAGACAGTTTAAAAGAAGTATTAGAGAATCAACGACTTGAAGCTGAGCTTAATGTATCTTTAATAACCCTTAGTGAACATGGTATTGCAATATTAGTTGACAATGAAGTTGTTATTAAACCCACTGTGGCAAGGGAAGTTTATGATGTGACAGGTGCTGGTGATACTGTTTTGGCTTCTTTAGGTTTTGCTATAAGTCTAGGCTATGATATTTTTACTTCAGTTGAGTTTGCAAATTTAGCTGCTGGTGTTGTAGTTGGTAAATTAGGTAGTGCAACAACTACTTTAGATGAGATAGAAGAGTATCAAGCAAGTTTGCATAAAAGTTCGATAGAACTTCATATAAAAACAAGAAAAGAGATAAAAAAAATCTCAACTAGACTAAAAGAACAAAATAAAAAAATAGTGTTTACAAATGGTTGCTTTGATATTCTTCACAAAGGTCATGTAAGCTACTTAAACACTGCAAAGTCTTTCGGTGATATTCTTATTTTAGGATTGAATTCAGATCTTAGTGTAAAAAGATTAAAAGGTGAGAATAGACCTATAAATAGCCAAGATGATAGGGCTTATATCTTGTCTGCTTTAGAGTGTGTTGATTATGTGGTAATTTTTGATGAAGATACACCCTATGAACTTATTTCTAAAATCAAGCCTGATGTTTTAGTCAAAGGTGCTGATTATGAAGGTAAAGAAGTAGTTGGAAGTGATATAGCAAAGCAGACTAAATTAGTAACTTTCATAGATGGTAAAAGTACTACAAAAACAATAGAAAAAATACAGAAGGTAAACTAAGTGCAAAACGTAATACAAAATGAGTTTCAAGGTCATCTTGAAACAATTCAAAAAGTTATTGATACTATGAATAATCCTTTAATGGAGGCTTCAAAGCTAGCTGTACAGACTTTAAAAACTGGAAATAAAATTCTACTTTTTGGAAATGGTGGTAGTGCAGCGGATGCACAGCATATAGCAGCAGAGCTTACAGGTAGATATAAAACCGAGAGACGAGGATTAGCTGGTATTGCCCTTACTACTGATACTTCTGCTTTGACAGCTATTGGAAATGATTATGGCTATGATAGAGTTTTTGATAGACAAGTTGAATCTTTAGCACAAGAAGGTGATTTACTTATAGGAATTTCTACTTCAGGAAATTCAAAAAATATAATAAATGCTTTTAATATTGGTAAAGAGATTGGTTGTAAGATTGTAGGTTTTTCTGGACGTGATGGTGGTGCTATGAATGATTTGTGTGATATAAATTTAGTAGTGCCTTCAGATGATACTCCTAGAATTCAAGAGATGCATATTTTATTTGGTCATACTATTTGTCAGATTATTGACAATGAATTATCTTAAATTATTTATATGAATTTAACAGTAAGTTATAAAACAAAGTCAAAATTAGTAGAAGAGTTTTTAAAACAAGAGGGCATAGAAGAATTAGAAGACTCTTCTTTTTTTTCTAAAATAGGTTTTTCTAAAAAGAATTATGCAGATATTTATTTTCATAGTGGGACTTTTGATAAAAAAAGCCTTGAAAATATTAAAAATGCAAAAAAGGTGATAGTTAATTCCAAAACAGTAAAAAATGAAATCTTAAAGCATATTGATAGTATAGAAAACAAAATAGAAGTCATTTATCCTGCTATTGATATAGAGTATAAAAAGCCAAAAGAGATTAAAAAAGAGTTTTGTAAAAAGTTTCATATTGATCTGAAAAAAAAGCTTATACTTTTCACTGCACAAAATATAAAAGCAAATGGTATTATTGATTTTATAAATATCATTATGCAGTTAAACTCTCAAAATGTTTTAGCCATAGTTGCAGCAGATAAAAAGCAAATATATAATCTAAAATTTTCTATCTCAAAATTAGATTTAGAAAACAGGCTTATTTTACTTGAAGACTACAAAGATATGGATGAGCTTTTTTTAGCTTCAGATATATTTTTATTACCAACATACAATAAAAATTTTGCTTCAAATGTACTTAAAGCTATGTATTGTAAATGTGCAGTTTTTACTACCTCTTCAAATGCAGCTAGTGAAATTATAGATACCTTTGCTACAATGGACTCACCTCAGGATAGAAGCATAGTCTTTAAAGTAGATGCTCTTTTACAAAATAAAGATGATTTAAAGCTTATAAAAGAGCAAAATAGAAATATTGCAAAAAATTACACACTAGACAATCAGCTTGATAAATTAAGCCGATTATTTTCCTAGTTCTTGAGATACTAGTTGATTTACTACCTTTGGATTTGCTTTTCCATTGGTAGCTTTTAAGACTTGTCCTACAAAAAAACCTAGTAATTTTGTATTTCCACCTTTGAATTTTTCTACATTATCAGGATTTTTTTCCATGATTTCATTTATGATAGGTAAAATAGTTTTAGGATCACTTATTTGAACTAGTCCTTTATCTTCAACTATTTTATTTGGATTTTCACCTGTTTCACACATTTGTTCAAACACTTGTTTGGCAATTTTTGAGGAGATAGTCTCTTCTTCTATCATCTTAGCAAGTTTTGCAATTTGAATCGCTGTAAATTTTAGTTTATTTTCTTCTTTTAATTGCTTTGCCACATCATTTGCTATAATATTTGCAAGTATTATAGGTAGTTTCTCTTCTTTTAGGGCTTCTTCATAAAAAGAAGATAGTTTTTCATCCCTAGCCAAAATATTTGATAATTCAGCATTTAGTTTAAAACTATTTGTATATTTTTCAAATAGCTTTTTTTGTTCTTCATTCATGGCAATCTCTTCACCATGAATAATCTCTTTTTTCTCTTCTTTTTTTATCTCTTTAGACTCTTTTTTTACAGTTTTTTTAGCCCAAGAATCTTTTAGTCCTACTATTTTATTAAACACAGGTTTTTCATCACTTGAATCAATTGGATCAGCGTAAAAATATCCTTGCCTTTCAAACTGAAATCTCTCATTGGCTTTATCTTTTATAATAGCAGGTTCAAGAAGTACATTTTTGATGATTTTAAGTGAATTTTCATTTAAATCTTCCAAGCCTTCAGGCATTTCGTTTTTATATAACCTATCATAAAGTCTTATTTCAGCTTTTATGGCATCTTTAGCACTTACCCATTGAATAGCGCTTTTTACTTTGATTCCACTTGTATCACTTCCACTTTTAGATAGTGGGTGATACTGCGCTATTATTTCTGTGATTTTGCCATTTTTATCTTTTATGACTTCTTTGCAAGTTATTATATAAGCGTGTCTTAGTCTTACACTTTGATTTGGAGTTAGTCTATAATAACCCCTTGGAGGATTTTCACAAAAATCTTCTCTTTCTATATAAATTTCTTTTGAAAAAGGTAATTTCCTTGAACCCTCTTTGGGTACATCATGGGGATAATAAGGTGCTTCAATCTCTTCATTTCCCTCGTAGTTTTCAATGGTCACCTTTAAAGGATCCAGTACAGCCATAACCCGTGGGACTTTTTTATTTAAATCATCTCTTATACAAAATTCTAACTGTGATACATCTACCATAGAGTTCGCTTTTGCCACACCTATTTGCTCACAAAAGTTTAGAATAGACTCTTTTGTATATCCTCTTCTTTTATACCCTGCAATGGTAGGCATTCGTGGATCATCCCAACCACTTACATATCCACCTTCAACTAGTTCTAAAAGTTTTCTTTTACTCATAACTGTATAGTTAATGCCAAGTCTTGCAAACTCATATTGATATGGTCGTGGTGCTTGTAGTTTTAAAGTATCTAAAATCCAATCATAAATATCCCTATTATTTTCAAACTCCAAAGTACAAAGAGAGTGAGAAATTCCCTCAATATAATCGGACAAACAGTGAGCAAAATCATACATAGGATAAATACACCATTTATCACCGGTTCTAAAGTGGTGGGCATGTCTTATTCTATATAAAAGAGGGTCTCTTAGCTTCATATTTGCTGCACCCATATCAATTTTTGCTCTTAGTACATGCTCTCCGTCTTTAAATTCGCCATTTTTCATTTTTTCAAAAAGTTCAAGATTTTCTTCTATACTTCTTTTTGCATATTTACTTCTTTTTCCAGCCTCTGTGACAGTTCCTCTATACTCTTTCATTTGCTCTTCATCTAAACTATCAACATAAGCTTTTCCCATCTTGATAAGTTGTATAGCATATTCATATAATTTATCAAAATAATCAGAAGTAAAGTGAATATCTCCTTCCCACTTAAATCCAAGCCATTGTACGGCATCTTTTAAGGCTTGCACATATTTTGTATCTTCTTTTGTAGGATTTGTATCATCCATCCTAAGGTTACAGTGCCCCTTATAATCTTTAGCTATACCAAAGTTTATATAAATAGATTTTGCATGTCCTATATGGGGAAAACCATTTGGCTCAGGGGGAAATCTTGTAATGATTTCCTTATATTTACCACTTTTTAGGTCTTCTTCCACAACTGTTCGTAAAAAGTCTTTACTTTCGTACATTATTAAACCTTTGATTTTTATAAGATTGGCATTTTATCAAATTAGAACTTATAGCCTATAATAATTTAAAATTAATCTTTTCTTATATGTAAAAATGAGGCAAATCTAGGAACTTTGTTTTTTGTAAAGCCATAATATTTAAATGTTACAATATCTCCTATTTTAGGTGGGTTTTTTCTTTGCTCTTTGCTAAAGCCTGTCCCAAGATTAAAAATTACACCATTCTGAAGTTTTATTTTTAAGCTTTTTAGCACCTTTGTTTTAGTTGAAATATTGTGTGCGATAACTTCACCTTCCATATCACTACTTTTTTTTAGTTTTAAGATATATTTGCTTCTTCCTGTATGATATGGTTTTGAGCCATCTTTTATGATAACTCCTTCTGCACCATTTTTTGTAAGTTTTTCAAAAAAATCATCTAAATCTCTTTTTTTATTGATTTTTACTTGTTTTATAATTTTTAGGTGTTTATTTGGATTTTTTGCTAAATAGTTTTTTACTTTTTCTAATCTTTTCATAAAATCACCATTTGCATTTGGTACTTCAAAAATATTATAAGTCACAAGATTCCAATCTCTTGATGGTATTTTATCCATCACAATGTTTTGAATATGCTCAAAATCAGCTCTTTTTGTCCAAAGTTCCCCATCTAATTCAAAGTTTGGTAATTTTTCTATAAACCATTTAGGAGCAAATATCTTTTTTCCTTTTCTTGTTTTTAACTCTTTCCCATCCCAGTATGCTCTTATTCCATCAAGTTTTTCACTCATATACCAACCAAGAACATCTTTGTGTTTTTCATATGTAGAAGGCTTTTGTAATTCTATGGCATTTGTATAGCTAAACAAAACTAAAATCAGTAGTATTAATACTCTCATGACAACTCCTTACTATAATGGTAAATATTATCAAAAATAAATTTAACTTTTTATTAGTAAAAATTATTGATATTTCAATTAAATTTAAGAATAATAAGATATAATACGCGAATATTTTTCACTATTAAAAATTAAGGAAACTAAAATGTCAAGAAGATGTATGATTTCAGGGAAAGGACCTATGTCTGGAAACAACGTAAGTCACGCGAACAACAAAACAAAGAGAAGATTTTTACCAAACTTAAGAACTGTTAGAGTTACTTTGGAAGATGGAACTACTAAAAAAATCAGAATCTCTGCAAAAGAGTTAAGAACTCTTAAAAAACACTCATAAGAGAGCACTAGAAAAGTGCTTTCATGAGCATTTTTAGACGAATAAAAAGAGCCCTTGGCTGGGAGATTCGAACAG
>PDWJ01002624.1_pt1 | contig 18701 bp, 15 predicted proteins | sample 1430881 | NCBI WGS metagenome assembly PDWJ01 (sample SAMN01162460, study PRJNA174530) | Oral metagenome, whole genome shotgun sequencing project. | biome: Marine environment; feature: Marine mammal; material: Swab sample of the gingival sulcus; isolation source: swab sample of gingival sulcus...
TTTTACGATAATCTGACATAAAGCAAAGATAAAAAATTTATAGAAACTAAAGTAACTGCAATGAAATTGCAGGGTTTTAACCTTTAACTAGAAAATAAAGAATAAAAAAGATTAGGAAAATACTAAAAAACATCAGAATAATTTCACAACAAAATATAATTTCAACAATCTCTCAATACACATTTATTTTAATAAACTCATTTAAAATTTTCTCCTTTAACGTTCTTATAATTCAACAAAATTTTAAATGTTCTATTCTTCAATTTTTCTCTTGATATTGTTTCCTTCCATTTTAACCTTAAAATAAAGTGTAGAAATATTGTATGATAATGAAATACAATAAAAAAAAAGTTTTAAATCATAAAAATTTGATTAATATTTTTGTTAAATTTGTAGAAAGTCTATTGAATGCATATACATACACCACATATAACATAAAAACCAAACTTTTACTAATATTTACATTATGAATAAATTAACATTACACAATACTCAAATAAAGATTTTATTATGGCTATTTATTATAAATAGTACTGTTATGGTTATCCCTACAAGTGCCCAACAAAATAATAGAGATAAATTTTTGGTTGATACAATTTCTCGATATAGCAGTCCTACAAATTATGCTTCGGTAGCATTTATTTATGATGATAATAACAAGCTAATAAAGAGAATTATGACTGGAAAAAGGATTCAAAACAATCAAGTTATAGATATTAAGTCTGCTTATGTTTTTGAATATGAAAATAATCGGGTATCAAAAATTCGATATTTTCGTCCAATAAATTCCACTTTCTCCCGATATGATTTTCATTTACACTATGACACTGAGGGGAAACTAATTAGAAAAGAAACATGGATTAATCAATCAATGATGGGAGCCCGTAATTATCATTATGAAAATGGACACGTTGTCAGTACTTATAATGATACTTCTTTACCCTTTGAAACTGATTCAATATTTTATAATGAGTTAGACAATATCACAAAATTTGTGCATATAATTCCGGTATTTGATATTATTGGCGAACCCATTCCCGGAGAGTTTGAAGTTCGGGAACTCTACTTTGAATATGATAATCATCCTACACCAAATTTCAATCTTGATTATTTATTTGATTTTGATTTTATTCCCTGGTTAGGAGATTATTTCCCTCGAATTATACGATATGCATCCAAAAATAATGTTACACAATCACACTACAATAACTTAACTTACCTATACACTTATAATGAGCATGGATTGGTCAAAACCATGCAAGCAATAGACTCTAAAGAAAAGATCAGTAGAGGCGTGTTATCTTTTTCATATAAAGAAATAGAAAATGATAATATACCGGAAGTGGCTGGAAATTCAAACATAAATATTTATCCCAATCCGGCAAAAAATAAAATTATCGTGGATTGTGATTTTACAGGTACAATTAAATTTTATGATATGACCGGCAGAGAAATGTTAAGCAAAGATTTGATTGAAAAAACAAATATTAACATCAGTTCATTATCTAATGGTATTTATCACATTATTATTTTTTCAGAAAATAATATGATAGGAAAAAGAAAAATTATAAAATACTAACTAAAGGTAAGTAATGTTAGATAAAACTTAAAAAAAGAATTAAACTGTATCGAAAACAATTGGAAAAGTAGAAAGAAAAAAACATTTCGATACAAATTTGTTCGTAACCTCACAAATTCACTCAATGTGACTGGTAGTGCTATTTACCGAAAGCATTGCGTTAAACGCAAATATCAATTGGAAAAGTAAAAGTTCTAAAACAAAAAGGACTAAAAACAGAAAGTTTAAATAAACTCAGAAAACAGTTTATCCATTTTTAAGGTTAATGATTTTCTGCTAAATTCTTCAACATGTTGGCTTTCAAAATCATTCAAACCTTGCAAAAAGTTATCATACTGCTTTTTAATATATAATTTTAGATTTTCTTTATCTTCAAACTCAAAAATTGCTCCGGCATGGGTATAATTTAAAAGCTCCGCCAAATCACCATCTTGAGGTCCTTGGGCAAGTATGGGTCTGCGAGCTGCCAAATACTCAAAAAACTTACCGGTAAGAATACCTTTAGCATTAGGCGTGTTATTTATAGGCAAATACAAAAGATGTACTTTCGACTGTATATCAATTAATTGATGATAGCTTAAATAACCCGGCATATCTGTACATTCCTCCAATTGATGTTGAGCTAACAATGCTTTCACTTCATAACTCACTTTACCGATAAAGAGCAGTGAAAGATGTTTTTTTAAATCTTTTTCAGATGCCAATAATTCATGTAATGCCTCATAAAACGAAGGATGTACCCTATCCACATTAATACTGCCCACATGCGCAATGGTAAACTTTTCATTTAATGTTGGCTTCTCTTTCAATTCAGAATCATAACCATTTGTAATCAATTCAATTTTTTGAGTTGGAATAACGTGTGAAAATTCTTTTTTCATTTGTGGCGATACCACAACGACTTTATCCGCAGCTTTCAACACCTTTTTTTCCAACTTTTTATGCCATTTATCCACAATGGAAAGGGTTGGAAAAAAATCAAAATAATCAATATTAGTCCAAGGGTCTCTAAAATCAGCTATCCATTTAATTTTCAATGCCTTTTTTATCTTTTTAGCGATTAAATGCAATGAATGAGGCGGTCCTGTGGATACCACCAATGGAATATCATTTTCACGAACATATTTTTTCAGAAAACGAACGGAAGGTTTAATCCAAAACATTTTAGCGTCAGGCACAAAAAGATTAGCCCTAACAAATAATGCAACAGATTCTGTAAACTTACGCTTCTTTGTTTTTCCGTCTGAAAATAAAACCGATGTATTTTTCTCTTTTTTTCCGGTAAACTTCCGATACACTTCAAAAGGCTCCCAAATCTTCTTTCTAATAACCGTAACATTATCCGGCACTTCTTTTAATAAATCCTCATCAAATGCTGTAGTTTCCGGATTAGAAGTTGTATAAACATGTACTTCATAATCCATTTGAGCCAAATACTTCACAAACTTTAACCATCGCTGCACACCTGCTCCTCCACTTGGAGGCCAATAATAAGCAATAATTAATATTTTTTTCATCGATGTATCTTTGTATTTGAAGTAAACATGAAAAAAATGGAGATTGTTCGCCTTATACCCATTTTCTTTTTGCAAATTTACAAACCTCTATCAAATGAAAACAAAATATCAAATAAATCTTTTCATAAAATAAAATTCTAATAAAATAGTCCGATAAAAAAATGTAATTATTTTCAGCAAAACAAACTGATAATTGATTTACATCTCAAAAAAAATCAAAAATATTTTCTGAAATATTAAAAATTGAATATCAAATTATTAAAATAAAATCAAACTGATTTTTCAACCTGTTTTTTCAAATAAATTCAATAAAAAGTACATTTTCTTCAAAAAAAATATTGACATTAAAAAAAAATGCTGTATATTTGCATTCGCATTTAGCAACGGGGTACCATAGCTCAGTTGGTAGAGCAACGGACTGAAAATCCGTGTGTCCCTGGTTCAATTCCAGGTGGTACCACAAAAAACTCGAGGCTTTTAAAGTTTCGAGTTTTTTTATTTTATAACCTTACACCATTATTAGTATTTTGATTATAAAGTCTTAACCTTTTTGATTTTCTTATTGGTTTTCTCATCCACAGTTATTTCGATAAACTGTATTCTCGTTCTTCTTTTAACATACAAAATAAGGGCAATAACAATAATAAGTCCGAGTATTCCAAAAATGCGATATAACATGGTAGATAGTTGATTTATATCCACACCTCTATTCTCATTTTGAGAAAGTCGATTCATTTTTATCAATGGATTAAGATAATATTTCACACCATCTTTAAACGTAACCTCAACACGAATATAACTATCATCTCTCTTAATATCATAGATAGAAAAATAACTGTTACTCTGAAATTGCTGCACCACCCCATTTTGACCAATAAAAGCAATCGATTGTGCCTGTCTTGAACAACTTACTGTAATATAACGATTATCAACACCTACTTTTTTTAGACGAAAAAGCGGTTTTTCTTTCTTTGAAACCAACGATTTTGGAAAAACCGCAGTAACAAAATCATGTGTTTTTAAGGCTTGATATATATTTTTAGCTTTTGGATTATAATATATAGCTTGAGTATATTTACTTTTAACATACTCATCTTCACAAGAAAAAGAAGACTCCCCAATCAAAGAAACATATCGCCCTGCAGAAAGAGAAACGTCCCATAAATAAGTCGCATCTTCCATATTCATATCCGTAATATACCCATCATAATTACTTAACAAAATTGGGTGTGTGCTGTTATAATCCTCAAATATAACCGACGGTTTTAAATATACCAAACTGGTAGAATCCTTAAGCAAATTAATACGATGTTGTTTATTATTTAAAGTCTTAAAGTAAGGATAAGACCTACGCATTAAAGATTTTGAATTTAATACTGTAATATCATTAACAATCAAGCCATGACTATAATTAACATGTTTTCCTTTTTCAAATAATCTACTTGAAATGATTATGGTTGTATCATAAAACATGCTGTCTATTTGGTTAAGTTCATTGGGTTGAAACGTTTTTGACAGGTTTTTATACCAAATGGGAGATGAGATAATTCCCAGCATTTTCCAATCATTGAGACGTTTTTTTTGATATGGATTGTAAACCTTACTTCCATAAAAAGGCATCTGCTCAGAAAAATTATATTGAGGTACCCATATATAATGCAGGATAAGCAAAATAAATGGAATAAATATCAAATAAAATAATATGTTTTTTAAAACTCGCAGAAACATCTTCGCAATTTGTTAATTTCTTGATGCAAAACTACAACATTTATTTACATAAATATGTAGTAACAAATTATTATAACAAGAATTTTGCACAAAAATGTTATCTTTGAAATTCAAAAAAAATAAACACAGAAAGATGAGGTTTAAAATAAAAAGCAAAATCCTCATTTCTAACTCAAAAGTATACCTATGAAAAAAATCATTATATTTACCATAATCTTAACCTGTATCTGGGGATGCAGAACCTCAAAAAACACTGAAAAAAATACAATTTTTAAAACACATCTGGATTTTGAAACGGTAAAAGAACAAACCATTAATAAATATTGGAAATTAATTTCTATCCATGGAGTTGATTGTGAAATGAATGAAGGGCAACCTCAAGAATCATTTTTTATTATGCGTTATGACAGCACATTTTCAGGATTTGCCAAATGTAATTCCTTTCAAGGAAATTACATCATACGTCCCGGAAATCATATTTTATTCAAAAATATAAGTTCTACCCTCAAATTTTGTCAATATTCTGACAAAGAATATCAAATAACCCGATTATTTGACAATGTAAACAGTTTTAGTGTAAAAAATGACACCTTATATTTTTTAAAAGATAAAACAGAACAATTAGCCATATTCAAATCCATTGTATTTTAACCCTATCCTTAGTTTATTTTTATATATTTGCACGCAAATTCGTAAAAATTTAAAGTAATTATGATTCAAAGAATTCAAACCATATTTCTATTTATTGCCATTGTAGCTTTAGGACTAATGGCTTATTTTCCAATTGCTGATTTTTATTCAAATACAGCTATTTATTCATTAAATGTAATTGAATTAGAAAGTCTAACACCAGACGCTCCCATACCTTTTCCTGAATGGTTTTTCACACCAATTACAGCTACAGTTGCATTAATTATCATATTGGATATCATTGCTTTATTCTCATTTAAAAAGAGAAAAAGACAAATCAATTTAACCCAAGTTACGATATTTCTAAATGTTGTGTTAATTGTCGGCACACTATTTTTCTATATTAACGAAGTAGAGGATATTACAAAATCTCAAGTAGATTATCAAGGTGCATTTGGCATTTACCTTCCACTCATTTCTTTGGTTTTTAACGTATTAGCACAGCGATTTATTCGTAAAGATGAAGCATTGGTACGTTCCGCTGACAGATTGAGGTAAAACCCTCATATACAATATCTAAAACAAGTAAAATGTTTTAACAGCTTGCTTCCGAAGTTATAGGCAAAAATTTATTTTATAAATGATTTTAAAATGCTGAATAACAAAATTTTTAAAAAGTATTAAACACTACATACCCAGACCTCTGAGGTTTTGAAAACCTCAGAGGTCTTTTAGGTATATTCAATTAACATACTTATTTTTGTTCTCCAAAAATTTCATTGATTTTTTTAAATACTTTAAATAAAAATTCACCTTTCACAAAAGACTCATAATCAATATATTTCCAATCTTTTAAATCTATTATTTTGTCTTTATCTTGAAATGGAATAATAGATGTTAAGGCCTTTACCTCATTTTTCATAGGATGTTTTCCAGATTTACAAATTACGACATCAATTTTCTCACCATTTTGAACTACTATTTTTACACTTTTAATACCTTTCCACTGAATAGATTCAAAAATTCTTTCACTTCTTTCAATACGTGTTAATGAATATTTTTCTTCTATCTCTGATAATTGTTTATCAACCAACCTTTTTTTTATTTCATTTATTTGTCCTCCTATTGCAAGCACAGTTTCCAAATTATGCTCATTATCCATACAAAGTTCCACTAATTTTTCTTTTAATTTTGTATCCATATCTTGTTCTGTTAATTGTTTTAAATGTCTGATATATTGCATTATAGTTTCTCTTACAATGGCTCTTTCGATACTTATTTTTGCACATTCTTCCAACCATTTTATAATATCGGTTTTGTAAGAAAGACATGTATAATCAATATCTTTTCCACTATTTTCATTAGCTTTTTCACCATTCAGTGTTAAGTATAAAATTTGATATTCTACATTTTTGTTTTTTACATAATTATCATATCTCTTCAACTGTTCTTCCTGATCTTTGGCATAGATTTTATTTTCAATAATAATTGCTTTTGCCCCCTGTTCAATGATAATATCAATGCGACCATACTCACCAGCATATTTTTCGGTAGTCACTTTTGCATTTTTACAATCAAATTCAAAATCCGGTAAAAATTGTTTCACAAAGGCTTGTAAAAACAATTCATCCAAACCATGAGAACCTTTAGGGTCTAAAAATTCTGCAAGTATCTTCGAATGTTTGACTTCATAATGGTCAACACCCAACAGGCCAAACATATTAAAACGCCCACTTGTGGCTTTGATAATGGTTTCGTTTTCTAAACGAATAGCATTTATCTCGTTTAATAATTTTTGAATTTTTTTCATATATTTAATTTTTTTTTTTGTAAAAATAATAAAATTATGTTTCTTTTTTAATTTCATAACAAAATTACAATACACATACGTCAAAGTATGTCTGAGTAAAAACAATTTATTCACACCTCATAAATTCAATCAACTGAATAATTAATGAAATAAATACAGCTTATTCATTTAATTTCTGTACTTTAATTCCTATATTAAAGCTCTAAAAAATAACGTATTTAACATTTTCTTGCAAAGGCTGAATAAGAATTGTATATTTGCAACCATTAATTATTTAAAATACTACACAACATAAAATTTAGTCTTGTTTTGATTGATAGTTACCTAAAATATCTTTACAAATATCATAAAAATAGGATGAATAAAATGTTGTATGTGTTTCAATAATTTTTTATTAAAAACACGATAACTTACATGAATAACGACAAAAAGAATACATATTGTATTATCATGGCCGGTGGTGTTGGCACTCGCTTTTGGCCACTAAGCCGTACCAGTTACCCCAAACAATTTCTTGATATTTTGGGTACCGGAAAATCACTAATCCAACAAACTTTTAAACGATTTGAGAATATTTGTAATACAGAAAATATATACATTGTAACCAATGAAAGATACAAAAGTATTGTAAAAGACCAAATCCCACAGTTACCTGAAAATCAAATATTATGTGAACCTCATAAAAGAAATACAGCTCCGGCAATTGCTTTTTCCGCGTATAAAATATTTTCGGTAAATCCTCAAGCGAATTTGATTGTATCGCCATCTGACCATATTATTATGGATAAAGAAATCTTTGAAAAAGATATTGAAACTTCATTGGAGATTACTGAAACATACGATGTGTTGATGACATTGGGTATTAAACCTTCTCGTCCTGATACAGGTTATGGATACATTCAATTTGATCGAGAGGAAAAGAAACACGATAAATTAGCTTATAAGGTAAAAACATTTACTGAAAAACCATCGCTTGAATTAGCCAAAACATTTATTAAGTCAGGAGATTTTGCATGGAATTCAGGCATTTTTATATGGTCAGCAAAAAGCATTATCAATGCTTTTGAAAAATATTTGCCTGATATGCACAATTATTTCATCAAAGGATTAGAATATTTCAACACTGATAAAGAGAAAGACTTTATTAGTGAAACATTCAGCAAATGCAAAAGCATATCCATAGATTATGGCATAATGGAAAAAGCCAAAAATGTATATGTAATTTGCTCTGATTTTGGTTGGTCTGACCTTGGTACTTGGCGTTCGTTGTACGAAGAACGTGAAAAAGATGAAAATGGAAACACCATCATTGGGAAAAATGTAAAAACAAGTGAATCAAGTAATTGTATTATAAATGTACCTAAAGACAAATTAGCAGTGGTATATGGGTTAGACAATTTTATTGTTGTGGATAACGACAATGTTTTACTCATTATTGATAAAGATAGAGAACAAGATATACGCCAGATTGTGAATGGCTTAACTGTTGGAAAAGATAATAAATACATTTAATAAAATTAATAACAAAATGAAAAAAGTAGTTGTATTATTTATGGCAATGTTTCTGATGCTGCATACAAATGTGAAAGCAGATGAAGGAATGTGGTTGCCGTTCTTGATTAATCGTTTGAATTATCAAGACATGAAAGAAAAAGGATTAAAGCTTACACCGGAAGAGATTTACTCTGTAAATCATTCCAGCCTAAAAGATGCTATTATCGTTTTTGGAGGTGGTTGTACCGGCGAAATCATCAGTGATAAAGGATTGATTTTAACCAATCATCACTGTGGATATTCTTCTATACAGCAACACTCTACCGTAGAGCACGATTATTTATTAGATGGTTTTTGGGCTATGACAATGGAAGAGGAATTGCCAACACCGGGATTAGTGGCTAAATTTTTGGTAAGAATTGACGATGTAACTGAAAGAATTACCAAAGAACTTAACGAGAACATGTCATTGGAAGAACGTGAGAAAAAAATCAGAGCAATAAAACAAGAAATTGTTGAAGAAGCTACAAAAGACACAAAACATGATGCTTCCGTAAAATCATTTTTCTATGGAAATGAGTATTATTTATTTGTATATGATACTTATAAAGACATTAGAATGGTAGGTGCTCCACCTTCATCAATCGGAAATTTTGGTGGCGATACCGACAACTGGATGTGGCCTCGTCATACCGGCGATTTTTCTATGTTCAGAGTATATACTGCTCCGGATGGTTCTCCGGCAGAATATTCAAAAGATAATATTCCAATGAAACCAAAACATCACTTGCCAATTTCTTTGAAAGGTTACAAAGAAGGTGATTTTGCCATGATTATGGGAAATCCGGGTTCAACAGAAAGATATTTAACCTCTTTTGGTATTGAGCAAGCCATTGATAAGAAAAATCCTACCATTGTAGAGATTAGAGATAAAAAATTAAAGGTGATGAAAGAATTTATGGACGCTGATCCTGCCGTTCGTATTCAATATGCCTCTAAATATGCACGTACAGCGAATTATTGGAAATATTTCCAAGGTCAGACCAAAGGATTAAAAAGACTAAAAGTAGCTGATAAAAAAAGAGCCATTGAAAAGAAATTTAACAATTGGGCAACAAGTCAAAATAGCGAGATCCCTTATAATCAAGCTACAGAATTGATTAAAAAAGGATATGAAGATATAGCTCATACTGTTATTCCAAATATTTACTTCTCAGAAGGTATCATGAGAGGTCCTGAAATTATGGGATTTGCATTAAGAAACTTCTATCGTTTAAACAATTTATTGGAAGAAGATAAAGACCAAAAAGCCATAAACAAAAGCATTGAAAGAATAAAAGGCGGATTAGATGATTATTTTAAGGATTATTACAGACCATTAGACAAAAAGATGCTTTCTGCTATGTTGAAAATGTATTATAACAATGTACCCACACAATATCATCCAAATATCCTTACAAAATACCATAAAAAGTATAAAGGAAATTTTGATAAGATTGCAGATAAAGTATTTGCTAAAACAAACTTTAGCAGAAAAGAAGATGTGTTGAATTTGTTAGACAATATTTCACACAAAAAATTAAGAAAAGACCTTGCTTTAACAATGGTAATCGAATTTTATGACAGCTATAAAAAAGCCAACGAAAATTTAGACAAAGCCGATGAAGAATTAAGCAAAGGATATCGCTATTTTGTAAAAGGATTAAGAATAATGAACCCTGATAAATCTTACTATCCGGATGCAAACTTCACCATGCGTGTTACTTATGGAAATATTTATGGATACGAACCTGCTGATGCTGTAGACTACTTGTACTACACAACATTGGATGGAGTTATGGAAAAAGAAAATCCTAATGACAAGGAATTTATCGTACCAAAGAAATTAAAAGAGTTATACGAAGCCAAAGATTATGGCAGATATGCCCAAGATGGTAAATTAAGAACCTGTTTCTTGAGTAACTTAGACATTACCGGAGGAAACTCAGGAAGTCCTGTAATTGATGGGGAAGGAAATCTTATTGGATTGGCTTTTGACGGAAACTGGGAAGCTATGAGTGGCGACATCGCCTTTGAACCGGAATTGCAAAGAACCATTAGTGCAGACATTAGATATGTAATGTTTGTAATTGACAAATTTGCCGGTTGTCAGAGATTAATTGATGAAATGACTTTTGTGAAGTAATTTTAACATATTTTTAATAGCAAAAGACTGTCTGAGTAATTGGGCAGTCTTTTGTTTTTTATTCGTTTAGGTAAAATATGAAAAATAAAAAAGGGACTTCTAAAAATGAAAATGATATCAATAATGTTTTTTCTGATGAATTGTATAAAAATTCAACTGTCGCAAATTTTGCGACAGTTCAAATGGAAGGCAATAGAAGTGTTGAAAGACAAGTTTTGATGAATGTACCAATAATTAAAAACGCCCCTATTTCCATTCAATTTCAAAATATTGATTAACTTTGTTGATATAATTATAAATAAATTTTTGAAAAAAACGTAAAATTCTATGAAACAATTTTTTAAGTTTACTTTAGCTTCTATTTTAGGAATTATCATTGGAGGTTTTTTATTTGTTATTCTGTTGGTTTGGATATTTTCTTCCACCATGTCATTGAATGAAAAAACCAAAACATCTATACCTACAAATTCCGTTTTACATATTAAATTAGATTATCCTATAACCGATCGTGGTGGATATAATGCAGAATTTAACTTTGCTTCCAATTTTTCCGATTCGTTTTTTGACAAACAAGCCGGATTAATTGATATTTTAGAAAATATTGAGAAAGCCAAATTTGATGATAACATTAAAGGAATATTCTTGGATTTGAATGAAGTACAAGCTGGTGTAGCTTCTACACAAGAAATCAGAGAAGCATTGGCTGATTTTAAAAGTTCCGGAAAATTCATTATCAGTTATGCAGAAAACTATTCGCAGAAAGGCTATTATTTAGCTTCTGTGGCGGATGAAGTTTTCATTAATCCTCAAGGATTTATCTTATTTAAAGGAATAAATGCCCAAATCACATTCTTCAAAAACTTATTGGATAAATTAGGGGTTGAGGCACAAATTATTCGTCATGGAAAATACAAAAGTGCTATTGAACCTTTTGTTATGGATCACATGAGTCAAGCCAATAAAGAGCAAACCTCAAAATTCATCCAATCCATTTGGGATAGCATGATTAAAAGCATTGCAACATCAAGATCATTAACCACAGCAGAAATTAATAAAATTGCAGACGAATTATTGTTGCAATCTGCCGATGCTGCCATAAAATATCGTTTTGTGGACAAAAAATTGTATTTAGACCAGGTATATGTTTATCTGAAAGAAAAATCAGGATTGGAAGTATCTAAAAAAATCGCATTGGTAAGTATGAATGATTATGTTGATGTGCCGGTATCTACCCGTAAAAGATTACCAAAAGATAAAATTGCTGTTATCTTTGCTCAAGGCGAAATTGTAGATGGAAGCGGCTCCGGACAAAAAATTACATCTGAAAAAACCGCTGAAATGATTAGAAAAGCCCGAAAAGACAAATCTATCAAAGCCATTGTATTAAGGGTTAATTCTCCGGGTGGTTCTGCTTTAGCTTCGGATGTAATATGGAGAGAAACCATATTAGCGAAAGCTGAAAAACCTTTAGTGGTATCTATGGGAGATGTTGCTGCATCAGGTGGATATTACATTTCTTGTGCTGCCGATAAAATTTTTGCCAATGAAACAACCATTACCGGTTCTATCGGTGTTTTTGGCATGATTCCAAACCTTAAAAAATTACTAAACGAAAAAGTAGGATTGGATTATGATCAGGTAAAAACCAATGAAAATGCAGGATTTATCTCTTTAAATCGTCCTTTAACAGAATTTGAAAGAAATGTATTGCAGAAAAATGTAGAAAGAACATATGGCGAATTTATCGGAAAAGTAGCCAAAGGAAGAGCTATAACCGTACAACAGGTGGATAATATCGGACAAGGTAGAGTATGGTCGGGAGTAGATGCCAAACCTATTCGATTAATTGATGCTTTTGGTGGATTAAATGACGCCATAGCCGAAGCGGCAAAATTGGCGAAAATTGAAGATAACGCTTATCGTTTGAGAAAATATCCGGAAGTAAAAGATCCTTTTACAACCATCATGGATGAACTGAATGATGACCATGGACACAAAAAAGTAAAACAACTTTTAGGACCATTCTACAAACAATATGAAGCACTTCAACAAATCAACGAAATGAAAGGTATCCAAACTCGTTTACCTTTTACCATTAGCTTGGATTAAAAAAACGAAGTAGCAAGAAAAAGGAATTGACGCCCATAATTCGGGCGTCTTTTTTCTTTAAAAAAGAATAGATATAAAGCTTTTACAACGCAAAATTACCACTTAAAACAAATTATCAAATAAATATTTTAATAACAGGGATTTAGGTCAAATTTATTCTTATGAAAAAGTTTAGAAAATGGATGAGGGTTTTACATCGGGACATTGGTTTCTTTTTTATTGGAATGTCACTCATCTATGGTTTATCAGGAATTGCTTTAAATCATATTAACGATTGGAATCCGAATTATATAATCACCAACAAACATTTTGAAACCGATATTGATTTAGTAAATAAAGAAACATTAAAAGAAAATATATTAAGACTCGTTGACGAATTGGATAACCGAAAAAACTATAAACAACATTACAGTCCTGAAACCGGCACCATAAAAATCTTTCTAAAAGAACGTTCTTCTATCACCGTTGACATATATACCGGCGAGGGACAGGCAGAATTTTTGAAGAAAAGACCTCTTTTTTATCATATCAACAGTTTACATTATAATCCGGGGAAAAACTGGAAGTGGTTTGCCGATTTTTTTGCAGGTTCATTAATCTTTTTAGCCCTTTCTTCTCTTTTTATGATTAAAGGTAAAAAAGGTGTCATAGGATATGGGGGCATCTATCTTTTGGCAGGCATTATTATTCCTATACTTTTTCTGATTTTGTAAATCTGAATATCTAAATGGACAAAACTTAATGTAGCAAAAAGAAAAAATTACACCCTGTAATTAATAATTTTCACTGAAAATTAACTTAAAAAAAGATTTTTTTATAACTTTGTTGCACTTCAAATCATAAAAATAGAATTAAGATATTGAAAAATCATATCTTACATGTTGGAAATTTGAATGTTATGGAAATAACTCGAAAATATTTGTATAAAAACCTAAAAAAAAGAGACGCCTTTAACTATTCTCTCTAAAACGTCTCTGTCAATAATTAGACATTTCTAAAGAAGACTTTCTAAAACAATATTGCTTACAAGTACATTTAAAAACAAGGCTATTTGTAAAGCAATTCAAACGTTTTATTACATTTATTTTACATTTCAAAATCATTTATTTACAAACAAAATTAAAAAACAGATAAAATGGAATTACCTTTCTCAGAATCTTATAGAATAAAAATGGTGGAAACCATTAAAAAAAGCACAAGAAAAGAACGTGAAGCTTGGATGAAAGAAGCAAAATATAATTTATTTAAACTTAAAAGTGATTATGTTTTTATAGACTTGCTTACTGACTCAGGAACAGGTGCTATGAGTGACAAACAATGGTCTGAGATGATGCTTGGCGACGAAAGTTATGCCGGTGCCAGATCTTATTTCAAGATGAAATCAGCCATAAAAGACATTCTTGGATTTGATTATTTTTTACCTACACACCAAGGTAGAGCTGCAGAGAATGTACTTTTCTCAACCTTAGTTAAAGAAGGCGATATCATTCCCGGAAATGCTCATTTTGACACAACAAAAGGGCATATCGAATTTAGAAAAGCGGTTGCATTAGATTGCACCATTGATGAAGCCAACGACACACAATTGGAACATCCTTTTAAAGGAAATTTAGACTTACATAAATTAGAAGAAGCATTAAAAAACAATCCGATAGAAAAAATCCCAATGATTATTGTTACAGTAACTTGTAACACATCCGGAGGACAACCTGTTTCTATGGAAAATATGAAAGGCGTAAAAGCATTGGCAGACAAATACGGCACAAAAGTAATGTACGATTCTGCTCGTTTTGCCGAAAATGCTTACTTCATCAAATTGAGAGAAAAAGGATATGAAAATAAATCAATCCGAGAGATTGTAAAAGAGATGTATTCTTATGCTGATATGATGACCATGAGCTCTAAGAAAGATGCTATCGTAAATATGGGTGGATTTACAGCCATGAAAGAAGAAGAAATCTTTAGAAAAGCAAGCACATTCAACATCATGTTCGAAGGGTATCTTACCTATGGCGGAATGTCAGGAAGAGATATGAACGCATTGGCACAAGGATTATATGAAGGTACTGAATTTGAATATCTTGAAACAAGAATCAAACAAGTAGAATATCTTGGTAAAAAGTTGGATGAATATGGTATAAAATACCAGCGTCCGGTAGGAGGACATGCTATATTTGTTGATGCAAAACAAGTATTGCCAAATGTACCAAGAGAAGAATTTCCGGCACAAACATTAGGCGTTGAGTTATATCTTGAAGCCGGTATTCGTGGTGTGGAAATTGGTGCTATTTTAGCTGATAGAGATCCTGTTACCCGCGAAAATCGTTATCCTGAATTAGAAATGTTAAGATTAGCTATTCCAAGAAGAACTTATACCAATAATCACATGGATGTGATTGCAGCAGCCCTTAAAAATGTAGCCGATCGCAGCAATGAAATCAAGAGAGGTTATAAAATAACTTGGGAAGCACCAATTATGCGTCACTTTACTGTAGAATTGGATAAAGCTTAATACGGATTTTTTATAAATCCACGGTTAATTACACCAATTGTAATTCGAATTTACCTTAAATTCTAATTACAATTGGTGTTTTTTTATGCAAACTCTAAAATATTTCATTAATTTTGTGCTTTTAACGTTTTAATAGTTCAAAAAATTAAAATCTAATCGCCAAAGGCAAAAACGAATAAAAATATATGAAAATCAAAAAATCAAAAAAACAGAGCAAAAAAGCGAGTTTAATCATACTGGCTTCTGATGTTAATCAATTAAATAATAACCTTCTTTCTGCAGAAGAAGTAAAATATATCAAACAACAATCTACCAAGAATAAAATCAATGATTTTGTTTTTAATCAGTTGGATCGCATTGTATTTGTGAGTATTATAACCCTTTCGGATTATTTCCCAAAAGATGCCGAACTGTTTAGAAAAAAAGGCAGTGCACTATGCAAGAAAGTAAATGAACATAAGATTAAAAAAGTTGATATTTGTTCTCTTTGTGAAGATATCTTCCCATTAATGACTTTTGCCGAAGGAATGGCATTGAGCAATTACCAGTTTATTCCTTATAAAAGTGATCAATCGGAATTAAACAGCTTAACCGAAATTTCACTTATTGATGAAAATATATCAAAAGAAGAAGTTGAAAATCTGAATATCTTGGTAAAATCTGTTTACAGAACAAGAGATTGGGTAAATATGCCATTATCACATCTCAACGCTACTCAACTTGCCGAAATGATGAAAAAAGAAGGTAAAAAAGTAAATGTTCGGGTAGAAGTATTCTCAAAAAAGAAAATTGAAACCCTAAAAATGGGTGGATTATTAGCCGTAAACAGTGGAAGTATAGACCCTCCGACCTTTACCATTATGGAATGGAAACCTGAAAATGCAGTAAACAAAAAACCAATGATATTAGTTGGAAAAGGTGTGGTATTTGATACCGGAGGAATGAACATTAAGACCGCCAATTTTATGAATGACATGAAAATGGATATGGGCGGAGCAGCTACTATGGCAAACACCCTTTTGGCAGTGGCTGAAGCAAAACTTCCTATTCACATGATTGCACTTATTCCGGCAACAGACAACCGGGTAAATGGCAATGCTTATGTTACCGGTGATGTGATAACCATGTATGACAAAACTACCGTAGAAGTACTAAATACGGATGCCGAAGGTCGATTAATATTGGCAGATGCATTGAGTTATGCAAAGAAATATGACCCTCAATTAGTTATTGATGCAGCTACCTTAACCGGAGCAGCAGCCCGTGCCATTGGCTTTTACGGAATCGTTGCCATGGGAAATAGTGAAGATGACATGATGTTGCTCAAAGAAAGTGGCGAAAATGTTTATGAGCGTATTGCTGAGTTTCCGTTTTGGGATGAGTACAAAGATGATTTAAAATCGGATATTGCAGACATTAAAAATTTAGGAAAACCTGAAGGCAGTGCTATCCATGCCGGAAAATTCTTGGAACATTTTACCAATTATCCTTATATTCATTTAGATATTGCAGGTGTAGCTTATACCCATAGCCCTGAAACATATCATGGAAAAGGTGCCACAGGAATAGGCGTAAGACTTTTATTCGACTTTTTCAGCAATTACAAAACCGTGAAACAAAAAGACAATGAATAAAGAAAATAAACGGGAAGTATTAAAGAAAAGTGAGGGAATCCGCATAGGAATAAGTCATGGCGATATCAATGGCATTAGCTATGAAATTATGCTTAAAGCTTTTTCTGATAGCAGGATGTTAGAGCATAAAATCCCTATTGTTTTTGGTTCTTCAAAAGTGGCTTCATACTACAAAAAAGTAGTAAGTGTCAAGGATTTCAATTTTAATTTGATAAGAAAAACCATTGATGCTGTACCCAACAGAGCCAATATCATCAATATTGAAGATAAGGAAATAAAAATAGAGATTGGCAAAAAAACAAATGTGGCAGGAGAGTTGGCTTTCAGATCATTAGACATGTCTATATCTGCCCTCAAAACCAATGATGTAGATGTTTTGGTAACTTGCCCAATCAACAAACATAATATACAATCCAAGAACTTTGATTTTCCGGGACATACAGAATATCTGACAAAATATTTTGGCAATAACGGAGAAAGCCTTATGTTAATGATTAACAATGATTTAAGAATTGGGGTTTTAACCGGACATATTCCTTTAAAAGAAGTTCCTAATGCACTGTCTGTTGATTTGATTATGAACAAATTGCGTGTACTTAACAAATCCTTGATACAAGATTTTGGATGCTTAAAACCTAAAATTGCTTTGTTGAGTTTAAATCCACATGCAGGAGACGATGGATTGATTGGTGAAGAAGAAAAAAACATCATCATTCCGGCTATTCAAAAAGCCAATGAGGAAAAAATCCTGGCTTTTGGTCCATTTCCCGCAGATGGTTTCTTCTCTTCCGCAACTTACAAACAATTTGACGCTGTGTTAGCCATGTATCATGACCAAGGTATGATTCCTTTCAAAACATTAGCAGGAGATGGCGGCGTAAATTATACTGCAGGATTGTCAGTTATCAGAACATCACCGGCACATGGCACAGCCTTTGATATTGCCGGAAAAGGAATTGCTTCACCCGATTCTTTTAGAGAGGCTTTTTTCATGGCTTGTGATATTTATAAAAATAGAAAAGCATACGAAGAACTCAATGAAAATCCGATTTAAACGAATGACAATGGTGAATGGTGAATGGTGAATTATGAATGGTGAATTATAAATTATGAATGAAGGTAGCCGGTCGCTGAGCGGAGTCGAAGTGGTGCGATAGGAATTAATTATGAATTGTGAATTATAAATTATGAGTGAAGGGTCGGAAGATAGCAGGTCGCTGAGCGGAGTCGAAGCGGTGGGGAAGCAAAATAATTACTAATTGAAAATATTTTGCACTTGGACTGATTATTCCATTTGTAAATTGGGGAATAACACCATGGTTGTTATTGCCCTTTTAACATCAATTCCGATTATTGTTTTTTCATTAATACTTAGGACTAGAATTGGAATCGCGGGAGCAAAACTTATCGGATAAATGAGTAAGTTGATTAAAGAAATACAAAACGGGAGGTTTAAATGGATAGCATTGACATAAGACAGGCAGTAAATAGTGATGTTGAAAG
>PDWJ01002625.1_pt1 | contig 18699 bp, 19 predicted proteins | sample 1430881 | NCBI WGS metagenome assembly PDWJ01 (sample SAMN01162460, study PRJNA174530) | Oral metagenome, whole genome shotgun sequencing project. | biome: Marine environment; feature: Marine mammal; material: Swab sample of the gingival sulcus; isolation source: swab sample of gingival sulcus...
ATCGGCGGGCAGCAGTTCGTCGTCGCCGATCGGCACCTCGGGGACGGTGAATACCGGTGCGAGCGAGAGCTGTTGTTCACGCAACATACTGGCGAGGTGATCGTGGATCTCATCGAGCGCTTCCGGCGGCACCCGGTCGAGGATGATCGCGATCGAGGTGCCCCGCTCCGCGGCCAGCCGTAGCATCTCCCACGGCACGGCGTCGGCATACCGGGCTGCGGTCGTCACGAAGAGCCAGAGGTCAGCAGCGGCGAGCAGTTGGGTCGCCAGATCCCGGTTGCTGGTCACGACCGAATCGATGTCCGGGGCATCGAGCAGCGCCAGCCCGGGCTCGAGCGCCTCGCTGGGCACTAGGCGGACCGCACTCGAGTCGTCCTGGGTCACTGATCCGGTGAGTCGAGCCAACCCCGGCAGGACCCGGTCGTCAGCGAACCAGTGCGCATCCTGCGGATGATGCACCAGCACAGGCGAGCGGGTCGTGGGGCGCAGCACACCGGGTTTCGAAACGACTGCACGGACCAGCGAGTTGACCAGTGTGGACTTGCCGGCGCCCGTAGACCCACCGACCACGGCGAGCAACGGTGCCTCCAGCGACCGCAGTCGCGGCAGCACGTAGTCGTCGAGCTGGTTGAGCAGACCGGTTCGGACCCGGTGAGCCTCTTCGGTAGTCGGCAGCGCCAACGGAAACGTCGAGCCGTCGATCTGCTCGCGTAGCGCTTCGACAGCACGGACCAGACCGACGAGGTCTTCCGTAGTTGTCGGCGCCGCCATCACATACGGCATCCTTGCAACTCGCTCCCGTAGTCTCAACAGACGCACCGGAACACACCTGGTATGCCGCGCGCACCGGCTTGCCGACGGCCGATGACGCCCGCCATCGGCCCGGACCGGGTGAGTTACGCGCTAGCAGGCTGGCTGCTGAGCCGCCAGGATGCCTGCCTCGCCTATGGCAGTGCCGTGCTCGTTCGCAAATCGACGGGCACCTTCAGTCTGGCTGTCGGCGCCTAAAAAGCGGGAAGGCCTGGGTGCCCAAGACGTGGTTCTGCGAGACCGTCCAGTGCTCCAGCCGCCACCCAGCCCCTTCGATGGCGGCCACAATGCGCCCCCAATCAGGGGCAGGCTTAGTCACTGCTAACGGCTGCTCCAATGACAGAGCACAGACGAAGAGATCGTCCCCTTCGTGATGACGTTCGCGAGCGGCCGCAATGACATCCTCGTCAACTGTTGCTGTCAAACCCGAACACCCTTTCTCTGGTCGACTGGGGACACCGGCAATGGCGTCCGCTTCACCCCTGCTGGCTTCCAGGCAGGCTCTAGAGCCAGGGTGCCACCTAGACGGTGGCAATGTGCTCGCAAACCCGCGATCAGACGAGGATAGGCAGAGGCAGTCAGCCGCCGGACCTGCAAGGCATGCTGGGCTCGCGCAACCCACAATGGCGCCGCCACGATGTAGCTGCCCTGACGGGGGACCACGATCAGACCATCACTCCATCCCGTGACAACGCCTGAGTCGGAGGCTTGCAGCGCACCCACCAGCGCTGCTGCGGTTCTGGGGTAACGCTCGTCCCAACCTTGAGGCCACACGAAGCGTCGATCTGCGACAAGGTAGGCGTAGAGCGCGTACAGGTCGGCGGTGACTGCCTCTATCGCTCTTTCGCTGAACGCAAACTGACGAAGCTCGATGAGCGCTGATGCTGCCGCCGCAGCTGTGGCGAATCGTGCGATCGGCATGACATGCGGTCGCGGTATCCGATGACGTCGGGTATTAGCGTCGATCATCACCGTGGCACTCACAGCCAGACTCGTCGCCGTGGACGCACCTGCTTCAGCGAAACGCCACCAGAGATCCCAGTCCTCGAGGCCTGGACCGTGATACCAGCCCCCCACCTGTGCCACTAGGTCCCGGCGGTGGACGACTACCGATGGCTGGAACAGAGGCGCCAGAACCTGGAGCATCGGATGCCAGCACATCGCCGCATCAGCGCTTCCACCCGTGCGCCGACCGTGCCGATCCACGGTACGTAGCGCCGTGGCTGCTACGTCCACCCCGGACTTAACCAGCCCGACGGTTTCGGCGAGGTGACCGACATCCCAGAGGTCGTCGTGATCGACATAGGCGATATATTCTCCCTTGGCTAATTTGGCGGCGGCATTTCGCGGACCTGCTGGGTGTCCGAACCGCGGGAGTTCCAGCAACCGAACCCGGGGGTCGCCCTGACTCGCCGACGTCACCCAGTGCCCCGTGTCATCGGTGCAACCGTCCAGAGCGACGATCAGTTCGAAGTCACCGAAGCTCTGCGCCAGCACCGACTTCACCGTCGGCACTATCGCCGAAGACCGCTGGTAGGCAGCACAAACCACCGAGACGAGCGGTCGCCTGGTCTCAGTCATGGCTCACGTCGAAGAACGGCAGCCCACAAGCCGATCGGGATTGGACAGCCTCCAAGGCAAGCAGCACCCCGGCGCTACCGGTTGCGAAATCGCACGACAGTTTGAGCCCGTTTTCGCCAAGCACTGAAGGCGCACCGTCCCAAGGAACGACATGCCAGGAGAGGTCTTTCGCGTGCCGGTCGAGGGCGGCATCAGCCCACGGGAGCTCGCTACGACAATGTGCCAGAGCCAGCATTGTCCCGGCCCGTCCCGAGACTAGCCCGGCCCCCCGCGCCCATCTGCGCCCGAGCGGCTCAGCCAACTCGTAGAAGGCCTCCAGCACCGGGGCCCCCGCGGCATACCGCCGCAGGTCATGCAGCACCATTGCACTACCCGCGCCGCCCACGCCCAGCACCGGATGGCTCCAGAGCCCCGCCTCAGCACCCGCTGACCAACCCAGCACTCCGAGATCGGACTGCATGGCTTCCAAGGCGCCCGCGAGGTGTTTCTCATCGTCGGTTGCCTCAAAGAGCCGTAGGCGGGCCAAGGCGACACCGGCCCATCCGTAGAACAGCCCTCCGGGCAGCGGCCCGCGATGGGCGTCGAGCGCTGCGGACAGCACCCGGTCAGCCCGGTCGACATGATCTGGCCGGGCGTGCCGACCCCCGAAATCGAGCAGGGCTAGAGCCAAACCCGCTGCACCGTCGAAGAGTGAGAGACCTCGAGGAGCTTGCTCCCATGCAACCACAGCGCGCTCAAGACACCGGGCGGCCTCGTTCGACCGGCCCAAACGGTCCAGTGCAAAGGCGATGCCTGAGAGCCCGTCGTAGCAGCCCGGCCGCAGAGTGGGATCATCGATCCGGTCGAGCAGCCAACGCACTCGGCAGCTCTGCTGGCTACCCTCGTGCCGGGCCAGGGCATAAAGCACTCCTGCAGCACCGGTACCGAACGACACGGAACCTCCGGGGACCAGGAATTGATGGACGTCTCCGGGAAAGAGCCTCTCGTCGTTATCCGGGGTTTGGGCCCGCACGATACCCGCGATGAGATCCGATGGGGTCAGTGCCCGGGGCCGGCGTGGTTCGCCAGCGTCGTCCGGCCGCGTCCGGTTTCCTTCTTCGTGGTCGACCCCAGGTGCGGCGGCTCCAGCAAGATTGGCACGGACCAACGACGCGAAGTCAGGGGGGACAGGGAAGGTCTCGACGATCGTCGCGAGTATCTGTTCCACGCGATCGATGTCCCAGACGATGCTCACCGTGACTGGGAGGTAACAGCTCAACCGCAGGCATCCCAGTCCGTAATAGTCGGTCTCGACGCCGGCATAGTGCACAGGAGCCCGGAATCCGGGCGCGCCGATCGACTGCCTCGCCCGGTCTTCTACGGCGCTGCTGCCCTCGAAGTCGATGAACGCAATCTGGTCAGTGGCGTCGACCAGAACGTTGTTGGGATGTAGATCCCCGAAAACCACCCCCCGGTCATGCATGTCGACCACGCTCTTGCCGATCCGGGCCAGGAGTGGCTCGATCCACGCAACGAACCCCTCGGGTGACAGTGCGCCCGGGCCGCCCATGAGTGGATTGCGCTCAGCGCTCACGTCCGCCAGGGATCGGCCGGGCACAAGATCACGCACGAGGTAGTGGTGAAGGTGGCCGCGGGTAACATCCCGGATCTGTGGGACGACAGGCAGGTCGGCCAACCGGTCCATGGCCCAGTGTTCCCGTTCAAGTCGCGCGACTGCGTCTCGGCCTTGCTCGTCCAAACCAGCCAGGGGGCGTCCCTCCTTGAGGAGCACGTGCTCGTTGGCCTTGGTGTCGATCGCGTCATACACGCCACCACCGTTTGAGAAGTGCAGCGCACGAACAGCCCGGTAGGGAAAACCTTTGAGCGTGGCGGCGTTGCGAGCTGCCAAAGACTCCGTCAAACACTCCGGCACGTCAACCCACGAAGGCGGACGAAAGACCGGGCGTCGCTCGTCCGGCACCATACGTCCTTCGGGATCGCGAATGCAGTACACTTCCTGACCGTTCTCGTCAATGGTGGTCAACCGGGCGAAACCGCCGTAGCGTACATAGAGCGGACCGTTTCGGTAGCGTAGATCCGAGAGGATGTAAGGACCTGGCCGACCGCCCAACAGCTGGTCAAGCTCATCGAGCGCGTCCGCAAGCCGATCTGGATGTGGAAAAACAGTTATGAATTTCCCACTTGCCGAACGGTCACCGTATTTGCTGTTGCGCCGGACCAGTACCCAAGGGCTACGGATGAACTTGAGGAGAATGCCCCGTTCGATGCAATAGTCTGAAACAACGCCAAGGGTGCTTTCGGCATCATCGAGCGTGGCGGACACGTGGATCTTCCACCCCTGACCCGGCAGTTCGGATCGTGGTGGCCGCATGTAGCACCAATCCGAGTCCAGTTCTCGTTCCCAGCCGATCGGAAGAGGCATTTCCGTTGCGGCATAGTCCGGGTGGTTGTCTCCACGCTCGAAGTAGGGACTCGCGGGAGTGCAGTACTGAAGGTATCGAAGATTCATGACATGTCCTCAGGGAAGCACGGGAGCGACATACGTGATATAGAGCCATGTGTAAAGAGGAGCGGGCGAACCGGTAATGACCGCAAGTCCAGTTGGCCGAACGAGCGGCCGGTCCGTGCGGGCGGCATACGTTGTGTCATAGTGAACGACCGTGTCGGAAGCAATCGGCAGCACCGCCCCGACCGGGCCCTCTCCAGGGCTGGACTGCACGGAGACGAGATCGCCTTGAGCAATCGGAGTGCGTGCGACGACGCCGGACGCCAGGAAGGTGACCGAGAGGTCATCGGAGGCGAGGGGCGCGGGCAGGGACTTGGAAAGAACGATCCTGGCGGTGCCATCGTTCGCGACGTAGTAACCACCCGTGGCCGAGATGGGAACCTGCAACAAGACCAAAGCAGCCGCGGCAAAGGCAACGAGCAAAGACGTCACGGAAGCCAGCCGCCAGATCGGCGCACCACCGGATCTCCCAGCTTGAACCAAGCGCACCAGCCCGCGCCCGACGACGAACAGCGCTCCCCCTGTTGCACAAGCCATGGCGACTAAGCCGACTGGCCCGAAACTGCCCAGCACCGACAGCCAGTGCGCCGCTGCCGTACCCACGAGGAGCCAGGGAAAGAGCAGACACGCTAGGCCATACGGCACGGCCCAACTCAGCTGTGGAAGCTGGGACTGTCGACGGCCACCAAAGAAGACGGCCGCGGTTGCGGCCCGCGCGTCGGCCATTGCTCTATGGCGCAGATTGGGCACGTCGAGAGCGCTCATCAGCGCGATGTAGCCGTCGAACTTGACGAACGGAACAAGATTGATCACGGCCCCGACGTAGGTCGCCGTGGCTAGCACGAGCAGGGTCGCGCGAGCCTGCCCGGTAGTGCCCGAGGCCCCTATCGCAGCCAGGCCCCCGACGACAGCTTGAGTGGCGACGCCAGCGAGGGCTACCTGCACACGCTGCGCGGGACGAGGCAGCCGCCAACCGTCGGAGACGTCGCAGAAGAACGTCGGCGCAAGGTAGAAAAGCATGAAACCCATCCGCGACGGCCGGCCACCGTGATACGTGAGCACAGCGCCGTGCCCGAACTCATGCAGCGCGGTTGTCAGCAGAACAGCGACGAGAACGACGAGGTATGCCGTCGCCGGCAGCGGTGCACCCAGAGCAGCCCAGACGTCCGGCCACTGAGTGCCCACGAGGATGAGTCCGACTACCGCAACAGCACTAAGCGCAAACCGGCCGCTCCGACTGAGCAATACCCGGATGAGCGGGTGGCTCCACCGCAGGATACGGGCAGGATCGAGCACGGTGACTTGAACTGTCATCGGCAGCGCGAACCGCACCCGAGAAGGCTTCGCGGGGCGAGTCCCATCATCCAGCAGGCTTCTCGTGTGGAGCGCCGAGACAACGGCGCTCACGTGGTCGACTGTCCAAGGGCTGCCCAGCTCCGCAGCTAGCTCCCCGACACTCCTCTTGCCATCGAGTCGGGTCGCTACCTCAGCGAACGCCGGGGACACCCGGAAGAAGTTCGTGACACCACACTGAACGATCCAGCCAGCACCCGGTCCACGAGGCGGGAGCAGCCGGGCTGAGCCAGCAAGCCGAGGGTGCTCCAGATCGACGGCGGCCGAACGCTTCGAGGTCTTCAAGCCCGCCATCTCATGTCACGTCCCGGGTCATGAGCCGATAGCGGGCGACGATGGCCAGGACAGCGATCCATAGACCAGCCGTGATCGCTCCGGACGCCATCGACAACACCTGGCCGTGATCGCGGTACACGCCGCTCAGAGCAATGGTGAACAGATACTTGGCCTGCTCGGGAGCAAGCCGTTGCAGCCCGGGTTCGAGGAGGAGGGTCGTGACGAGTAGTACACCGATTGCACCGGCGGTATTGCGAACGATCATTCCGACGGCGAGGCCGAACAGAGCGGCGAGCGGACAAGTCAAGAACACTCCGAGCGCCGTCCAGGTGACCTCGCTCGTCCATTCGATGTCGACCTGCTGCCACCTGGCGAGACCGAAGGTCGAGCCCACCGCTCCGACGACCGCGAGGACCCCGAAACCGAGGCCGACGATCGTGGCTGCAGCCATCTTGACGGCGAAGAGACGCTGCCGGCTGCCAGCCGCGAGGACCGACCGAGCCAAGCCCCCGGAACCGGCGTCGCGGGTGTAGAGCAGGGCAGCAAAGATGCCAGCGAACAGGAACACCGTCATCCATGATCGGACGATCTCGCCGGCCAGGGTCTCGGGCGTGAGTGCCAGCCCATTCGAAGGGCTCACGGTCAACGTAGTCCAGCCGTAAGCAGTCAAACCAGCCATCAAGACCGCGGCGCCGACGAGCACTTTGAGCGCTCGTCCGATGCCAGTCTTGCGTAGTTCGCAGGCAAGCGCGGCGCGTAATCCGGTGGTCTCAAGACGAGTAGGCATGGATGCTCACCTCTTGACGTGCAATGACTTCGAAAAACCGGTCCTCAAGTGTCGCCTCGCCATCGACAAAGTCCTCAAGGGTTCCCACGAAGCGCACCGTTTTCTCAAGAACAACGACATCGTCGACGGTGCGTTCCACCTCGGCGAGTTGATGGCTGGACAGCAGGACCGTACGGCCCTCGGCTGCCAAACGACGGACCAAGACCCGCAACCACCGCACCCCTTCTGGGTCCAAGCCGTTGGTAGGCTCATCGAGAACAAGGAGTTCGGGGTCGGTCAGCAGGGCGACCGCAAGGCCAAGTCGCTGACGCATACCCGTGGAGTAAGAGCGCACCCGCTCGTTGGCCGCGTCCGACAGTTCGACGATCTCGAGCACCTCATCCGCGCGATGGTCGGCCAAGCCCAGAGCAGCTGTCCACAGTCTCAGCTCGCTCCGGCCGGTGCTACCGGGGATCGCGGTCATGGTGTCCATGAGAACACCCACCCGGCTAGCGACCTGCGGAGCATCAGCATACGGAAGGCCCCAAAGCAATGCTGATCCAGAATCGGCCTGGGTGAGGCCCAGCAGGGTCCGCATCAAGGTGGACTTGCCCGCGCCGTTTCGACCAAGCAGGCCGACTACTCGGCCAGAGGAAATATCGAAAGAGACGTCCTTGATTGCCGGGCGGGCTCCGTAGCTCTTAGTCGTCTTGCGGAAGCTGACTACCGGACTCTTATCCATCGTGGACCCGCCTGAATGCGATCGAGGTCGACAGACCCACGATGACGAGCGAGCTGCCAAGGGCGATAAGCACGCCACGCTGCGAGCTGACGCTGACTGCTGCGATGAGGACTACGAGGGCCGCTGCGATCAAGGCGCCGGTCAGCCCATACAGGATCCTCTTAGTGTTCATTGGGGCTTCCTCCGTTCCTGAGTTCACGGTAGAATGGGGCCTGTAGCAGGTGAGGGCCTGCTACAGGCCCCGGTCTTTTGGTGCAAGACGGTTAGGTAATAACCGAAACCGCGGAGTAGAGCATCGCGCTAGCGGTAGCTGTGCCGACGATGGTAAGGCCGACCGAGACGCCGGTCCAGAAGCCCGGGGCCTCCATAGCTTCGAGTTCTTGCATGTCCAGTTCTATAGGTTCGGCGATCGTGGTGTCATTCGTCATAGGTGTTCACCTCCTTCCATTAATTCCTGCGGCCGAATAAACGCAACTCACGTCACGATAGCTGCGCTGACAGCCCAGCTGCCGTAGGCGACGGAAGCGCCGATGGTAATGCCTGCGCTAACCCCGATGACGCTGAACCAACCGGGCGCCTCCATCGTCTCCAGTTCCTGCATTTCGAGTTCCAGGGGAACGTCTTCGAACCGAGTGGCTTCCATTGCTTACACCTCCTTCGCGTTGAGTGATTTGCGGCCCCACCGGGCGGTAGGACTTCGGTCAAGCTCCGCTCACGGCCTCGAAAGCAGGTGAGCGGAGCAAGTCGAGCAGATCGGGCACACTCAGCCCGGCCAGCACCGGCAGGCCCGAGCCCCAAGCCCGGACCGACCTGGACGCCCATTTAGTGGCCTCCGAAGAAGTGGTGCTGACCCGATCATGGGCGCCCCAGCGCCGCGCTAAAGCGGCAATTCCCGCGGCAGGATCGACGGGTAGAGTGACGTGAATAGCCTCTCGAAGGACGTTCCACAATCGGACGATGCGTTCGGGGTTCCCGTATCGCCGGTCTCCGGCCAGAGCCGACCGCCAGACCCCCGGCCAGAGCGTGAGAGTGGCGACCATCTTGCGGGATCCAGTCACGAAGGCAAGCTCGTTTGCCAACGGCCATAGCACCGCCCCCCAACGGCTTTGCAGCCGGCGAAGGTGCTGGCTGTGACTCGCGGCACCCAGACGCAATAGTTCCTCCCGATGGCTCGCCAGAATGGCCGACCCGTCGGCGATCGAGCCCTGGGGGTCCATGGGCTCGGGCCGCCGACCAGGCCGGCATATCTGCTCGCCCAGCGCGCCACATCCGCGGACAGCGGCCTCGACGAGTAGGTCAGACGTGCTGAACGGAGCCTCCTCGACGCTGCAGTATGGCCCGGCCAGACGAGCCAGGACTTCAAGCACGCCCTCAGCGACTTGGACAGGCAGCAACCCCTCACTCAGCCGGCCATCGAGCACGGCTGCTTGGGGCCGCAAGGCGGGTCCCAGGACAAGCCTGCGCCGATCAGCCTCATCGAGCACTGCCACCGCACTGCTTTCCGCGCCAGTGCCGAGGGTCGTCGGCACTGCGATGAGGGGCGTTGGACGGTCAGCGTCCACCGGCAGCATGACCAGTCCAGTCCGGGAGCGCAGCTCGACATGGGCGAGGACTCGTTCAGAAGCAGCTGCCACCGTGGCTAGCTTGACTCGATCCAACGTCGATCCCCCACCGACAGCCACCACCAGATCTGATCTGAGCACTTCCTCGCCAACGGCGGTGAGATCGATCAGCCCAACGGTGGCTGGCATCGCGGAGATAGTGCTCAGCACTCCCATCGTTCCCAACCACGAGTCGACGAGGGATGTCGCGGGGTGACTGGTCAGGGCGGGGTCGACGACGACAGCCGCCCTCGCGTCACGGGTGTGTGCCCGCACTCGCAACACGGTGTGCGTCGCTGACTCCCACTGGTTGGTCACGCGGCTGCCATCCGCTTCCCCCGGAACAGCTCGAGCCCGTCCGCGACTGCGGTGACCAGCTCGGTGACATCGGGCTCGGTATAGAGGAGCGCCGGAACCAGTTGCAGCCCGTTCAGGCCAGGGTGGACGACGACGCCACGGGCACGCACGGCCGAGACGAGGTCCGCGACCAACGGCTGTGGCAAGGGAGAACCATCCGGCTCAGAGACTTGCAGCGTTCGGAAGAGGCCAACCCCGACGTGCGAGAGCGGAGTTGCCGAAGCGGACACGAGCGAGTCCAATTCGGCTTCCAAGCGAGTCGCCACACGCTGACCGCGGGCAAGTGCCTCGAGACGGCGGAACTCGGCTAGCGTGGCCAGTATCGCGGCGCAGGCGACCGCGGTGCCGGCCTGGGTCTCAGCATGGGCGAGCATGACACCTGAGCGGGCGAAGGGTGCAGCGACAGAGGCCGACACCACGACAGCGGCCGCCGCTTGGGTGCCGTTGGTGAGTCCTTTGGAGAGGACGACGATGTCTGGCCGGATGGGCCAGGTGTCCGTCGCGAGCATAGGCCCGGTACGTCCGAAGCCCGTGGCAACCTCATCGGCAACGAGAACGAACCCAAGGTCATCACGCCAAGCCCCGATAGCTCGGATGTAGTCGGGCTCCATGGGGACGGTTCCCGTGCCGAGCACGGGTTCGACCACGATCGCGGCAACCTGGTTTCCCTCGCGGCGCATGACGGCATCCAGTTCGGCGACCGAATTAACGGTGACGTGACGCACAAAGCGACCGTCCACGGCATACCAGCGCTGCCCCAGGTCTTCGCCGGTCAGAGCGAAGCTGCCGTAGGTGAGCCCGTGGTACGAGTTCTTCAGCCCGACGATCAGCGGCCGACCTCTATCGCCGCGAAGCTGGTGAAACACCCGGCAGAGTTTCATGACTAGGTCGTTGGCCGCCCCACCCGAAGTGGAGTAGATGACCCGTGCGGCGGAGCCAAGGCCAGCGATCGACACAAGCGCAGCGGCGGCCTCCCGGGCCAGCTCGTGCTCGTATCGAAACACCCCCAGATAGGAGGCTTCTCGCAGGGCCGTCGCACATGCGTCCGCGATAGCTGTATTGCCGTATCCCAGGTTGGCGTTCCACAACCCACTGGTCCCGCACAAGACTGACGTGCCATCGGTGAACGTCACCCGCGTCCCCTCAGCGCGAGCCATGCACAAGGCGTCGTCGCCCTGTCGGTCGTGAGGCAGGAGGGCCGGCCAAAGCGGTCCGGCGCCGCTCATGAGCCAACCTCCAAACGGTAGAGGCATTCACGGAAGGTCTCGGTTACCTCAGCGATGGGCGTGACGCGGGTGACCTGGAATCCGGCCTCTGCTGCTTCGGCCAGGACGATGTCTGGATCCACAACTCGCGGCCGGGATATACACACGGGCACGAAATCACCGTCGGGCTGCTGAGGAATGACGGTCACCGTCCGATACCCAGCGCCCGCCTCGTAGTGTTCGAAGAGGTCGAATGGCGCACCGGTCGCGCCGCGGATGGCGTAGTGACGATCGTAGGCCCTTGATGTGTCATAGTGTCCGAGCGTCAAGAGGAACACACCATCCGGACAGAGATGACGCATAGTCGCAGTCATCAGGAGTCGGCGGCCGACACCGTCGAGAACCGTTGCTGAAATCGAGCCGAGCACGACCGTATCGAAGCGGTCCCGGAGGTCGAAGTCGGTCATATCCGCTACGACGACGGTGCAGCGGCCTGCAGCCACACCTCTGGCCTCCGACCGTTCCTGAAGTAGGGCTAGTAACTCCTCGGAAAGGTCTAGAGCGGTAACGCTCAGGCCGAGGGCGAGCATCGGCAACGTAAGTCGGCCGGCTCCGGCAGCTAACTCGAGCACCCGTCCCCTGCGCCCGGATATGGCTCGCAGCAGCACAGGGATTTCACCGGGGTCGAACCGGGCCAATTGGTCGTAGTAGGTGAACCCAGTCCGGTCGTAGAGGTCGCACAGCACCACAGGGCGGCCCAGACGCTCCAGGTGCCCTGCCGCAGCACCCGGAGGTGGTGCTGGCGTGGATGAAGCCGGAGGCGCAGCCGTATGGGACCGTCGAACCAGGTCCCCCGGCGTCAGAGTCATGGTCATGCTGACGCCAGCTCCGGTAGTACGGGCATCCCTCGGCGGGCCAGCTCAGTGAGGACAGCGGCCGCCCGAGGTTCAACTGTGGCCGGTTGGATCGACCTCGCCAGCACGGCATCGACGACTCGCCCCGCCTCGATCGACATCCGTAACAACCTGGATGTCCGGATGTCGTACAGGATGGCCGCTTCCTCGTTCCACATAAGCAAGGGCGCGTCCGTCTTTTCGGTGGAGCGCGGCTCGTAGGACTCGGCGAGTGAGCCACCAAAGCCGCTCACTCGCAAGTTGATCAGCCCGTGATAGCAGGCTTGACGGAGTCCGTCGAGGGCCACGTGGTAGCGACCGATCCACGGGCGGGACGACAGCATCGCCACCCTGTCCTCTTCGCAGATCCGGTCACCGAGGGCGACGGCGCACGGTTGCCTGGATGCCTCGTTGCGACGTCGCCACTCGTAGCTGAGTTCCTCGAGAGATGAGGTCACCGAGCCCAAGGCGCTCCCAGACGAGGATGTGGAGCACGTACCGTCGGCACGCACGTGCAGGCGCCAGGCCGGGCCGTCGTGGTCCGAAGTGGCACCGAGGGCGCATTGATCGCCGAGCTGAATTACCGGGTTGGTGAGGTAGGCCGGAAAAACGCCTTCCGCCCGAGCCCGGTCTGCGTCCGCCATAAAGCACGCCAAGTCGTCGCCATCGTCGACGCGCACGAGCGTCGGGCCCAAGATCGACAGGTACTCACTGACTGCGTACTTCTGTACCTGAACGAAGAACGTTGTCCCGAGGCTTAGCTCGCCGGTGAGGCCCCAGCCATCGCCACCGTATGGGACGAGGGCTCCGGGCACCGGTGGTGCTTCGAGAACAGCGCTCTCCGGTACGAAGACCGTGGACCCGGCTCCGACGAGGCCACCACCAGCGAGCACCGGCAAGTGTTTGGCATCTTCCAGAAGAGCCACCATGACGCCTTGAGCCGGCAACGAGAGCGGGGCAGAACCGGACAGTCGTCCGGTAGCCCAGAGGATAAGTGACTGCTTCGTCCGGCTCATGCGAGGACTCCTTGTTGCTGGATTGGGCTGACCAGAGCGCGCGTTGGTATCCGAGAATCAGATGGCGTCGAAGCGGAACTGAGTGTTCTCAGAGCGTGGTCGAGCAGGACCTGCAGCTCGTTGACCGCAACGCGCGGACCATAAGTGTTGAACAGACCGGTAACGTTGAGAACTATTTCGTCGACCCCCGCAGCCTTAAATTCCAAGATACCGTTGAGCACTTCGTCAAGGTCGCCCGTAAGAAACGCTTTTGCTGCGATCGCTGCTTTCCCGTTGTGCGCAAGGTCGCCAGGGCGCACATCAGCGCCAGCACGGCGCAGCATGTCCAAGTAGTGCTCTGCCTGTAGGTGAGGGGCATTGCTGGCGAGGGCAAGCTCGTGAGCCGCTCGGTCTCGGCGAGCCAGCGCGACCGGAACCATGGCGACGATTCGGGGCCGCGGCCTCCCCGCATCCGTAGCGGTCTCCGCGACCGCAGGAACGATGACGTCAGAAACGTAGGAGGCAGGAGTCATCCACGTGATGGCCGCGTCCGCCTCGGCCCCAGCAAGCTTCGCCATGGCGGGGCGCAATACGCCCAAGCCGAGACTGATGGGTTTGGTGGGAAGAGAGGGCAACTCGCCCGCATATGAGAAGTACTTCCCGGAATACTCCACAGCCCCGTCTTTAATCAGGCCACCGGCGATCCGCAGATACTCCCGGGCGGCGCCGATTGGACTCGCATACGGTCGCCCTAGGACGGCCGCCTGGAAGCTCCGCCCCCCTGGGCCGAAACCCGCAACAATCGGGTGACCAACGGTCGCAGCAATCGAGCGGGCTTGCATCGCAGCCTCGGCGGGGTGACGTAGCGGCATGAGCGAAACCCCGACACCAACACTGGTCCGAAGCCCAGCACCCGCCAGCGCAGCGAAGGTATGCCAAGCGTCAACGCGAAGAGATTGCCCCTGCCAGAGCCGTAAGGCACCCGAGTATGCGGCCAGAGCCGCGAACGGAGTCGCTTGCTCCACCTGGCTCGGCACCAGCGGAAGCAGCACGGAGACGTCCACGTCACACCTCGGCCAAGCTGGCTGTGAGCACTGCTGCGAAGGTCATGAGTCCCATTCCAGGTGCGTTCAGGCCACCCGGGCAACGGTGCGCAATCGTCAGTATGAGGTCATGGCAGCATCTCGCCAGTGGTGACCCGCGGAATGCGTCTACAACCAGCGCCGGGACCGGGCTAGCAGAGCCATCTGAAACCTGCTGTTAGCCCCGAGATCCTCACTCAAGGTGGCTATCATGCGGCGCACGGTGCGAACCGAGAGATTGAGAGTCCGCGCGAGCTTCTCGTCCTTGTAGCCCTGTGCCATGAGCTCAAGCAAGAGCCGCTCGCTAGGAGAGATGTCACGGTCTTCGCGGACTTCGTCCGTGACCGGTACCTCAGGATCGGATGGCAGAGACGTCGCCGTGGTCCATCGTCTTTCGAAGAGGTCCGTGGCAGCGGCGCGTAAACCTGCGCTCAACGTGATCAGTGCTCCCTGATCTGGATCGCTTGGCTCCAACGCCACGAACACCCACTCGTCGATAATGACCAAACGCCCGGGCAGGTCGGGGGTGAGGCGGATCTCGACACCGTCGGAGGTTCGCTCGCGCATGCCCGCCATCAGTCGACGATCCCGAGCGAACGCGTCAGGAATGATCGTGCGCAGCGAGACCCCGCGCGCGAGGAGCAGATCGTCGAGCGGTTTCGACTCCCGCACGGCGCGGGGGGTCGGACGGGTCGTCAAGAAGGACCACACACGACGTTTAGTTCCATTAAGGAGCTGTTCCATGCGTTGCAGGATCTCGTCACGATCGGTGAGAACCTCGAGGCCGTGAGGTGCCGAAACGGTGCGGGCAGCGTTCAGATAGGCCGAGGTCAGGCTCGTGTACTCAGCGCGAGCCAGTCGCAGCATCCGGAGTGCATCGATCACTTCGCTCTCGATATGAGCAAGACGATCGGACTTGGCAGCCAAAGGGTTCATCGCTCGCCAGCTCGTGGCATCCACCTGTGAGCGAACAGCCAGGCTGTGAGACTCCAGTTCGGTCAGCGCTTGCTCGGTCTCGTGTCGGGTGAGATGTGACCGATCCATGAGTTCGATCACGTCAGATCGCGTCAGGACAGCCAAGGACTCGAACACTCTGAGCGCGTTTCGGCTGACGAACTCTCCTGGTACGCCTGACACCGTTCCTGTCTCCACTCGGTTGACACGACCAGTTTACGAATCGCTTGATCCTGCGCTGACCCGGACCCGCGAGTCGGCGATGGGGCGTGCGGTGTGTTAGGTAACGAAGATGCTTGTCCCACATGAATAATCGGGTTCACACGACCTGAGATCGTCCAGCATGGAAAAGCACCCTGCCGCTCACGAGCGTACGTCGCCGGGGACAGGCAGCCAAGTGGGGTTCACCCCGTTTCGTGAAGGGCCTCCTGCACGGGGTCTGCCCAGGGTCTGGTTGACAGTCATGGTGGGTCGTCGTGTCGGGCCGCTCGGGCGGGCTGGTAGATGGTCTCAAACTCGATGGGGGTCAGGCGACCGAGGCGGCGTTGCCGCCGCTGGCGGTGGTGGGTGTGTTCGGTCCAGGTGTTGATGCCCGGCACAGCTGGGCGCGGACCCGGCAAGAGACGATCACGGGCACTCGGATCGTGGCCCCCTCAGCGGCCAGGTCAGTGATGAGGGGGCACACCATCGTGGGAGCACGTCCCGGGGCGGCGACCGTCCTCGATACCGGCCAGGGCCAGCCACCGATGCAGACCGGACTCGCAGATCCCGACGTCCTTGGCCACCTCAGACACGGGCGCCTCGGCCCGACGTGACACCGCGATCACATCGTCGCGGAACTCTTTCGGAAACGCTTGAGGCATGGTCATCATCCTCCCTGCCAGGACTGACAGTCCTAACAGGCTCGGTGTCAACCAGACCCGGGGCAGACCCACCCCAACACCAAACCCACCATCCGTTCCCACGCGTGGCTCATCACTGCCTGACAGGCTTGACAAGGAATAAGAGCATCCGGCCCGAGTGCTGGCGCGAACCTGCCATGCCCCGTCCCGGTCAGCCGCACCGCTTGTCATGACTCGATTGCGGAGCGAGGCTAGAGACACGAGGTTCCGGCTATCTCTTCCGAGAACCACGAAGGAGGAAAAATGCGAGCGATCGCAGGAACGCTGATGACGGCCGTCGTGATCTCGATGGCCGCTCCGCAAATCTCGACACCGGCTGATTACAACGACACAACGCCACATGGGAACGACACGCTCTCGGTCTGCTTCCTATGCTGGTAGTCAAACCGTGCGTTGTGCCTCGGGATTCCCATACAGGGGGAACCCCGAGGCACTCCGCGTTTCCGGCTACTCCCCGGCTCTTCGCGCTTGAGTGCCAGGTGAGTACAACGCGCCCGTAGGCGGGCTGTGTCGGGGGTTGGGGGGGTCGAGCGCGAGGTCGGCGAGTTGACGGTGACTGTGGCACTGGGGTGATGGGCGGGGTGACCTGGAGACGGCTAGTCCATCGACATCTCGTGTTCTTGAAGGCTCTCCCTCGGGTTGACCGCGTAGATTCTGATTCCGTCCAAAACAGCCCGTTGAATGACTGCCGGGACCTTCCGCGGAGCAAGCCCGTGGAGTGAGACTTTGGGATCTTTGACAACCGCCCTCACCGTCTCGGGGACGAGCGAGAGGAACTGCTCCACATCATCAGGGTCGAGCGTGAATTCGACTACGGAAAACCGAGAATCAGCCGCAATCTCTTCGGCAGTTCCCCGACTGGTCACGATACCGCCCTTGAGAACGAGGATCCGGTCGCACACCTCGCTGGCCTCGGCCGCGTCTATGGAACACCATAGGACTCCGGCCCCTTGGCGGCGCTGCTCCAAAATGGCTGATCGCACTAAGGACCTCTCGTCAGCGTTCAAACCGGCGGTGGCTTCATACAAGACAAGAACCTCCGGATCGCGGACAAGCAAGCACGCGAGCTCGACTCGCCGCAACAATCCCGGACTCAGTTCTCCGGTCAACCGTCGTGAGTGCTCGACTAGGCGCAAGTCTCGGAAGAGCTCATCACAGCGCGACCGCGCCTGCTCCATGCTCGCGCCCGCAAGCATCGCACTGGCAACAACACACTCCGTTGCGGTCCGCTGGACATCGAAACCGGCCGGCTCGAAGAGAACACCAACACGATCGCGCAGTTCGTCAGTGTCGGTCGCCGGAGAAAGCCCCAACACCGTCACTGTGCCTTCCTCGGGGACCAAACTCCCGGTGACAAGGCGCGCCACGGCTGACTTGCCTGACCCCGGCTCACCGACGATACCGACGATCTCGCCGCGACCGACAACGACGCTCACTCCCCGAAGCGCGGGAAGGCCACTCGGATACCTGACATGGACACTGGCGATGACGACGGCGCGCGATTCGCGAACAGAGGTGAACTGAGTCAAGACCGATGTCACAGAGACCTCTCTTGCAGGTACGGTGCCGTAAGTATGCTGGCGTTCGGCTGGCTCAGCGTGAACCGCAGCTGCCGGGATCGCAACGACGAACGGTCCAACGCCTTGACGCTAGAAGCTCCGAGCCTTGACGCTAGAAGCTCCGAGAGGGGTAATACCACCAACGGGCGCTGTCAGCAACTGGCAGGGGCAGCTTCGTGCAATCTAGTCGCGTTTGCCGGGCGCCCCCGGCAGGACTCGAACCTGCAACCTGCGGATTAGAAGGCCGCTGCACTATCCGTTGTGCTACGGGGGCAAGCTGACGCCGGCCGGGTGGAGCGGTCGGCGACCCAGCAAGTCTAGGACTCATCCGATGAGGCCCTTGGGCGGACGGTCACCTGGCTCCGGTGAGCACGCTGCCTCCAGTGAACACTCGGCGGCTGCTCGTGATCGCATCAAGCAACACGCGCTCGTGCTCGATCGCGGCTGTCTCGGCGACGCCTCTGTGCATCCGGGAGCGCAACAGGGCTAGGGCGCTCGCAGCGTCCTGGAAGGAGCGCATGGCTTGGCCAGCGGCGGCACCTCGCGCCTTTGCCCATCGGCGGGCAGCACGGCGGCCGGACGCCGACGCGAGCATGGCGACCTCTTGGTGGGAGAACCAGCCAGCATCGGCGTATCGGCTGAGGAAACGCCTGATGGTCGCCGACTCTCGGTGACGGAGCACGGCGATGAGCACCACGAAGCCGATGAAGATCGGCACCTGGAAGAAGAAGTAGGTCTCGAAGTAGACCCCGACGGTGGCGCTGGCATTCCAGATGCCGTGCAGCAAAATGGCGCACAGATAACCGAGGGTCCCGAAACCGACCCGCCCCGTTGTGGTGCGGGCAACGGCTACCCCCAGCCCCAGCCCGATACCGATGAACGCCGTGAACAGCGGGTGTGCGAAGGGGCCCATGACACAGCGCAACACGAAGACGATAGTGAGTGACTCCGCCCCCTGCTCCTGGAACGCCTGTGCCAGGTACACGATGTTCTCGCTGAAGGCGAAGCCCGCCCCAGCCAGCCCGGCATACACGATTCCGTCGATGACTCCGTCGAACTCCCGGCGCCGGATCACCGCGATGGCCAGCACCGCGAGCCCTTTGAGTCCTTCCTCGAC
>PDWJ01002626.1_pt1 | contig 18690 bp, 11 predicted proteins | sample 1430881 | NCBI WGS metagenome assembly PDWJ01 (sample SAMN01162460, study PRJNA174530) | Oral metagenome, whole genome shotgun sequencing project. | biome: Marine environment; feature: Marine mammal; material: Swab sample of the gingival sulcus; isolation source: swab sample of gingival sulcus...
AGCATTTCAATGACTGGAAACGCTTGAAAGAGAGTGAGCCAGGCGCGGTGGAGATGGAAACCTTGCTGAAGGGGACTTGCTCCAAAGCCAACCTGATGGGCATCTTTGAGAACTTCACCCTTTTTGACCAGAGTTCTGGTCGCTTGGTGAAAATCGTTGCCCGGAATCACCAGTATTTAGGTGTCAGTCGCGCTATTGGTGCCGTTGTTAATCGAGGTGAGCGTTTAGGTAAATTAGGCGTTTTTTGGCACACCCAGGGCTCGGGCAAGTCGTATTCTATTGTATTTTTTGCCCAGATGGTGTATCGAAAACTGGGCGGTAATTATACCTTTGTGGTGTTAACGGATCACGAGGATTTAGACACGCAAATTTATAAAACTTTTGCCGGTTGCGGCCTGGTCGATAACGATAAAGACCCGTGCCGGGCAGATAGCGGGAAAGACCTGAAGGCACTGATCAGACAGCAAAAAGCCTTTGTGTTCACCCTCATTCAAAAATTTAACGAAAAGGTCGACCCTGAGGAACCGTATTCCGAGCGTGACAACATTATCGTTATCACCGACGAAGCTCACCGCACACAATATGGCACCTTGTCATTAAACATGCGCAATGCCTTGCCCAATGCCAGTTTTATCGGCTTTACCGGGACACCATTATTTAAAGATGACGAGATTACCAAAAAGGTTTTTGGTGATTATATCTCTACCTATGACTTCCAACGGGCGGTTGAGGATAAGGCGACCGTGCCCCTGTACTACGATGCCCGTGGTGAAGAGTTGGTGTTCACCGATAAAGATGGCAACGAGCATACGGTTGCTGACCCTAAAGGTATTAATGAGCGCATTGCGGAAAAGCTGGATGAATTGGAAATTGAGGATGTGGACGTTCAGCAAAGATTGGAGCGAGAATTAAAGCGCGATTATCACATCATCACCGCAACCAGCCGATTGGATCAGATAGCCCGTGATTTTGTTGCCCATTATGCCAATGCCTGGGAAACCGGCAAGGCGATGTTTGTATGTATTGATAAGATCAATTGTGTGCGGATGCACAAGTTAATCGATTTTTACTGGCGGCAAGCGATTAAAACTAAAGAAAAGGCACTTGCGGGGGCGACCGATGAGCAGGATCTGGCCTGGCGAGAGCGGCAATTGACATGGATGAAAGAAACGCTGATGGCGGTTGTTGTCAGTGAAGAGCAAGGTGAAGTTGCCAAATTTGCAAAATGGGGGCTGAATATCAAACCTCACCGCCAGCTGCTTAAAACCGGATTTGAGCTGGCTGATGGTTCTCGTCTGGATATTGAAGAAGCGTTTAAGTCCAGCGAGCACCCCTTCAGAGCGGCTGTTGTTTGTGCTATGTGGTTAACCGGGTTTGATGTGCCAACACTTTCTACCCTCTATTTAGACAAACCGTTGAAGGCACATACCTTAATGCAAGCCATCGCCAGGGCAAACCGCGTAGCGGAAGGCAAGAACAATGGCTTGATAGTGGATTACTGCGGGATACTAAAAAACCTGCGTAAAGCCCTGGCGACGAGGGCCATGGCGGAGGTGAGGGCGAAAATGAACCCACCAGGCCTAATGAGGAGTTGCTGGAAAGCTTGAATGAGTCGATCAGCGTTGTTGCAGAGCTTTTGCGAAAGCATGATTTTGAGCTAAGCCGGATTATTACAGAAACTGGCTTTGCCAGGAACGCAGTGATTGCTCAGGCCAAGGAAATCATTAATCAAAATGATGAAACACGAAAACGTTTTGAAGTAATGGCTCGAGAGGTGTTCAGCAAGTTTAAAGCCTGTATTAACGTGCCGGGTGTGAATGGTTATCGTGATTTACGTGATGCCATAAATATGCTCTATAAAAGTTTGCAGGCAGACAAAGAAAAAGCCGACATCTCCGACATCATGCAAGGGCTTTATGAGATTGTTGATAGCAGCATCGCCACTACAAAAAAGGTTAAAAAACCAAAACTGGGTGGTGAGCGAGTTTACGATATCAGCAAAATCGATTTTGAACGACTCCGGCAGGAGTTTTCCAGATCAGAGCGAAAGAATACAACAGTGCAATCGCTTAAAGCTGTGGTTGAGAAGAAACTGGCTCGGCTCATGATGCAAAACCCGTTACGTACCGATTATCAAGAGCACTACGAAAAATTGGTTAAAGAATATAACCAGGAAAAGGATCGCGTTGTTATTGAAAAAACCTTTGAGGAACTGTTAAGACTGAATGAAGAACTTTCCCATGAAGAGAAGCGTGCAATCAGGGAAGGCCTTGATGAGGAGTCTTTGGTGCTGTTTGATCTCCTTAATAAACCAAATTTGCAACCAAAGGAAATTTCCAGGATCAAACAAGTCGCCACTACTTTGCTGGCAACGCTAAAGGCAGAACGACTTCAGGTTGCCAACTGGCAACAGAAGGAATCGACGCGCGATGCCGTCAAACAGCAGATCTTTGATTTTCTCTACGATGAAAGAACGGGGTTGCCCGTTGAGCAATATCAAGAAGATGAGATTTCAAATATCACTGAAAAGGTATTTCTTCATATATATCGGGCCTACCCAGAGTTACCATCACCATATTACTGAGGTGTAGTAATTCTTAGCTGTATGATTCATCGACACTCTTTCACTATCATGGGGTGAGATGAATAGAGAATCTCAGCAACGGTTAACGTGGGCTCACCTCTATGAAGAGCCCGGGAATGCGGTCTTTGTATCCCGTCGCTGCTGCATATCCAGATCCTCTTTGAGAAATGGTGGCGCAGATTCAGGCTGATGGGGATAGAGTGCAAATGGGTACCGGCAAAATCGGTCAGAGGGTTGGCCTCACTACGGGGTCAGTGCTTGGGCCTGCATCTCTGGTGTTGCAGTTTATGTTAAGGACTTGCAGGGTATACGCTACCATGATTCAAATTTGCCGGTTTTTTACTTGATCTCCCTTGATGTGAGTGCACATGCGCAAATTAAACGATCTCGTTGCGGCAATTCTGCCAACTGATGTGATTCCAAAAAATCTAATATAAATCACGCGGGAATCCTGATAAATTTAATCCTTACATAGCGGTCACTGACCAGCGCCAGAATCGGGTTGGCCAGTGCCATGCGTATAGGGATATTTTATGCAGAAATACTTAATGACATGGTACGGAATTACCGATCTCAAAGCCTCATTAGGCCTAGAGCAGACGACTGGCCCAATTCTGGGTGCTCTGTTGGCAGAAGACTATACTGATGTCGTTATTCTTGGCTTTACGAACCCCAATAAAACCGAAAACAGAATAAGTGAACTTCAAGAGAAAATTGCTTTTATCCAAAGTCTGGATAAAGATGCTGCGAAAGAAGTTATTAATCAGTTTTCTAATACCGTTGAAGCGCATAACCACATTCAGCAGTGGTTAAAAAATCGGCTGCAGGCTGCCAGTAAAGAAACCAATATACAATTTGAGCCAGTGACGCTTAAGAACTTGAATGACACGCAGGGTATTTACCAGGCCGCCAGTCAGTCCTTAAGTGCAGTTACCGCATCCAAAGGCGAAAAACAAGTGACGCTTTACCTGAGTCCAGGTACTCCGATTATGGCTTTTATCTGGACGTTCGCAGCTACAAAATATCCGGATTTGAATCCACGATTTATTGTATCTTCTCAGCCTGGACAGGCCCCAGAACAGATTGATTTGCTCAAGTTGGATGAAAAACAGGATCTAACAGTAAATAGTCAATCTGATCACTACGATGTTATTTTCCATTTGTTTAGTGAACAACGTATTCCCGTTTTGCTTGGCATAAATCAATTTAATTGCAAGATGCACGTTTTTGTAAACACCAAGCAGTTCCCTGCAACAGTAATGCGGCAGTTTGTCATGGGTGGCGATTTTTTTGAACTGCCCGTTGATCCCTATAGCCCGGAAAATGTAAGAAATGAAATTCTCAAACTGGTTAGGTCTCTTCCATCCTCGCTTCGGATTGGTTTTAACCTAACGGCTGGAACCAAGTTGATGTATGCGGGGGCATTAGCAGCCTGCAAAAGTGTTAATGCCACTCCATTTTATTTTGATGTGAAAAATAATAAAGTCATTTTTCTGGATGATTTTAAATCAGAAAAAACAGTTTTAATTGAATCAGTGGAGCCATTTATTTCCGTTAATGGTAATAGTTTATGGATATCTAATGATGGAGATATAAGTCAATCATCAGAATTTAATAGCCATCTGCGTAATGAATTAACCAATGAATTGTGGAAGTGTAGATCAAAAATATCAAAATTTTATAAAAAACTTGTCCCAATAATTGATACACAGGAAAGTTTTAGATTTGAACGGCCGGGGATTTATATGGAGCTTTCAGAAACATTAGCTGCAGAAATTGTTATAAATGGTCGCCGGTTTTATTTCGATCACTGGCCAGATTTTGCTCGTTATCTGTGCGGGGGGTGGTTTGAGGAATACGCCTACCAAAGCTTACAGCCACTGCTTGATTCAGGAAAAATCAAAGATCTTCGCTTGGGTCTGGAAGTCTCAATTGATGATCAAAAAGGCTATGCTTATATTTCCGAGAAAAATAAGCCCTATCAAGAACTTGATATTACATTCACAGACGGTCGTTCCCTTTATATTGTGGAGTGTAAGGCGGGGGCTGTTAAAAGTGATCATATTATGAAGCTTCAAAATATCGTAAGGTATTTTGGCGGTGTTTCAGGCCAGGGAATTCTTTGCTGCTGTTTTGCGCCAAAAAATAAAGTGGTTGCTAAAAAAGTATTGGAATCTGGAAATGTAGAATTGGTCTTGGGGGGGGATTTGCGCGACCAGGTTGAGGCAATGATAACAAAACGAAGCTTGGGTTTGTAGATTAAAAAACATAGTAGCCGACATGTGGTGTTAGTGTTTTTGATATAAAAATATCGGAATGCGCGTCATTTTATTAAAATGTCTTTTTTGAAAGTTTTAATGTTAATATTTAGATGCTAATTTTTATAAGGATTGTTAAATGAGTAGAAGTCGTTATAGAAGCTCTCAGGCAATTGCACATGTGTTGGGGAAGAGTTTTGTTCCAGTTATTGTCCTCCTTATTGTTGTAGCATGGTTCACGGATTCTGGGCTGGAATTATTTAAGTATTTTTTTCAAGAAGTGATTTGTGATCGTTTAGATTTTTGTTTTGATGCAAGTCTTATTTCTGTCGATGTTTTTATTAGTTTTTGTGTGTTTGTTTTGTCATCTATTGTCCTTATGTTTTTTTGGTTTGAGTCAATAAAATCTAAACATTCTGATAAATTTAAACCAATTGAAAAAGATAACCATAAAGATGAAAGAAAAATACTGTTTGTGACGTTATCCACTTACCACTCCCGAGGATTTTCAAACAAAGAGGGTGAATATCCCCCCGGCTATACATATGACAAACTAATAGAAAACATGGACTCTTTTCCAAAAATACTGCAAGGGGCACCGATTTCTGATTTGAGGTGCACGGATTTCCAGTGCAATTGGTTGCCTCTACTGCAAGCTATTAATAACTATCCAAGCGTGGAAGAAATAATTGTTTTTACTACATCCGGAAAAAGAGGATCTTTTAGACAGTTCGATGGATTCAAAGATTTTGTAAGTAAATATTATGAGGATACCGGTAGAGAAATAACAATAACACCGTACAATCATCCAAAACTGTTGACTGATTCGGGCTATAAGAAAAAGTATCCTGAAGGCCTGTCGGCAGATGATATGCTTAATTTTGCTAAAGTTGTTTTGCATGTGTTTGATAATGTTATTGCTATGCAAAAGAAAAATAAAAGCATAAACAAAGACCCAAATAATATGATTGCTATTGATGTTACAGGGGGGATGGCCTCAATGTCAGCAGTTATGGCCGCTATTTCTGTGAGTCAGGGTATTTTTATTCACTACACAAATACAGAGACGTTAGAGTCCCAGGAACTGGATATTACAGCTGAATAGCTATCGGCTTATTAAAAGGAAAAATATATGTCTAAAACCGCCTATTTGTTTGAAACTTCTCAGATACAGCGCTTTATCTTTGAAGGTGGCAAGCTGAGGGATATGGTGGCCGCAAGTGATCAGTTGGATTCCCTGTGCGGCGACCCTTTAAGTCAGGTATTGGAAACCTGTGGACTGGTAGAAGATGAAAATATCTGGTTCTCACGTAAATCTGGCGGTGCCATTTATGCAATCCTGAATAATGAAGAAAAAGCCAGAGAACTACAGAGTCTTTGGTCTTTTTATGTAAGGAAACATTTTCCTGGTATCAGAATTGTTCAGGTTATCAAAACAGCGGAAAGTATAGAGAAAGCCATGAAACTGGCGCTGGAGTCTATGTTGCAAAGCCGCAATTTGATACAAGCACAATACCCGGTTCCGGGGCCTCTGATGCGCCGCTCACCCAGAACCGGGGAGGCAGTTGTAAAATGGGATAGCTCTCGCAAGGAATGGATTGATGAAAGCATTCGTTTGAAGCGCTTTGGGGTAAAGCCACATTCCTCTCTAGTAAAAAAATTTACACCGGACAATCAACCGTATCGGGAACACGCTTGGCCGGTTAACTTCGAGCCGAGCGAGGGAGCTTTCCCATTTTTGAATGAAGATCGAACAATAGCCCTGATTCATGCAGATGGTAATGGCCTTGGTGAATTACTGATCGTACTGGGCAAAGTAGCAGCGGCAGCTAGCAAAAGTGCAGATGACGAGTTTCTCTATATAAACTTATTCAGAAAGTTTTCCAATGCTATTGAAGCATCGACTCAGGCAGCCGCAAAAGATGCTATGCAAACGCTATTTGACATGTTGCCGGAAAATACTGCGGAACACTCAGTGATTCCGGCTCGCCCGCTGGTACTTGGCGGGGATGATTTAACTATTCTTATAAGAGCAGACCTGGCATTACCGTTTACGGTTAAGTTCTGTGAAGCATTTTCGGAGCACACCGAAAAAGAACTTGCCGGACTGTACGCTGATGCCCAAAAATATCTGAATGATGCACAGGCGAGCGGCGAAAAGCAGGCATACAACCTAAATCGCCTTAAAAAACTGACTGCTTGCGCGGGTGTGGCGTTTATCAAAGCCAATCAGCCTTTTATGCAGGCCTATTATCTCGCTGAATCCTTGTGTGAAGAGGCGAAAAATCAGTCACGTAGTGTCCTCTCTGCAGAAAATACCCATGACTTAATACCCGCATCTCTTGCATTCCATAAAGTTTCAGCAGCATTAATCGAGCCGGTGAGCGCCGTTCGCAGGCACGAATGGCAGGTCGAAGTAAACCGGCAACCATGCGAACTGGCTATGGGAGTATATGGTTTGCATTGCGATCTGCCAGATTTCTATACCTTACAGAATCTGGCCAACCTGTTTGGTGATAGCAAACTTAATCGGGCGGGTTTGCGCCAGGTGGCCACCTTGTTAAAAGAAGACCCTGATAAAGCGCAGATGCGCTATGCCCGCTGGCGGGATATAGAAGCAGCTAAGAAGGACGATTCAGGCAAATCTTATCTTGATCAATACGACACAATGCTTGCTACGCTTTGCGACATAGAGCAGAACGATAAAATACCATTTGATAAATCGTCAGGGAAAAGCCCGCTGATTGATTTATTACTGCTGATCAATTTGGCAATAGACCCCCGAAATCAGGAGGCGGCATCATGAACACACAGCTAAGGATAGATATTCATGGCTACTGGTATACGGGCACCGGGCGCACCAGTGGTAGCCATGTAGACAGCCTGGTAGAAAAAGATGAGCATGGTTTGCCCTACTTAAATGGCCGCCACTTAAAAGGTTTGTTACGTGATGCAATAGCACGCGCGGCGCAATGGGGTTGGTTTGATGAGATAGAAGCGTTACCGGTCAGTGCTGGAGAGCTGGAGTCCTGGTTGTTTGGTAGCCGGAATGCTGTAGATGAAGACGACAGTTCTCGCTTTACAACCCATGCCGGGTCATTATTTATTAGTAATGCCCAATTACCACAAGCGGACCAGATAGCATTACGCGGTCAGCCACTTAGAAAAGGCCTGTACCGCAACCTGTTTTCTACCGCAATTGATGTCGAAACAGGCACAGCAAAAGACCAATCGCTCAGGGGGATAGAAGTTGTTATCCCCCTGACACTCTATGCAGAGCTCACCTTGCAAGGCCCCTCCCAATCTGTACAGGCTGCCTATGAGGTACTGGAAAAAAGCATAACCCTGATTGATTATGTTGGCGGTATGCGTAACAAAGGTATGGGAAGGGCGACGCTTTCCTTAATTCAGGAAGGGAGTAAAGTGGCATGAAACAGGCACTGCTTATTACCCTGAAAGATGATGTGATTATCAGTGAAACTTCAGCCACAACTGGTGGCCATCACTCGTTGGATTATATCCCCGGCAACTTGTTGATGGGTGCTGTGGCAGCCAAGCTTTACCAAGAAAATCGAGATGATGCCTGGAGCCTGTTTCACTCCGGGCAAGTCCGTTTTCATAATGGCTATATTGTCAGCACAGAAGGTGAACCTGCGCTGCCATCGCCGTTATGCCTGCACTACTATAAAGGTGAAAAGCCGGAGAGCAATGACCCACTTGTCGGCGGTGCTATCGTCCGTCGTGGTATTGATGACACCAAACCGGACAGACAACTTAAGCAACTTGGCGCAGCGTATATTACCGCATCAGGGAAACAGGTAGCGGTTAAAAAAACAGCCAGCATTAAAACAGCGATAGACAGCAATACCGGTCGGGCCGCTGAAGGGCAGCTGTTTGGCTATGAAGCCCTGAGTGCCGGCCAGCGCTTTTTAACCTTTATTGAGTGCGATGAGTCGGTGGCCGAGGCATTACAAAGCCAACTGCTAGAAGCCGTGGAAGGTTCGCTCAGATTGGGCCGTTCTCGTTCTGCCCAATATGGCCGTGTAAAGATTAAACGCCTGCAGCAGGTCGATAACACGCCCGAAACCACTCAGGTAGCAGGCGCTACCGAACTGACCATCTGGTGTTTAGCCGATTTGGCGCTCATTGACACAGACACCTTACAACCAACCCTTACGCCGCGACCGGAGCACTTTGGCTTGGCGGGTGGCGAGTTGGACTTGGCGAAAAGTCATATTCGCAGCCGCGCCTATAGTGTCTACAACAGTTATCGCCGCGCCTTTGACCAACGCCGTGAAGTGATAAAACAGGGCAGTATTATTCACTTTAAAAATCTGCAACCAGTGACAGCAGAACAGCAGCAACAACTGCAACAGCCGCACGGCAGCTTTATTGATGGTGGTTTAGGTATTGTGGTGGCGAATGCCAAACTATGTACATCCGTACCGTTGCAGTTTGCTTCACCCTACACACTTGCATTACCGGTAGAAAACGCGGAAACAATAGAAAAAAGTGACTTGATAAAATGGCTGGAGCTGCATAGCAAAGAGCCTGTATCTGCACATACGCAAAAATGGCTGGATGAAATGCTTGACGATATCAGCCGTCAATACCACATGGCTCGGCAGTTTAATGCAATCAGTCCGGAGCAAAGTGTTGGGCCAAGTGCATCGCAATGGGGAGTGGTTTATCAAACGGCGAGAGACCTGCGCAACGACCCTAAAACACTGCATACCACACTGTTTGTTGCGGAAAAGGCTATCTGCCGGGAACGAGCAGGCAGTGAATACAGTTGGGGCCTGTTAGTCAACCCTGATGATACCTTTAGCCAATGGCTGAAAAAAGAACTCACACCAGGTGGTAAACCCCCGGCAGCAGATGATATGGACTTTTGCACAAAAGTCGCACTGCTTGCCGCCGAAATGCGTAAGCCAAGGGGTCAATATATCAGCACGGCACAGGAGCACGGATAATGCTAACAACCTATCCCTATCTTTATCTGGCACGTATACAGATGGAAGCGACAACACCTGTTGCCATACAAACAGGGCAGGCCGATCTTTTATTTGACTCCACCCTGGTCAGAGATGCCAATGGCTTACCCACCTTACCTGCAACCAGCATACGTGGAGTCTTACGGCATTTATTGCTAAAAGACCTTGAGTTGCAGAATATGGGCAAAGAAAAAGCACAGGCTATTTTTGGCTATGGTCACCAGGATGAGACGGGCCGGGATGAAGCCAAAAGTTCACAACTGCAAGTCAGTTGGGGGATGCTGCATGACAGCCGGAACATTCCGGTTGAAGGGCGAATTGACCTCGCAGCCGACCCTGTTCTGGATGAACTTAGCCAGATGCAACCGGTTAAACGTGAACGCGTTCGACTCAATGACCAGGGATGTGCCGAAGATAACGGTAAATTTGATGTAACGGCTGCCCCCAAGGGCTGTCGCTTTACGTTCGAATTAAAATACTGGAGCGACCAAGCCGAAGACACCAACTGGCAACACCTACTTAACATGCTGCAACAGCCTGCATTTCGGTTGGGCAGTAATACCCGTTCAGGCTTTGGCGCCTTCTGTATCCAAAGCATCAAGCAACGTTGTTTTGACCTGACCGATCCGGTTGAAGTCAAAGCATGGCAAAATCTTGGCCGTAGCCTTGCTAATGATAACGGCTTGACTCCCTTGGAAGATACCGGAAACACACAGGCCTCAGCAGCCGTAACCGCGACCTTAAACCTGACCGCCGAAGGCTTTATTCGTATCGGTGGCGGTGATTTTGCCCTGGAAAAGGAACGTGAAGCCGATTTATACACGCAGTCAGAAAAATATATCCACTGGGATGAAAACAACACCGCCGTCGTCAGTGCACGTGTTCCACTGATTCCAGCCAGCGCCATAAAAGGTGCGTTAGCGCACCGTATTACCTACCACCACAACAGAATTAAGGGTAAGTTCACAGACCAGATAGATGACCAGACCAGAGCGGAAATCATTGCCAGAGAACAGGCCGATGGTGCTCGGAAACTATTTGGCTATGCCAATAACACCAATACCAGCGTCGATGGCAAACGCCAAGTAGATGGCGCTGCGGGTCAGGTATTACTCAATGACATTTATCTGGATGATCAGGTGAAAACCAGCCAACTCTGGCACAACAGAATAGACAGGTTTACCGGCGGTGTTATCGACGGCGCACTGTATAGCGAAGAGGTGTTGTTTGAACCTGCTTTCAAACTGCAGCTCACCTTTCTGCAGCCCCAACAACTTGATGACGAGGACAAGCAGGCCCTGCAAGCCAGCCTGGATGACCTTTGCCAAGGCCGTCTGCCCATTGGTGCCAGCGGTGCAAGAGGCATGGGCAGTTGTACAGGCACTCTGTCCTGGAGTGACGATGGCCAATGGATCGGGGAGAAAAACTAATGGAATATCAACAAACACTTAAAGACATGCTTGAGCGCATCAACACATTGGCGCAAAAGACGGGTAGTCAAGAGTTACAGCATATAAAGCCCGTGAAGCTAACCTACAGTCCTCCGAAGCAATTCACTACAGTGCAGGATGTGATTGGCGAACTGCAGGCCAGAGAAATTGAAAGTGGTTGGATTACCTGGCCGGACAAAGTGCAGCGTATCGACAGCGGAGCATCATCGCAACTGGAAACAACAGCACCGCCGCTGGAAGCAGAGTTGCTACTGAAAAACGGTACCAGCCTGCGGGTGAACTACCGTAACCGACAATGGCAGTGGTTGGAAATCGGCCTTGAGTGGCTAAACGATGCCCAGGGTGCTAATGCGCTGGCCGACAAAATATCCCTGGAATCCCGGGAAAGAGGCCAGGCGCCGCTGCAATATGCCCGAATCTGGCAAGATCTTGCACAAAGCGGCATGACAGTTACCGATGCTGTTTTCCTTGGTTTAAATGGAGCGAAATTATGACGATGCAAACCGGGAACGTACATGCCCCGTATAACTTTATACCGTTGTCGCGTTTTATCTTTTTACCGAACTGGGCGCATCAGGTATCACATGACATCCCTTTCAGCGACGGGGTCAGTGGTTCACTGCAGGTTGAACTGACCTGCCACACACCGACACTGGTGGGTGGGCAGCAAACTCCGGCAACCGATCAGCAACCTGGCAGGGTGGAGTTTTTCAAAGGCCCTGATGGTAAGCCGGTTATTGCGGGGTCAACCCTCAAAGGGGCTATCAGCAATGTACTTGAGATCGCCAGCTTTGCCCGTTTTAATCGCCTGGCTGATAAGCGTTATAGTGTGCGGGACCTTAGTGCAGCCGATAACTTTTATTTCAACCAGTTTCATGGCAAATCTAAAGGCGGTAAATCCGGCTGGTTACGCTACAACGCCCAGGAAGGCTGCTGGCAGATTACCCCCTGCAAAATGGCGCGTATACACCAGCGCGACATTATCAAAGCCTTCGACGATATAACAGAGAAGAGCTGGACAGCAGAAAACAACAGCAAAGCCCATCAGCGCTATACCTTGCTGAAAGGCATCAGGGATATTTGTTTTGCCAAAGGCCGCCACAAAACTAAAGACACGATTGCTAATTGGGAACCCTCCGGAAGTTGCAAGGGCAAACTGGTCGTTACCGGTCAGCCGGGCCAAGCCTTTAATAAGGGTAAAAGCAGTAAAAAATGGGAATTTGTCTTCTACGCACCTGACTCGGCACCTAAAACCATAGCGCAGAGCGTAATGCATGACTTTAAGTTTATTCATAGCGAATCCGATGACTGGAAGTATTGGCAAAAAAACAATGCCGCCAGTCAAAACCCCGGTATACCCGTGTTCTATATGGAAGAAGGTCATAAAATTACCTCTATTGGCCTTGCCTTTCTTTACCGGCTGGCCTACAAAAACACCACTCACGATGCGGTAAAACATACCCAGATAAGCCATATTGATGGCAATAGCCCGGATTTACCGGCGTTGATGTTTGGCCATATTGATAATGAAAGCGGCCATTCTTTACGTGGCCGGGTTAATATCGGTGCAGCCCGGTTACAGGGTGAAACCGTTGATGAAATAGAGCTGCCTGCCACCATATTGGGCAGCCCCAAACCGACCTACTATCCGGCCTATATACGGCAACCCAAGGCTGATGAATATGGCCAGCTCAGCTCGGCCCGTGACTATAAAACCCTGATGAATCAAGACGTAGAACTGTCGGGCTGGAAGCGTTACCAGACGTTTAAAGAGGCGAAAGTTTCACAGCTGGATGAAGATCAGCGAGGAAACACCAAAGTACAGGTCAAACTCGTGCCGGTAAACACAGGCAGCCGCTTTGTATTTAACATACATTTTCATAACCTGCGTGAAGTAGAACTGGGTGCTTTGTTATGGGCGCTGGATTTTGGTGGCAAAGAGGGGGCTTATCACACCATCGGCATGGGTAAGCCGTTTGGCCTCGGTCGGGTATCCCTTAAGGTGATTGATACTCACCTGCAAACCAACCGCCCCGAACAATACCAGGGCGCAGAGCTGCTGCAAAAAGCCACCTTCAGCTTTACCCATCTGATGCAACAGGCCTATGCCACAGCAAGTACAGAACAACAAACGCACAGTTGGCAAAAATCCCCACAGCTGCAGGAGTTGTACTACATGGCCATGCCGTGCAACAACCCAAGCACGCCCTATATGAAGCTGGCTGAACATGCCGACTCTAAAAAAAACGGTAACCTGGCAACGCTGGCTTCGGCTTCGGGTTATCCATCATCCTCTCTCGATTTGCCAACCCATAAATCGTTGGCGTCAGACCTGTCGATTAACCCGGTCTCAGACGAGCAATACCGGAATATACTGAAAGAACAGCAGGAAAAACAGCAAAGAGCCGAACAGGAACGCCTGCAAAAAGAGCAAGAAAAACAGGCTGCCGCCGCCAGGGCTGAAGAACGCGCCAAGCAGCCGGAGAGTGTGCAGAAGGTGATGGATCTGGAAGACAAAGTGAAAAAATACCAACAGGAGCCCGCAAACAGCACCCTGCGAAAGGACTTAAACAAGCTGATGGGGGGGATGGCCAAGGCCGACTTTATCGCCGCGCTGGATGCGGCGCTGATAGACCGGTGCCAGCAAGCTATTGCACCTTTGGATGCCACCGTACTGCCCGATACCAAGCAACTGAACAAACTCTGTAAAGCGCTTGAAAAAGCCATGAGTCAGCATGCATAACCTGCCATTGGTACAAGCGCTGCTGCCTTTGCGCAGCTGCATTGTTACCTTGCGCTGGCTGGCCGACAGTCAGCCGGGTTTTTTGCACCATGTGCCTTTGCACGCCTGGGTGCGCAACCTGGCGGGTAGCCCGGCCAATTTTAGTCATTACCTGATTGTTGAACCGTTGGAAAATGGCCATATTCAATACACCCAAGGTGATGGCTATCGCTTTCGCCTGACGGCCATACAGGGCGGGGAGGCACTCCTGGAAACCGTGCTGCAACAGCTGAAAAAGCTGCCGGGCAGCGCCAAAGCCAGTAAAGCTGGACAGCACTTTGCCAACAATCTGGAACTGCAAAGTATCAATGACGCTTTTGAGCATCATGCGGTTAAACACGTGGCAGAGCTCAGCTGTTTTGACCAGAATGACCTATGGTTAGAAACCGCGTTTTGGGCGCGTCAGCCTTCGTTTACCCTGGCTTTCAGCACACCGGCGCGCTTGGTGCGTGACAAACTCTCGCTACAAACAGAGGACGCCGCCAACAAAACCAGCAGTCTCAAAGGCAAGCAGCGTTACTGTCGTGATAAAGATCACCTCACCTGGTCACTGCTGACCCAACGCTTAACCGACACCCTGATAAACCTGCATCAGCACCACACCGGAGAACGCCTGCAGCGCATGCCGTGGCCCGATGCCCAGACCGATAGCGCAGTGGCATTTTGGGTTGATCACCGTTATGCCGCAAATGCCAATGGGCAGCGGAAAGATGCCAGTGGCTTACTGGCCCAAGTGCATATCCGACTGGCAGCCGACTTCCCATCCGAACTCCTTGCCTTACTGGTGTTTGGGCAATATACGGGTATAGGTCAAAACCGTGGTTTTGGTATGGGGCAGTATCAATTACTGGATGAATATCTCCAAGCCGCCTCGCCAAAGCCGGGGGCAGTGAAAAGCCTGCTGGCAAAAGCACTGGAAGAGCAAAACCTTGCCCAAGTGGTTGACGAGGCGTATAGCCGCAATGAAGCGTCTGAACAGGACAAGTCAGCACTGCTTATGCAGCTGCATCAACGACGGCAACAAATCACTCAAGCAAGCTACCGGCCTGATCCTCTGCAAGCACAGGAAATAGCAAAACCGGATGGGGGGACACGTTTACTCTCCATACCCAGTTGGCAAGACAGGGTACTGCAACGGGCTGTAACGGCCATTCTTGCCCCGACTCTGGATCAGCTGTGGATGAAGCACAGTTATGGCTATCGCCGTGGTCATTCCCGACAACAAGCGCGTGATGAAATCAACCGTTACATACAGCAAGGCTATAACTGGATACTGGAAAGCGACATTGCAAATTTCTTTGATACCGTGTGCTGGCAAAACCTTCAGCAGCGCCTGCAATTACTGTTTCCGAATGAACCCTTGTTATCCTTGTTAATGCAGTGGATAACCTGCCCGCGTGATGAAAATGAAACGACTCATCATGCCCGCAGCAAAGGTCTGCCACAGGGCGCACCTATCAGTCCTCTCTTGGCCAATCTGCTGCTGGATGATCTGGACCAGGATATGCTGGCCAAAGGCCATATTATTATTCGTTATGCAGATGACTTTGTATTGCTCTTTAAAACGGAGGCACAAGCAAAGTCGGCATTGCCCGATATACAAGCCTCTTTACAAGAGCATGGCCTGGACATTAGTTTGGAAAAAACGCAAATAGTCCCCGCCAAAAGAGGCTTCCGTTATCTGGGGTATCTCTTTATTGATGGCTATGCCATTGAAACAACAAAAAAGAACCGGGAAGAAGAGCAAGAACTGCGTGCCACCTACAAACCGGCCAACCATACCAGGCCAATACAAGCGATTGGTGAGCGGGAAGCCTTGGGCACTATTCTGATCGTGGCAGGTGAAGTGGCCACGCTGTTTAGCGAACAAGAACGCCTGGTGGTGGAGCAGTATGATAAACGTCATAGTTACTGTTGGAATTCACTCGCTGCAGTCTTGCTGATTGGGCCGCATCAAATCACCACACCGGCGTTAAAAACGGCCATGGGTAAAGGCGTTCCTGTTCACTTTGCAAATGGCTTTGGGCGCTACCAGGGGGTTGCAGCAGGACAAGAACCCAGTCATCTGGGGGTTGGCTTTTGGTTGTTACAGACACAGCACTTACAAAATACAACTAAAGCGCTGGAGGTCAGTAAAGCACTGGTCAGAGCGCGCCTGGTCGGGCAGCGGGCCTTGCTGCAGCACCGGGACAAACAGGCCCCCGAACTGAATAAGTATCACCGTATTACAAGTAAAATAGAAAAGGCAGATAATCTGGAACAATTACGTGGTTATGAAGGCGAGTCAGCCAAGTTGCTCTGGGCGTTTTTTCAGCGGCATTTAACACCGGATTGGCAATTTTCCGGGCGCAACCGCAGGCCACCCAAAGATCCGGTCAATGCCATGCTCTCATTAGGTTACAGCTTTATCTATAGCATTGTAGACAGCATTAACCGCGTTGTTGGCTTGTATCCGTGGCAAGGGGCTTACCACCAAAACAAAGGCAGCCATAAAACCCTGGCATCCGACTTGATGGAACCCTACCGTTATATTGTCGAGCGGGTAGTGCTGACATTGATCAACCGCTGCCAAATTAAGCCCGATGATTTTTCGACAACAGATAAAGGCTGTCAAATGAGCAGCGAAGCACGCAAAACATTACTCAATGAATTGCTGGTGCAATTAACCCGGAGCTCTGATACAGCCCCCAGCCTGCTAAACAGTATGAAAGATCAGGCCCTCTCATTAGCCATCAGTTGCAAAACGGGGCAGACATTTCAGGCCTGGAAACCTAAAATATGAGGGTTTATTTGGCCTGCTTTGATATTGAAGATGATCGTAACCGGCGCAAACTGGGTGATTTACTGTTAACCTATGGCGACCGGGTACAACACTCTGTATTTGAAATAAGCGTAAAAGATGAAGGGGCATTGGAGCACTTATGTCGTCAATGTGAAAGCTATGTAGAAGAAACCGACAGCTTACGCTTTTACTGGTTAAATAAAGAAAGCCGGAGCAAGTCCCGGGATATATGGGGGGAACCCATAGCACAGTTCCCGGCGGCTATCCTCTTATAAAATCAGATACGATCTACTGGATAACGCCAGTTTGCTCTTTAACAACATAGACTTATAATAATCTACCGCTTAAAATATAAGCCGAAGGTCGCTAACCCCTTGTTTTATAAAAAATTAGTTTTGTAAATATCAGGTTTTTAGCTTATATTTAACGCGGTAGGTTGTGGATAACTTGAGGGCGTCGGAATATGGCGGGTAACTATATGTTTTCTTTGCATAAAAACAGTTACTCCCACAGAAGATCAGGTCGCTAAGACCGTTGAGACCAGGGTGTAACAGACGATGTACTCGGGCTCTTGGCCCACAGAAGATCAGGTCGCTAAGACCGTTGAGACGACACTAATGTCGACGGCTGCGCGGGTCATGTCGACCCACAGAAGATCAGGTCGCTAAGACCGTTGAGACAGCGAGCTGTTTACCAGCAAAGCTAAAACCTTGACACCCACAGAAGATCAGGTCGCTAAGACCGTTGAGACCGATAATCGGACCATCGAATCCAATATCTAATGCCCACAGAAGCTCAGGTCGCTAAGACCGTTGAGACCATTGGCCCACCTGTGAATTGTCACCAACGCGGTGCCCCACAGAAGCTCAGGTCGCTAAGACCGTTGAGACGTCTTCTTTTAGGGTCATGTCATCTGCAATTAAAAACCCACAGAAGCTCAGGTCGCTAAGACCGTTGAGACAGTCGTAATCGACTCCCAGCTGTCGGCCACTCCGACCCACAGAAACTCAGGTCGCTAAGACCGTTGAGACTTTTATTGGCGGTCGATTGGGTCATGGCAAGGGGCCCACAGAAGCTCAGGTCGCTAAGACCGTTGAGACATTGATGATCAACACGATGCATCAGGGGTTGGTCCCACAGAAGCTCAGGTCGCTAAGACCGTTGAGACTCACCTTTAGGATCGGTGACGGACGCGAGGCCACCCCACAGAAGCTCAGGTCGCTAAGACCGTTGAGACTAATTTTTACGAACTAAGTACTGATGATCTGGCGTGCCCACAGAAGCTCAGGTCGCTAAGACCGTTGAGACTATCGTTGTCGCCGACGATGATTTTCTCGCTGACTCCCACAGAAGATCAGGTCGCTAAGACCGTTGAGACAGCGGGGTTTTGTCGTTCCCCTCTAATCCTTGACGGCCCACAGAAGATCAGGTCGCTAAGACCGTTGAGACCATAAAGTGACGGCCAGCGTAGCGAGGCAGAATACCCACAGAAGCTCAGGTCGCTAAGACCGTTGAGACGTTATACTCGTCGCTGTATTCGCCCATAACCTTGTCCCACAGAAGCTCAGGTCGCTAAGACCGTTGAGACATGGGAGCACACGCATTGCGTGTTGCGCGGCCCGCACCCACAGAAGATCAGGTCGCTAAGACCGTTGAGACGCAGAGCGGACATACGACTCAAGCCCCTCGGGACCCACAGAAGATCAGGTCGCTAAGACCGTTGAGACTTAACATATATACCGTAAGCGCCTAACCAACCACACCCTGTTAACAAGCCCGCTCACAACATAAGCTACAGCCTCTGTCATCAAGGAGGTACTTATGTCGAAATATCGTTCT
>PDWJ01006249.1_pt1 | contig 18665 bp, 21 predicted proteins | sample 1430881 | NCBI WGS metagenome assembly PDWJ01 (sample SAMN01162460, study PRJNA174530) | Oral metagenome, whole genome shotgun sequencing project. | biome: Marine environment; feature: Marine mammal; material: Swab sample of the gingival sulcus; isolation source: swab sample of gingival sulcus...
TCGCAGCCAATAAATTTCTTAAAAACTTCATAGTTATTCTTATTTTTGTTACAAATTTAATTTAAAAATCAATATGCATCAAGCATTCTTACTGTTGGGGTCGAACCAAGGCGACCGAAAATATCTCCTTGCGAGAGCCATTTGCCTTATTAGTCGTAATTGTGGCAAAATTGTTACACAATCTTCATGTTTTTTTTCAGAATCTTGGGGATATGAGGATAAGGATTATGTAAATCAAGCAGTTAAATTGCAAACAAAATTGCCGCCTGAGCAACTTTTAAAGGAAACGCAAGCTATAGAGAAAGAATTAGGGAGAAGGACAAAGACCACTGACCGTTACGAGGCAAGACCGATAGACATTGATATTCTTTTCTACGATAACGTAATCTTGGATACGCCAAAATTAACGATTCCACATCCTCGTTTGCATTTACGTAACTTTGTGTTGCAACCGATGCAGGAAATTACTCCGCAACTCATCCATCCTGTATTACAAAAAAGTATGCGAGAGTTGGCGGAAAAATGCGAAGACAAAGGGAGGGTTTGGCTGTAAATTAGTCTTTATAGAATTTGGGAATAAAAATATCCTTAAAAGTGAGTTCTTGATTGCCCAATTCTTGCCACTTTTCGATTTCTGTTTCCAAAACGATAGCGCAGCAAGTAGGAACGTAGTGCTTAAAAGATGTTGTAAGTCGGTAAGAAAGGCGGGCGATGTCAGGATTGTGTCCTACAAAAAGCACAGTTTTCATTTCCTTCTCTGTCTTAGCAAGTAAGTTGAGAAAATCCTGCGTGGTAACTCCCTCATAGATTTCTTTTTTATACGCAATAAGTTCTTGGGCAATCCCAAAATCTTCCGCAAAAAGTTCAGAGGTTTGTTTTGCCCTGTTTGCAGAACTTGAAATTATCTTGTCTATTGAATATCCCTTCTTTTTTAGTTCGTGAGTAATAAGGTGAGAATCTGAAACACCTCTGACGGTTAAGTTGCGCTTAAAATCATCCTTATGGTAATCATAAGACTCCGTTTTGGCGTGGCGTAGTAGAATGATGCGTTTCATTTTCCCAAAGTTACTAAAACTAACAGATTTTGTGTCCTTTTATTGCATAAAAAAGTATAATCGCATAGCAAGGAAGCAGTATCCAATAGTTGTTGTGAGATGCTTGTGCTGCGGCTGCTATTTCACCTACACCTTCACTTATTTGACTCATTTTTTCCACATCAACCAAACGACCGTAAAGTGGTGGGATAATTGCACCACCGGCAATTGCCATTACGAGTAAAGCAGAGGCCGTTTTTGTGAATTTACCCAAACCTTTTAAGGTGAGCGGCCATACTGCAGGCCATACCAAAGCATTGGCAAAACCGAGTGCGGCTACGAAAAATACCGAAGTAAATCCTGTTGTCAATAAAATACAGCAGGAGAAGATAATACCTAAAATGGCACTTGCCCGTAAAGCTGTTTGCTGACTGATGAATTTTGGGATTAAGAAAACTCCTAAACCATAGGCTGTTACCATTGCAAGAAGAGTGAAAGAAGTGAAGAATTTTGCTTTTACGGCAGGCAAACCCAGTGAAAGTCCGTAGGCAATAATCGTATCGCCTGCAATAACTTCTGCACCTACATAAACAAAAAGGGTCAAAACGCCCAACCAAAGGTGAGGAAATTGAAAGATACTTGTCTTTTGTGTTTTTGCAGTATTTTCATTAGTTTCTTCCTCTTCATTTGCTAAGTCCGGTAGCGGCGCAAAAAGCATCAGCACGGCAAAAACAAAAAATACAACAGCCATTATTAGATAAGGAATCACAACGCTATTGGCAGCCAAAGAGAGCATTTCCTCTTTTTGTGCGGCGGAAACGTGAGCAAGTTTCTCTTTGACTTCGTCAATTCCTGAAAGTAACAACACTCCAAAAATTAGCGACCCTAATGCTCCCGCAACCTTATTACAAATTCCCATAAGTGCGATACGTTTTGCTCCACTTTCAATGGGACCTAAAATTGTGATATAGGGATTTGCTGCTGTTTGCAGTAAGGTCATACCCGTCCCTTGTATGAAAATTCCCGTGAGGAATAACCAATAGGTTCTGGAATTTGCCGCCGGAATGAATACCAAAGCCCCAATTCCCATGATAATTAAACCAATAGACATTCCTTTTTTATAACCCACTTTATTCAATAAGAATGACGAAGGTAATGCCATTACCACGAAAGAGATATAGGAGGCTGTCGCCACCAAATAAGCCTGAGTGTCAGTGAGTTCGTTTATGGTACGCATAAAAGGAATTAGTACGCCGTTTATCCAAGTTACGAATCCGAAAATAAAGAAATTTGCATAAAATCTCAAAATAGCTTATGGGAAGAACATTTTAAAAAATAACTTACCTTTGCGACTTGGATAAAAAAGAGAGATTGTTTTGAAAATACGATTGTTATTATTTTTCTTATTGAGTGTTATTTGCTGTTTGGAAGCGCAAGATTTTCCGAAAGATTACTTTCGTTCCCCCTTAGATATTCCGATGTATTTGTCGGGAAATTTTGGGGAACTTCGAACCAATCATTACCATTCAGGTATTGATATCAAAACGAAGGGAAGAGAAGGGTTTAACGTGTACGCAGCAGCAGATGGTTTTGTGAGTCGGGTTAAGGTGTCTCCATACGGCTACGGACACGCCGTTTATATTGACCATCCCAACGGCTATACTACGGTTTACGCACATTTGCAGCAATTCTCTCCGAAGATTGATAGCATAGTAAAAACCTATCAATACCAAAAAGAAGTTTTTGCAATTGATGAAATGTTACCGAAGTACAAAATCAGAGTGAGGAAGGGCGAGGTAATTGCAAAGTCGGGCAATACAGGTTCCTCAGGAGGACCGCATTTGCATTTTGAAATTCGAGAAACACAGTCAGAATTTCCGTGTAATCCGCTGCTTTATGGTTTTGCCATTAAGGACAACGTTTCTCCCGCAATTCGCAGTTTGTTTATTTATCCGCTTGATGCGTCTTCAAAAGTTGCGGATCAAAAGGAGAGAAAGCAATACAATCTTGTCAAAAAAGGCAACACGTATTCTATTGAAGGTGATGAAGTGCCAATTGTTTCGGGGAAAATAGGTTTTGCGCTTGACGCACGTGATTATATGGATGGAACGCGCAATTATTACGGTATTTACAGTCTTAGTTTGTACGTTGATGATGAATTGAAGCACAGTTTTTCTCTTACTAAATTTTCTTTTTTCGAATCTCGCTACATCAATGCACACATTGATTATCAGATGTATAAAAAGCAAAAGCGACGTGTTCACAAACTTTTTCACGAGCAAAATCATAAGGAAAGTTTTGCTCCTGTCATAAATAAAGGCATTGACTTTATTGATGATGCGAAACACGATGTGCGTATCGTCATTGCAGATGCCTACGGTAATCGGGCGAGTTTGGAGTTTAGTCTCCAATCGAATCAAAAAATAATTGAACAAGAATTACAAAAAGATTTGTTGTATTGCGAAGAAGAAAATGAACTGCATACGGATGGTTTCTTTATTAAGATACCTGCATTTTCTCTCTACAAAAACATTGAGAAAGAGTCCATTAGAAGGGAGAATTTCAACAAAGAGGAGAGTTATGCTCCATTATTCCAACTACTTGATGAAACCGTACCGCTACAGAAAAAGATAACAGTTGGGATACTCCCTCAAAATCTACCCTTGAATTTAAAAAATAAAGCCTTTGTAGCCTTAGAAAGTGAAGGAGATTATCAATTTATCGGAAACAAATGGCAAGGTGAATTTTTGACTGGAAAAACCAACGAATTTGGCAAATTTACCATTTTAACGGATACCGAAAAGCCCAAGATTGAATTGTGGAAAGGAAAATCCTACCGTTATACAGGGAAATTGTGTTATTGCATTACGGATAATCTGTCGGGAATAGCATCTTTTCGGGGAACGATTGATGGGAAATGGGTGCTTTTTGAATACGACCCGAAAAGGAAATCTCTTTCGTATAGGCTCACAAGCAAGCGGATAGCGAAAGGGAAGAAGCATCAACTTGTTTTGGAGGTAACTGATGCTTGTGGAAATAAATCGGTACGAAAGGCTGAATTCGATTGGTAGTTTCGACTGGTTAAAAATTAAGAAGAAACGTTTGCAATATCTTTGTTTCTTACTGATTTTGTTTTAGATTTGCGAAAATTTAACGTGAAAATCAATGTCAATAACAGAAGAGCAGATGCTCAGTATTCTTTTTGAGGAGGTTGTCCCCGCGGAGGGATGTACAGAGCCAATCGCTTTGGCATATACAGGTGCAAAAGCGAGGGCAATCTTGGGAAGTTTACCCGATAAAATTGTAGTTTCTATTTCCGGAAATATCATTAAAAATGTAAAAAGTGTTGTGATTCCTAATAGTGGAGGAATGGTGGGCATTGAGGCTGCTGTGGCTATGGGAGTTGTTGCTGGTGATTGTAACAAAGAACTGATGGTCATCAGTGACATTTCAGAGGAGAGTTTACAAGAAGTTCATAATTATCTCGAAAACATTCCCGTAATTATTGAGCACAACCCTACGGATGTAAAGCTTTATATAAAAATAATTGTTTATAATGGAGAGCATTCTGCGAGTGTTGAGGTAAAGCATTTGCACACGAACATCACGCAGATAGAAAAAGACGGCGAAGTGGTTTTACAGCAGCCTTGCAATGATGCTTTGAAATTGAGAAGATTCGTCCATTGTTTTGTGAGGTGATTCGATTAAATTCGAGAATTGCGGAAGAAGGTTTGTCAGGAAATTATGGCGTGAATATTGGACAATTGATACGCGAAAATATCAAGATGGGGTTTTATGGAGACGACCCGCGTAATCGTGCGGCAAGTTTTGCGGCGGCGGGTAGCGATGCGCGTATGAGTGGTTGTCCACTTGCTGTAATGACTACCAGTGGTAGCGGAAACCAGGGAATGACTGCTTCGCTTGCTTTGATTGACTTTGCACAGCAAATGAAAATCAACGAAGATGCTTTGATACGTGCTTTGTTTTTCTCACATATGTCAACCATTCACATCAAGACGAACGTGGGGCGGCTTTCTGCCTACTGTGGAGTGATTTGTGCGGCTGCGGCTGTTGCTGGTGCACTGTGCGTATTGCAACGCCAAACTTATGATACAATAGAACACGCAATTTCCAACACCTTAGGTGATATTTCAGGTATTATTTGTGATGGAGCCAAAGCATCCTGCGCAATGAAAATCTCCACAAGTATCTATGCTGCTTTTGATTCTGCAATGCTTGCAATGGCAGGTCGAAACCTTAGTGGTGGAGATGGCATAATTGCTGAGGATATTGAGCAGACCTTGGTAAATATCCGAGAATTGTCGCAATCGGGAATGAAAACCACGGACGAGGTTATTATTGGAATTATGAGCCATAATAAACGGTAAAAATAGAGAAAAATAAACAAAACAGAGAGTGGTCTAAATTAGATACTCTCTGTTTTGTTTAGGTAAGTGATTAATTTATGCTCCTAAATGCAATTCCATATCATCATCTACGTTACCAATTCCGGAAATACCGAAATTCTGTGCCAAAACATTGGCTACGTTAGGTGATAAAAATGCCGGAAGAGTTGGTCCTAAATGAATATTTTTAACTCCTAAGTGTAACAATGCAAGTAGTACAATCACAGCCTTTTGCTCATACCATGCAACGTTGTACGCAAGTGGCAATTCATTGATGCTGTCTAATCCAAAAACTTCTTTTAGTTTCAGAGCAATCATTACCAAAGAAAAAGAGTCGTTACATTGTCCTGCATCAAGCATACGAGGAATACCACCAATATCGCCCAATGGCAATTTATTGTAGCGGAATTTTGCACATCCTGCTGTTAAGATAACCGTATCTTTGGGTAATTTTTTTGCAAATTCGGTATAGTATTTACGCTCTTTGTGGCGTCCGTCGCAACCTGCCATTACGAAAAACTTACGAATTGCTCCGCTTTTTACTGCATCAACTACTTTATCGGCTAACTGCATAACTTGGTTGTGAGCAAATCCTCCAATGATTGTACCTGTCTCAATTTCTTTTGGTGGCTTGCACGTTTTTGCTAATTCAATAATTTCAGAAAAATCTTTACGCCCACCTTCTTCTCTGTCCGGAATGTGTTTAAAACCCGGATAACCTGATGCTCCTGTCGTAAATACTCTGTCAGCATATTTTTTTGACGGGGGAACGATACAGTTTGTTGTGAAAAGAATAGGACCATTGAATGCGGCAAATTCCTCTTTTTGTTGCCACCAAGCGTTGCCATAGTTTCCTACAAAGTGCTTATATTTCTTAAATGCAGGATAAGAGTGTGCAGGTAACATTTCACAGTGAGTGTAAACATCTACACCCGTACCTTCAGTCTGGATAAGCAAATCTTCAATGTCACGCAAATCGTGTCCACTGATAAGAATTCCCGGATTTTTTCCAACGCCAATATTTACTGATGTTACCTCAGGATTTCCATAAGTTGATGTGTTGGCAATATCCAAGAGTTGCATTGCTTCCACGCCATATTTTCCTGTTTCTAAAGTAAGTGATACCAAATCATCAACAGAAAGGCTGTCATCTGTTGTCGCAGCGAGTGCTTTTTGCATAAAATTATAAATCTCGTGCTTTTCGTAGCTCAATTGGAAAGCGTGCTCTACATAAGCAGCCATACCTTTTACTCCATAAATAACAAGTTCTCGCAAGCTGCGAATATCTTCATTTTCAGTTGCTAAAACGCTAACTTCTTTATCTTTTTCTTCAAAATCTTGAATGGTTGAGCCTGTCCAAGTTGCACATTCGTGTAATTTTTCAGGAAGTTTTCCTCCTGCTTCTAAGTATTGATTTTTTACTTCTTCACGAACTCGCAAAGCCTTTTTGATGAAATCTACGAAGCGGTCGTTATCAAAATTCGCATTGGTAATGGTCATAAACAAACCGTCAAAAATAGTTCTATTTGCCTCTGTATTTTCAATTCCTAATTCTCTTGCTTTTGTTGAATAGATTGAAATACCTTTCAATACGAAAATCAATAAATCTTGCAAATGTGCAAGGTCTTCTTTTTTTCCGCAAATTCCAGCCACTGTACAGCCAACGCCCTTAGCAGCCTCTTCACATTGGAAACAAAACATACTCATAACTCTTTCTATTTTTGTTTGATGAAGCAAAGTTCCGAAAGTCAGATAAGGGAAAATGTAATCCAAATTACATTTTAGTGTTTTTTTGTATCTTTATCCTAAAAAATGTTTGAAAAAATAGTAGGAATAGGAGTTTTTAAAGGTGTGAAGCGAGAAAAAATTGCGCTTGCTTTTGAGCAAGTCCATTATCAAATTCGTGAATATGAGGCTGAAAATATCATTGCCTATGCAGGCGATACGTGCGAATATTTGTATGTGCTTTTGGAAGGGAGAGTGAGGGGAGAAATGGTGAATATTAAGAATCAAAATGTAATTGTTGATGATATTTCTGCACCGAATACTTTTGCAGAAGCCTTTTTATTTGCGACGCAAAACAAAATAGTAGTCAATATTGTTGCAAGTACAAAAGCAAAGGTAATTTTACTATCGAGGGAGGAATTTTTGAAATTGTTGCACTTAGAAACCCAAATTTTGGAGAATTATTTGAATATAGTTTCCAATCGCTTTGTAACTGTTGCACAAAAGTTGCGATTTTTAACTTTGAAAAGTGTCAAGAAAAAATTAGCCCATTATTTGTTTGGATTAGACCGAGAAAACAAAGGGAAAACCTCCTTTTTATTGGGTAAAACACATGCTTCTCTGGCTTCACTGTTTGGTATTACTCGTCCCGCATTGACGAAAAATCTGTTGGAATTGCAAGAGGAAGGTGTCATTGAAATCAAAGACAAGCAGGTTCGTATTCTTGATAAGGAAAAACTAGCAAGTTATTAAGGATAACCGACTGTTAATTGTAGATTTAGTGTTTGATATACCGGAAAAAGTGTTGTGTGCTATAACATTTTTTATGTTATTCCTGTTTAATTGCTATTTTGTTTAGCAAGATTTTGAAAAAATAAGTATTTAGTTTGCAGTTAGTATTCGTTGGTATGTGTGTAAATTAAAAAAATATCACGTACCTTTGCGGCAATTTAAAGTCACTCCATAGATTTTGTCGCATGAAACATAAAGAAGAGGAAATCAATCAATGGATAGAACTTTATTCAGAACCACTTCTAAATAGAGCTCTGTTCTTGATGAAAGATAAAGAGGATGCTGTAGACTTGGTTCAGGAAGTTTTTATTTCTGCTGCATCTGCATATCATACTTTTGAGAAAAGGAGTACTCCGTTGACTTGGTTGCAAATTATTTTGAAAAATAAAATAGCCGATTTTTACAGGACAAAATACCGTAACCCCAAAACTGTTAGTATGTCGTCTTTTTTTGACCAACAAACAGGTTCTTGGACAGATGATTCCGTTCTTAATGATTGGACTCAGAATTTTGATGAACCGGGAAACCAAAATGCATTGACGGAAACTTTGGAAAGATGTATTGAATATCTGCCTCCACAATGGCTGCTTACAGTGAAACTTTACTACATAGAAGAAAAAAAGAGTAACGAGGTTTGTGGCGAATTGGAAATTACTTCAGCCAATTTATGGAAAATACTTCAACGTAGTCGTATGCAATTGAGAAAATGTATAGAATTAAATTGGTTTGACAGATTATGAAAGCACTACTCAATAAATTGATTCATATGTTTATTATGCCTTGCAGTCGAGTTCCAATGTTGGTTGAGCAACAAAATGCAGGCAAACTTTCCTTTGTGAAAAAAATTAGACTTCGTATGCATTTGTATGTGTGTAAGTTTTGTGCTGCTTACGCACTAAAGGTGGAACAAATAGACCGCCTGTTGTCAAAAAAACTATCTGAAGAAAGAAAAAAAACATCTCTAAAAAAAATTGATTTACAGCATTTTAAAGAGGATACCAAGAAAAAAATAGACATTTAATTCATTTTTTTTGTCAGGATTACGAAAAGTTGCCGACTATAAAGGCAAAGTTTACAGCGAAAAGTATCTTTTGCAAATAAATTTAACGTAATAAAAAAACTGACAACAAGATGAAGACATTTAAAAATCAACTTTCATGTAAATGTAAAAAAGCGTATAGCATAGGTTATTACATTACACTATCCAGTGTGGTAATGGTGCTTTTATGGATAGGAGTATTCAAATTTACTCCAACCGAAGCTGCTGCTATCAAGCCTTTAGTTGAAAATCATCCTTTTACTTTTTGGGTGTATGATGTATTTAGCTTACAAGCTGTCTCTAACGTAGTAGGGACGATAGAGATTGTGATAGCTATATTACTTATTCTATCACTCAAAATTCATTCGCTGAAAAAGTATGCTGCACTGGGAATAATCATTACTTTTTTAATCACTCTCAGTTTTCTGTTCTTTACACCCGGTATGTGGAGAGTAAGAGATGGTATTCTAATAACTGATTTCTTTATACTAAAAGATGTGGCATATCTTGGATTTGGCTTTATGTTGCTTGGAAATTCAAAAAAACAATAATTAATAACAAATGAGAAATATGAAAAAAATAAGTTTTTTAATTTTATTATTCTCGGCTACCTTTTTCATTACGATGGGAAAGAATCCGACTGTTCAATCCGAAAAAAAAATGATGTTAGAAGAAAATAAAACAAAACAAATATACCTTGCCGGTGGGTGTTTCTGGGGAACAGAGCACTTTTTAAAACAGATTAGAGGCGTAGTAAATACTGAAGTGGGGTATGCTAATGGAAAATTTTCTAAACCCGATTACCGGATTGTATCAACAGGTAAGACAGGATTTGCAGAAACCGTAAAAGTGGAATACAATCCTACACAAATTAGTTTAAGCAAGTTACTGGAACTGTTTTTCAAAACTATAGATCCTACAAGTATTAATCGACAGGGGAATGACATAGGTACACAGTATAGAACGGGAGTATATTATACTGATAAGCTAGATGCACCTATAGTAGAGACTGCTATAAAACAACTTTCAGAAATGTATTCAAAACCTATTTTTGTGGAATATAAAGTTTTGGAGAATTACTATACAGCTGAGGAATACCACCAAAAATATTTAGATAAACACCCTTCCGGATATTGTCATATTCCGAAGGAACTTTTCCAAATGGCTAAAGAGGCTAATCCGATTTCTACTGAGCAAATGTACAAAAGGATTAACGATGATGAATTAAAAAAGAAACTTAGCCCGATACAATATGAGGTAACCCGTAAAAATGCTACTGAAATGCCATTTAAAAATGAATATTGGAATGAGTTTAGAGAAGGAATTTATGTGGATGTTACCACCGGAGAGCCGCTTTTCGTATCTACTGATAAATTTGAATCGGGTTGTGGATGGCCAAGCTTTTCCAAACCCATAGATAAATCGTTGATATCTGAAAAGATTGACAAAACACACGGTATGGTACGTACTGAAATACGTAGCAAGACAGGAGATGCGCACTTAGGACACGTATTCAATGACGGTCCTGCGGAGAAAGGAGGTTTGAGATACTGTATTAATAGTGCAGCTTTACGTTTTATATCCAAAGAAGAAATGAAAAAGGGGAAATATGCAAAGTATATGTTTTTGCTCGAAAAAGAATAAACCTGATTTTATTACAAAAAAACAATGCTTTCAATTATTTTTCTGTTCGTAGACGCAACCTTTTAGATTTCTTGCGTCTATCCTATGAGTTGAAGAATATATAGAATTCAATAAAGTATTAATAACAAATTAAATTTAAAAAGTTATGAAAAAGAATCAATTAAAAGTAGTGATGACAGTATTTGCTGTTGCAACAATGATGATGTTTTTCTCTTGTGAGAAAGATTCAGATAACCGTTACCCTATGGGAAAAGGTAATACCTTGATGGTTGAGAATATCGTTGCTCCAAAACACTTTGTAGAAAGTGGAACATTTAAAGGGGTTGGCGATGAAAAAGTAAAACAGCCGATTATTTTGCCCGGTCAGAGTGTGAACATTAAATTTAGTGCTGGTAAGGGACAGGCTCTAATGTTTGTCACTATGTATGGAAATTCTAAAGACTGGTTTTTTGCATCAGAGCAGCCTGGAATTAAATTATTTGATGATAAGGGAAAAGCCATAAAGGGAGATGTCTCAAAGCAAATAAAACTATGGGATAATGGAACCAAAGATGACAAAACAGGAGAAAAGGAATCAAAGCCGATTACAGAAGTTAAAGGGGTAGATGCTTCAAAATTGATGCAGGTAAGTTTGGCATACGATGAAGTATCTTCAGAATTCACAATGACAATAAAGAATACTTCTAGAGGTACAAAGCACGAAACACCATTTTCTCCGGGAGTTTGGGCAGTTTCCACCTTTGATGGTAAAAAACTTCTTGCTGAAAAGCCTTTTTTCACACCAGGCAAAAAAACTAACCCTGAAATTTCAGATGTAGCTCAAATGGGAGATATTAAAAAACTGAAGGCAAAAGTAGAGGCTAATACCGGTATTATTACAGGTCTTTCTCCTGTTCTTATAGTTGTATATCAGGGGGAGAAGAACCCTATTTTCGAATTAGGAAAGAAAGATTCAGGTAAGGGATTAAAAGACTTATCTCAAAGAGGTGATGCAAGTAAATTGAAAGCAAATCTTAAGGGAATGAAAGGTGTAAAAGGAATATATTTAGCCGGTAATGCACCTTTTGGTCCGGGAGAAAAAGTAATGATTTCTTACAAGGCAGAAAAAGGAGATAAACTTGCCTATGTTACTATGTTTGGTTTTTCAAATGACTGGTTTTACGCAAATGAAAAAGCTCTTTCTGCCACAACCCAGGGAGATGTTACAAGCAAAACGGCTTTATTCGATTCTGGAACGGGAGTAGACCAATTCCCCGGAGCTGGAAACAAGCAAGCTATTTTTGGAGGAGTGCCACAAGTTGAGGAAAACGCAATTAAGAAAGTTGGAGATAAATTTCCTGTTCCTCCTGTAAATAAGGTATTGAAGGTTACGATTAAATAAAAATTGTTTAATAAATACAATAAGTAGAGTTACACTAATCCTTTCTCTCTTTAAAACCTAACTTATATTATATGCTTATAAAAAGGGAGAAGGGATTGTGTAATCCAATCAAAAGGGAGAAAAAGATAGAAGTCATAAAGTAGAAAATGGGAAAAAAATCACTTGTTTTTGATTATAAAAAGTTTCTATCATTTTTTCTCTTTATTCAAAAATGAAAAATTATGAGAACATTAATAACTTGCTCTTTGCTACTTATATCAGTCTTTTCTTATGGAAAAAGGACTAACAACGATACAAAAATCACTAATGACGGAAATCCTGTTTCTATTTATACTCAGAACTTTGAGATAGAAACACTTACAGGAGAACCTTTCGATTTAAAGCAACTTAAAGGAAAGAAGGTCATGATAGTTAATACCGCTTCTAAATGTGGTCTCACCCCTCAATATGAAAAATTAGAAGCATTATACAGGGAGTACAAAGACCATAATTTTATTATAATTGGCTTTCCTGCAAATAATTTTCATTCACAGGAACCGGGTACAAATGATGAAATTGCAACATTCTGTAGGGAAAATTATGGAGTTACTTTTCCTATGATGAGCAAAATTTCCGTAGAAGGTGAGGACATTCATCCTTTGTATCAATTCCTTACACAAAAAAATAAGAATGGCGTAACAGATGCTAAGGTGGCTTGGAATTTTCAAAAATATCTGATTGACGAAGATGGCTATATTCAACATGTTATTTCGCCAAAAACAGAGCCCGATGATAAAGTAATTACAGATTGGATAGAAAAGTAGTTTCTAACATTTGAATAAGGCGTGTGTCTTTTGTGAAATATAGAAAAATGAAAAAGAATCAAATATTAACAATAACAGCAATTTTATTAGTAGCGCTAGGGCTAATTATGATTTATTTAGGAGGACTTCATTCTCCTAAAGTGCTACTACCTCCGATAATTACCGGAGTCGGTTTCTTTCTTATTGCATGGTCTCTGAATGTACTAAAAGATAGGAAAGATTGATTCTGCAATGTTTTTTTATGTATTATAAGGCACATTGTATTATTAACTCCAATCTATACAGACGAGTATATTATTTTTCACAATTTGAAACAAAATCCTCATAAAAGCAGTGCTTGGTGAGGATTTGTTATTTTAGAAAGAAGTATACACCAATAAAAAAGGAAGTGCGTCTACACTTCCTCTTCTGCAAGTTAGGTGTGGTTTAATTTTATCTTATTTGCCGAAACGTTCGGCGACAACGTTCCAATTTACGACATTCCAAAATGCTTGAATGTAGTCAGGACGTTTGTTTTGATACTTCAAGTAGTAGGCGTGCTCCCAAACGTCTAATCCTAAAAGCACTTTGCCCTTTTTCTCTGCAACGTCCATCAAAGGATTGTCTTGGTTTGGCGTAGAAGTCACTTCTATTTTTCCGTTAACCTTGATTAACCAAGCCCAACCGGAACCAAATCGCGTAGCCGCAGCCTTAGAAAATTCGTCTTTAAAAGCCTCGAAATTACCGAAAGCCTCGTCAATTGCTTTTGCCAATTCGCCTTGTGGTTTTCCGCCACCGTTAGGGCTTAAATTCTCCCAAAAGATGCAGTGATTGTAAAAACCGCCACCGTTGTTGTGCACTGCGCCGCCCAATTTTGAAACATTCGCAAGGATTTCTTCGATAGTTTTGCCCTCTGTTTCAGTTCCTGCAATAGCGTTATTTAAATTTGTAGTGTAACCTTGGTGGTGCTTAGTGTAGTGGATTTCCATTGTCATTGCATCGAAATGTGGCTCTAAGGCGTCGTATGTATAAGGTAATTTTGGTAATTCGAAACTCATAACTGTACTCTTTTAAATATGTTCAACTTTATTCAACACAAATTTAGTAATTAAAAATCGTAAATATGTTATATAACATATTTATTCTCTAAATGTAAGATTTGGTTCAAGATTAGTTATCAAGTAGTTTATGTCTTTACTTAACTAATTAAAAATCAATGAATAAAAAACACTTTTTTGTGATTTTTCCTTTCGTTCAAAATTTCAAAGTAAAGCAGAGCTTGGTGTTTTTGGAAGCGTCCTTTAGTGCTTCATCGCTCTGTCCATTTCACGGGTGGCTTGTTTGCTCTTTAAGGATTCGCGCTTGTCGTATTGTTTTTTTCCTTTGGCAAGTGCTATTACGAGTTTGGCAAAGCCTTTTTCATTGATAAAAAGACGCACAGGAATAATGGTTAAGCCTGTTTCTTTGGTTTTGCGTTCCCACTTTTCAAGTTCTTTACGATTGAGAAGCAATTTTCGTTCGCGTTTTTCTTCGTGGTTGTGAAAATTTCCAAACTTATATTCTGCAATGTGAATGCCTTTTGACCACAATTCACCATTGGTAAAGAAACAGTAACTATCTACCAAACTGACCTTTCCCGCACGGATTGATTTGATTTCCGTACCCGTAAGGACAAGACCGGCAGTCAGTTTTTCGACCAACTCGTAGTCGAAAGTAGCACGTTTATTTTTAATATTCACATTTTGCATAGGGCTACAAAAGTACTGTTTTTTGCTGAATTCTATACAGGTTTGCTGTATTGCAGCAGATAAATCTCTGCTTCTGTACCGAGATTAAACAATAAATCCAAAATACTCAAATTGGGCTGGAAAGTAAATTTGTCCGAAAAAACTTGTGAGTAGGGAAGAGGAGTGAAGTCTGCATCAGGTTTTTGGTGTGCTTTTTTAGGATGAATACTGTAACGAAAATCGTGTGCTACGTTTTTTTCAAAATCAGTAGTTATTGTAATTTTCGGTGTGATTTCTAATAATTCACAACAAGTATCTAAAATGCGAGAATTGAGTTCCCAAAGCGTGGTAATATGCTCCTGAAACACAAAAGAAAAATCATCAATATAATATTCGTAAAAAGGTGAGGAACTGTATGCCGCAAGTAGGGCACGCTCATGTTGTCGTTGCCAATGCTCCGAATAATCAATATGAATTTCTTGAATAGGAAGGCTGCTGTTGGCTTTTTGTACAGGCACAGATAGCGTTGATTTTCCATTACTTCCCAGAATGTTACAGCGATTACGGTAACTTTGTTTTATGAAGTTTTCCCCAGTTTCAATAGCAACCAATGGAAATTGGAGTAGTTTGCAAAAGTACTGGATGGGTGGAAAGTAGGCGGTGCTAAGATAAACAGTTTTCATAGTGGCAAAGATAAAAAAGTTGTGATAAAAAATATCGAGGTGCTAAAAATGCACCTCGATATTTTTTGTTTATATAAGAATAAGATGGAAATTACTGTAATCTAAATGTTACAGGAACTTGATACCAAACTCTTACGGGTTTGCCGCGCTGCATTCCCGGTTCAAACGTAGGTAATGTTTTTACCACGCGAACAGCCTCTTTTTCCAAAAGTTTATCAGGACTGCGCAACACCTGAACTTCACCAACTTTCCCATCCTTTTCAACCACGAATTTCAAATACACCTTACCTTGTACGCCATTGTCGGCAGCTACCTGAGGATAATTAATATGTTTACTTAGATATTCCAATAAGGCTTTATCTCCCCCCGGAAATTTAGGCATCTTTTCTACACGGACAAATACTGTTTGCTCTTCTACGACCTCTTCTTCTTCCTTAATTTCTTGTACTTCCACGACCTCCTCTTCTTTTGCCTCTGCATCCACTCGAATTTCTTCTTTTACATCCAATTTCTCAGTTGTAACCTCAATAACGTCTGCAACTTGCTGTTTCGGCGGTGGCGGCGGTGGCGGTGGCGGTGGTGGAACATCTTGTTTTGTAATAACTACGTCTTCCTCTAACTCTTGGTCCATAGCATACTTAACTTCGTCCACTTTTTTAGGTTTTTGTGACCAGTTGAACATTAGCCATACTAATCCAAGTGCTACGATAAGACCCAACTCCCAGAAGAGCGTCCGCTTCTTCTCTAAGTCGGCTTTAGGTGATTTCTTTAATTCCATAACACTATTTTTTGTTGTATTAAAAATTTATTTTTCTACCTCTCTCTTGGCAAATATAGTAAAATTTTTCAAACAAACTAAAAATTTAGTTGAAAAATCAAAAAAAGTTGCGAAAAAAGTACTTTTTAAGCCAATTTATACTAATAATTTTCCTATTTCCAAAGGCTTTCAGGATATAGTCCTGATTTTACCAAATTACGTAACTTTTTTACAGTTGGCTCGCGGTCGGCTTGGTAGGTTACGCCAAACCATTCGGAATCTGTTGGGAGAATGAGTGCTTTCATTTTCCCCTCTTTTCGTAATTCGTCCACTAAAAAAGGAATATAAAACTCGGATTTTAATTCCATTCCTTGCTTTTTGATGAACTCTGAAAATAGTCTGTCAATGCTGTTAAAAATAGTAGGGTGGAAACCCCAAAAATTCATCGAAACGGGCATTGTATCTTCGAGAGGGTATTCTTTGCCGTTTTCCTCAAATACTATTTGTCCGCTGCCATTGCGTTGGATAGCGGTGCGTTCGTTGATTTCGTCCAATTCATTTTGAGCATTCACGCTGCATACGCCACGTGAAACTGTGCCGTTTTCTGACAAAGTTTTGCTCAATTGATAGCCCATTATTGCACAATTTTGCTCGTTTACTTCTTCTGTTAAGAATTTGTGAACTTGCTTAAAGGCTTTTATTCCATAATAATCATCTGCATTAATAACAGCAAATGGCTCATTAATAACATCTTTTGCCACCAAAACAGCGTGTCCTGTTCCCCAAGGTTTTTGTCTTTCGGGATTCATCTCTGAACCTGTTGGAATGTCTGTCAATTCTTGACAAACGTAGCCTGTTTCAATTTTCCCTTTGAGTTTTGCTTCAAAAGATTTTTGAAACTCCTCTCTAAAACTTTCTCGAATTACGAAAACGACTTTGCCAAATCCCGCACGGATAGCATCGTAAATTGAATAATCAATAATCGTTTCTCCGGAAGGTCCCAGTCCGTCCATTTGTTTCAATCCCCCGTAGCGACTTCCCATTCCTGCCGCTAAAATTAATAATGTTGGTTTCATTTTTTTCTTAGTTATCTGTTGTGAAGTATCTCTTAGTATTTTTTATTTCGTGGGATTACTTTGTTCGTTCCTCACTCTTAATGATGGTATTTTTGGCGATGGCTGAGCGTAGCCGAAGCCTTATCACTTTGTTTTCATTTATGCTTCGACTTCGCTCAGAGACCGTCTGTATTTTTTTTCGTTTTGTCATTAACCATCATTCTTGTGCTTTTCTTATCGTTTTGTCTATATCTCAAAGATTTTTTGTTTGGTTTTCAACATTATACATCGTTTTTCTTGATGCAAATACCTCTTGTGTAATTTTCCACGACTGTTTATTGTCTATTGATTCATAGGATTCCCATTTGAATGTATCTTTTGTTATATCCTTAAAAATCCATCTACATATTTTATTTTTATTTTTGAATGCAATTTCTTCTTGGATTATTTTATCATCTTCCAACCTTACTTCAAAAATTCTAAACTGTGACAAAATTGTTCCAAACCAAAAAACATTAATTTTTTCCTCGTTAAAATCATAAATTCTAATTGTAGTTCCATATTCCCCTTTGGGATATTTTTCTAATGAACGAAATTCCGTTTTTGGACATATCCAATTATCTTGAATTGCTCTACCTTCCAATATCCACGAAAAATGCCACTCCCCGGAAACAGACCAAATAGAGCCATCTTCTTTATGTCCCACCCACTCAAAACCCCAATTTCCAATGAGAGGAGCATATGGATTAAGTTTTTCTTGGTATTCACTATGACATTTTTCCGACAGTAATGTATCTATAAATAAGTTTTTCATTTTACACTCTCTATTTTTTCTTTAGACCTTAAAAGTTTTGAAAATCTTCTGTAGTTTTTATTGCTTTCTTTTTTTGTTATCGTTTAATCCTCAACATTCAATCCTCATTCCTATTTTAGATTACTTCGCTTGTTCCTCACTCGTAATGACACTGTATTTTAGGTTTTCAAAACTTTTTAAGGTCTTGTATTGTAAATAATTAAATAAGAGAAACTCATAACTTATCACTTATAACTCATCACTAATTTTTGTACTTTAACCATTTCAAAAGTTCTTTCCAATTTACCTTTTTACCATACATCAAAATACCTGTGCGGTAAATTTTTGCGGCTAATAATATGCAGCCAATTATAGTAAGGGCAAGTATTCCCAATGAAAGTAATAATTCCCACCAAGGCACGTCAAATGGTATGCGTGCAGGCATTACGATTGGCGAAGTAAATGGTATGATTGAAGACCAAAAAGCCAAGCCACTTTCAGGATTTCGTGCTACATTGAATGCTATGTAAAACGCCGCCATTAGCGGTAGCATAAGTGGTGTACTGAGTTGTTGGGTGTCGGTTTCGTTATCGGCAGCAGCACCTACGGCGGCAAATAAGGAAGCGTAAAGTAAATAGCCCAATAGTGCATAAATAAAGCTCAAAACAATGAGTTTTAGCACCATTCCCCATTCCAAAGCAGCCATTGCGTCTTGCATAAATTCCATTCCTGCACCTGTCATTTGCTGACCTTGCTGTGCCATATCTTGCACTTGCGTTGGGTCGATTTTGTCAAGAATAAAAGGCACTGAAACCACATAAACAATTCCTAAAAGAATACCCCAAAT
>PDWJ01002627.1_pt1 | contig 18663 bp, 16 predicted proteins | sample 1430881 | NCBI WGS metagenome assembly PDWJ01 (sample SAMN01162460, study PRJNA174530) | Oral metagenome, whole genome shotgun sequencing project. | biome: Marine environment; feature: Marine mammal; material: Swab sample of the gingival sulcus; isolation source: swab sample of gingival sulcus...
GGACTGGGTGACGCTGTTTGCGCTCGCCGTCAACGAAGAGAATGCTGCCGGCGGGCGAGTAGTCACCGCGCCGACGAATGGGGCTGCCGGCATCATCCCGGCCGTACTGCATTACTACACGCGCTTCGTCCCCGGTGCCAGCGAGGACGGGGTGCTGACCTTCCTGCTCACTGCCGGTGCGATCGGCATGATCTTTAAGCAGAACGCATCCATCTCCGGGGCCGAGGTCGGCTGCCAGGGGGAGGTTGGTTCGGCCTGCTCGATGGCCGCGGCGGGCATGGCAGCGGTCATGGGCGGCAGCCCGCAGCAGATCGAGAACGCGGCCGAAATCGGCATGGAACACAACCTCGGCCTGACCTGCGACCCGGTGGGTGGGTTGGTCCAGATCCCGTGCATCGAACGCAACGCCATCGCTTCGGTGAAAGCAATCGCCGCCGCCCGCACCGCGCTGCGCGGCGACGGCCGTCACATCGTCAGCCTAGATAAGGTCATAAAGACCATGCGAGACACCGGCCGCGACATGAAGATCAAGTACAAGGAGACCGCCCGCGGCGGGCTTGCCGTAAATGTCACCGAGTGTTGAGGGGTGACCCGCTGTAGTGCCCTTTCTTCCGCCAACTATCCAACTTGGTCTTCTGCTTTAAAGCGATAAGTTATTGAGTTGATCACTGCCAGAGCTGGTAGCGGCAGCTTCGCCACTTACTTGAATAGGTCCCAAAAACTGAATGTAGTGCGCCTGTAGATGGCTCTCTTCGCAGAACGGACTGGGTCTTTCATAGCTCCTGTGCCCTTTTTCCCGTAGCCAGGAATGATCGCGCGCTTGACTTCTCGTTTAGCCTTAGCGGTGGTTCGGGCCTTGAGGGAGCGAGTCAAGCTCGGCTTGCGCATACCAAATTTCATGAAGGCAAGCTAACATAGTTCCGGTTTTCATGGGCCGCTTCTTAGAAGTTCAACAGATTTAGTCGATTCCCCGTTTCTAAGAATGGTTTTCTTAGAAGCATTGGTAAATGCAGGCCGATTACTCGAATAGGTGTAGAGAAATTAAGTTTCTCCAATGGTGGCAGCGCATAGCCTTGATTAACGAACTAAGTGAGGCTGCGTCGATATCAACTCGCTTTGAGCATAAAAGTATGGCTCTGTTTACCTCATTTATTGATCGGCGATGTCGATCTTGCCGTTTTGAAGGGGTGTGCCTAGTCCTCAGAACCCGCGGCGGCTAGCCAGCAACCCGCGACGTGCCCGTCCGCTAGGCCGATTGCCTGTTGCAGCGCATGCAACGTCGTCGGGCCGACGAACTTAAAACCCAGTTTCTTGAGGTGTCGAGACAGGGCCTGCGATTGCTCGGTGGCAGTCGGTACCTCGGCCAGCGAGGCGGGCGGGCTGCTGCTACGCGGCGGCGCGTAGGCGGCGACGATGTCGCTCAGCCGCTGGCCGGATTCGTGCAGCTCAATCAGCGTCGCAGCATTGTTAATCGTCGCCTTGATCTTGGCCCGATTGCGGATAATCCCCGGGTCGCCCATGAGTCGGGCAACGTCGTCCTCGGTGAACGCCGCCACCCGCTGCGGCACGAAATCGGCGAAGGCGGCACGCAATGTGTCTCGTTTCCGCAGCACGGTCAACCAGCTCAGCCCGGCCTGGAACCCCTCCAAGCTGAGCCGCTCGAACAGCTCCCGCTCATCCGGGCTGTCGGGTAGCGGATGCCCCCATTCCTCGTCGTGGTAGCGCTCATACAGCGGCTCCCCGGTTCCAAAACATCTAGTCTTCATGCCATCCTCCTGGCTACAAGATGAGTCTAGGTCGCGGTCGATTGCCGTTGCCCACAGCCGCGAAGCTGCGTTTACTGGCCGAACCAAGTAAAATGGTTTCGGCCCCTCGCGAGGGGGGCGTTCCTCGGTTGGTCTTTCGGCAGGGCCCGCCTGACTTTGAATCAGGATTAGCGAAGTAGGTTCGACTCCTACCCGGGGAGCGGGGCACTAGGCCCGACATCGGGTATCCTGGCTGGCGTTGTCGCCTTGATTGGGAGCTACGAGTGAACCAGCAAAATCCGAACATCCAGTGGCGGCGGGTAGCGCCTTCCTATCTGATACTCCGGCTAGTGTCCGTTGTGCTCAACACGTTGCTTTTTGCCGCCATCACCTTCGCATTGTGGCGGTTTGTTGACGTGAACTTGATGGGCAGCGCCACGTTCTGGTGGTTCATCCCCGGAGTTATGACCGTTCTGATCGCCCTGCAGCTAGTCCTGGTCCCGGCCAGAGTGCGGGCCATTGGCTACGCCCTGCGTGAGGACGACCTGCTGTTTAAACGCGGCGTGTTGTGGCGGCGACTTGTTGCCATTCCCTACGGCCGACTGCAGATGGTCGATGTCACCAGAGGGCCGCTTAGCCAGCTGCTAGGGCTGGCTGAAGTCAAGACGATGACGGCCTCGCCCACCACCGACATCAGCATCCCTGGGCTGCCGCACGCCGAGGCCCAGGAGCTACGCGACCACCTCATTCGGGTCGCCGAGTCCCGGCGGGCCGGGCTGTGACTCAAGGACCAATCCCGCCGCAGGTGCCCTCACGGCCGGGAGCGCCCCAAGGATCAATTCCGCAGCAGCCGCCCATGCCACCGCAGCCACCGCAGCCGCCCCTGCCGTCGGGGCCACCCAGAGGGCCAATGCCGCCGCAGCCTTCGATGCGGCCGGGGCCGCCGCCAGGGCCAATGCCACCAGTACCGCCGCCCGGGTCGCCGATGGCAGCGCCGAACCCCGACTCGCAGTGGCAGCGGCTGCATCCGCTGACGCCGTGGGTCTCCATCATGTCCATCCTCGCGGTCTTCGCGTTCGCGCTCGTGCCGCTGGGTTTCGCCTTGCTGTTGGGTGACAGCGGCTGGCCGTCGCTCATCCCGCTGCTTATCGTGGCCGGTTTCCTCCTGGCAATCGTGAGCGAGATAGTGAACTACTACGTGACGCGATTCCGGCTCACCAACGAACTGTTCGAGATGCGCACCGGGGTGATAAGTAAGCAGCACCGCCAGGTGCGCCTCGACCGGCTGCAATCGGTCAACCTGAACCGTCCGATCGCCGCCCGAGTGTTCGGGCTGACCATTCTGGAAACCAGCGGTGCCGGGCAGGACAGCGACATCAAAGTCAGGTACCTGAAGAAGGAAGACGCCGATGCGCTGCGGGCGGAGATCCTACGCCGCGCCTCCGGTGTTCGGCACGCACAGCGGCAGGCGGCCGCAGGGCCAATCGCGCCGCCAAGCCCGGCGGGTGCCTCGCAGGCTGCTGCCGTGCAGCCTGGCGCAGCCGCCGTGGCGCCGCGGCCGCGCCGCAACCTGTCTGACTACATCGAATCGGCGATCGTCGACTTCACCTCACCAGAACTAGCAGCCGGTGAAGTCAACGAACGGGCCATCGTGCGGGTCGCCCCAGCGCGCATCATCGGCGCTGCGGCGCTGCCGCTGCTGGTGGCGATTCTCGTGATCATTGTTGTGGCGGCGGTGCTCGGCCTGTTCACATTCCTGGTCATTAGGGCAGGCGGCGAAGAGTTCCTAGGCGTCCTGTCCGTGGGGCTTTGGACCGTAGCGTTGTCGCTGCTGGGGCCAGGCTTGTTTGTTGGCTTCATCGGTTCCCTCAGCTCACTGGCTTCGTCACTGCAATACAGCATCGCGGGCACCCCCGACGGGCTGCGGATTGGCAGAGGGCTGCTAACCCAAACCAACGACACCGTCGCGCCCGGCCGGATCCACTCGTTGCAGATTAACCAGCCGTTCTACTGGCGCCCCTTCGGCTGGTATTCGGTGACGATGAACCGAGCAGACCTGCAAGTCCAGCTCAACGAGAACAAGAATGATCGGCAAAACAACGTCCAGCGACAGGTGTTGCTGCCGGTCGGCAACTACGCCGAGCTGCAGCGGGTGCTGTCGTTGGCTTTGCCAATGCATATGTCGCCGAATGCCCTCAGCATCCTTGCCGAGGGGATGAAGGGTGGCCGTCGGGCCCCGTTCATCACCGCGCCAAAGCGAGCATGGTGGCTCAAGCCCTTCTCGCACCACCGCACCGGCTATGTCATTGAAAACGGGTTGATCTATCTTCGTAGCGGCTGGCTGCGGCGTCGCCTAGCGCTGATCCCGGGGGAGCGGATTCAAGGCGTGACCATCAAATCGGGCCCCCTCCGGCGGCTAGCCCGGGTGGCGACCATTTCCCCCGACACAGTCGGCGGCCCCGTGGTGACTAGCCTGGACCTAGTCGATCAAGCCAGCATCTACCAGCTGCACGAGGCTGTCGAGCAGCTCGCTATCACCGCCGCCAAGATGGACACCAGCCATCGCTGGCGGGAAGCCCAGACGAGACTCACCTTGGCCTCGGCGCGGATGCAGGTCGAAGATGCGCGGCGACTGGGCCAGGAGCCGCCAGCGCAAGCCATGCGGGTGCTATGGGCCGAGGAGCAATGGCTGCGAACCCAGCGTCCCGCTGGCCAAGCGCCGCCGCCGGGGCAGTCGACAGACGATGGCACAACGCCAGTTGATCCACCTGGCGCGCCAGCTAGTGGCTAGTCGGTCAAACCAAGGCAAACCCACTACCATTGGCAGCGGAGACGTTGTTCGTAGCCTAGAAGCCTCGGCGCACTAGGCTTCGGGATCGCCACCGCGATAAGGAGGAGCCCAAGCATGCAAGTCCCTCATCACGACCTCGACCCCGTTGCCGCCGTAGTGGTGCTGGCCGCTGGTGGCGGCACCCGAATGAAGTCCGATCGCTCCAAGCTGCTGCATGAGGTCGCGGGCAAGTCGATGCTGAGCTACGCCATTTCCGCTGCGGCAGCATTAGATCCCGACCATCTGGTTGTGGTCGTCGGGCATCAGCGCGAGCAGGTCGAATCCCACCTCGAAGAGCTATCGGAAACGATCACCACCGCGGTCCAAGCGGAGCAGTTGGGCACCGGACACGCGGTGGCCTGCGGGCTGGCTGGGCTACCTGATCTTGTCGGCGAGGTGGTTGTGACCTACGGCGACGTACCGATGCTCACCGGCGACACCCTGCGGCAGCTGGTCGCGGTGCATCGGGCGCACCATCAGCAGGTGACGGTGCTGACCGCCGAGATCGACGATCCCAGCGGCTATGGCCGGATCCTGCGCCTCGACGACCGAGTCGTCGGCATCGTCGAGCATCGCGACGCGACGGCCGAACAACTCGGCATCAAGGAAATCAACTCAGGCATCTACGTCTTTGACGCCGAGACGCTGCGGGCTGGCCTGGCTCAGTTGAGCACCGACAACGCGCAGGCCGAGCAGTACCTGACTGACGTGGTGCATTTCGCCTACGAACGCGGCGACCGGGTGGGGGCGCTGCGCACCGACGACGTGTGGCAGACCGAAGGCGTCAACGACCGGATCCAGCTGGCCCGGATGGCGGCCGAGATGAACCGGCGCATCCTCGACGCCTGGATGCTGGCCGGGGTGACGGTGATCGACCCCAGCTCGACCTGGGTGGACGTCGATGTGGATGTGGCCCGAGACGTGACGCTGCTGCCCGGCACCATCCTGCAGGGCGCTACCACCATCGGTCAGGGAGCCATCATCGGCCCCGACACCACCCTGATGGACGTCGAGGTTGGGGCGCGGGCCCAGATCATCCGGTCGCACGGGTCGTTTGCCATCGTCGGTGAGGACGCCCAGGTGGGGCCGTTCAGTTATCTGCGCCCGGGCACCCAGCTTGGTGCCGCCGGCAAGATCGGGGCGTTCGTGGAGACCAAGAATGCCGTGATCGGGGAAGGCGCCAAGGTGCCGCACCTGTGCTACTGCGGCGACGCCGTCGTGGGTGCGGATGCCAACATCGGCGCCGGCACCATTTTCGCCAACTATGACGGCGTGACGAAGTCAGTCAGCCGCATCGGGGATAACGCGTTCGTGGGATCGAACAGCGTGCTGGTGTCCCCAGTCGATATCGGAGCGGGCGCGTTTGTGGCCGCCGGTTCCGCTGTCACCCAGGATGTTCCCCCAGCCGCGCTAGCCGTGGCCAGGGGGCGGCAACACAATTCCGAGGGTTGGGTGCACTCGCGCCGTCCTGGCTCAGCAGCTAGCCGAGCAGCGGCGCAAGCCGAGCCAACCGTCGATTCGGACAGCGAAAACTAGGAAGGCTTAGGCAACCAGTGACCAGCTCGAAGGAAATCACCAACAAGCACCTGATGTTGTGTACGGGTCGCGCCTACCCTGAGTTGGCTCAGGAAGTGGCCGACCTAATGGACACCAAGCTCACCCCGGCCAACATCATCAGCTACGCCAACTCTGAGATCTATGTTCGGTTCCAGGATTCGGTGCGCGGCAGCGACGTCTTCGTCATCCAGTCGTACCCGGCGCCGGTCAACGAATGGATCATGGAGCAGCTGATCATGGTGGATGCGCTGAAACGAGCCTCCGCCAAGCGGATCACCGTGGTCGCGCCCTTCTACCCCTATGCGCGCCAAGACAAGAAACATCTGGGGCGCGAACCAATCTCGGCCAGGCTGATGGCCGACCTGTTCAAGGCCGCTGGCGCCCACCGCATGATGTCGGTGGACCTGCACGCTGGCCAGATTCAGGGCTTCTTCGACGGCCCGGTTGACCATCTGTGGGGACTGCCGGTACTCGCGGACTATGTTGGCCGCAAGTACGCCGACGAAGAGTTGACCATCGTCTCGCCCGACTCCGGCCGGGTCCGGCTCGCGGATAAGTGGACCGACACCCTGAACTGCGGCCTAGCAATCGTCCACAAGCGCCGGGATCATTCCAAAGCGAACACCGTTTCGGTGCGGGAGGTCGTCGGCGACGTCGAGGGCAAGGTCTGTGTGCTGGTTGACGACATGATCGACACCGCTGGCACCATCGCCCAGGCTGCCGAGGCGCTGCTAGAGCGGGGAGCGAGTCGGGTGGTCGCGGCCGCTACGCACGCCGTGTTCTCGGGGCCAGCCGCCCAACGGCTCAACGATTCCGGCATGGAAGAGATCATCGTCACCAACACGCTGCCGATCCAGACCGAGGAGCCGATCAAGAACCTGACAGTGCTGTCCATCGCCCCGTTGCTCGCGAAGGCTATCAGTGAGGTTTTCCGGGACGGTTCGGTCACCTCGCTGTTCAACGGCGAGGCATAACTGGCCAGATCAGGCCGAGGGGAAGTCGCGAACCGGGGGTAGTTTCCGGTAACATTTCCCGCGCGCCTGGCGAGGGATCATCCGATCCGTTATCGACAAGCTATCTCGCTCGGCATTGCTATGAAGTAAGAAGGAGTGAGACATGGCTGACGCTCAGCTTAAGGCGACGAAGCGCACCGAATTTGGTAAGGGAGCCGCTCGCCGCACCCGCCGCAGCGGCCTTATCCCAGCAGTGGTTTACGGCCACGGCATTGATCCGATCCACGTAGTGCTGCCCAGTCGGGAAACCACCCTGGTGCTACGCAACGCGAACGCGCTACTGGAGATCGCTATCGAAGGCGAGAAGAAGCCGATCATGGCTATCGCCAAGCAGGTGCAGCGCGATCCGTTGAGCAACAACTTGGACCACGTAGATCTGCTGCTGGTGCGCGAAGGCCAGAAGGTTACCGTCGAGGTTTCCCTGTCGTTCGTGGGCGAGGCGCCGCGCGATGCGATGGTCAACACCGACATCAACGTGCTGGCCGTCGAGGCCCCGGTCATCAACATCCCCTCCGAGATCGAAGTTTCGCTTGAGGGCATGGAGATTGGCGACTCGATCCTGGTCGGCGACCTGAAGCTGCCCGAAGGTGTCAGCACCTCGGTCGACCCGGAGACCCTGGTGGTCAACATCGTGCCGCCGCCGACCGTCCAGCTGGAGGCCGAGGAAGAGCCTGCCGAGGAAACCGAAGAGGCTGCCGAGGAAGCCGAAGAGGAAGCTGACGACGCCGAGTAATGACGACGTTGCTAGTGGTCGGGCTCGGGAATCCGGGCCCGACCTATGCGCCGACGCGGCATAACGTCGGCTTCCTGGCCCTCGACGATCTGGCGGATCGCCTGGGGGCCAGTTTTTCGCCTGCCGTCAGATTCCACGGTTCGGTGGCGACGGCACACCTGCCGCCGACGCCAGGCAAGGACCCGGTGCGGCTCGTCCTGGCCAAGCCCAGCACATTCATGAACGCCTCCGGGCAGTGCGTCGGCGCACTCGCGGCGTTCTACAAGATCGAGCCGCCGCAGCTCGTCGTCGTGCACGACGAGTTGGATCTAGAGCCGGGCCAGCTGCGGATCAAGTTCGGCGGCGGCGACAACGGCCACAACGGCCTGAAATCGATCCGGCAGCACCTAGGCACCGGCGAATTCACGCGGATACGGATCGGCATCGGTCGGCCGCCCGGCCGTCAGCCAGCCTCGGACTATGTGCTGGCCAAGGTTAGCCCCAAGGGCTTCGATGAGCTGTTGCTCGCGGCCGCCGTCGCGGCTGATGCGGTCGAATATTTCGCTGCCAACGATTTGGTCAGCGCCCAGAATCGGTTCAACAGTTAGTAGCCAGAGTTGACTGAGACCTATGGTGGCGGTGTGAAACTGCCCGGCCTGTTGGCCTCGCTAGAGGCCGACGACGCTATCCGTGAAATCCTCGCTGCTGCCCGGCGTCCTGCCGGATCAGCGCAGGATGTCTCGTGCCCAACCCAGTTCTTCCCGACGCTGACCGCGCTGTTAGCGGCCGGGTCCGGGCGTACGATCCTGCTCGTCACCTCTACCTATCGGGAGGCCGAACGGCTAACCGCAGCGGTGGCCGGGGCGCTAGGCGAGCAGGCGGTCGCCTACTATCCCGCCTGGGAAACCCTGCCGCACGAGCGGCTCTCGCCGCGCCCCGACACGGTAGGCAGACGGCTGACGGTGCTGCGGCGGCTGGCCGGACAGGACGCTGCACCTGCGCCCAACGTCGTGGTGGCGCCGGTGCGTTCGCTGCTGCAACCCCAGGTCAAGGACCTGGCACAGATGCAGCCGGTGATGCTTCGTGCGGGGGAGTCGTATGAGTTCACCGAGGTGCTCGAGTCGCTGGTGGCGGCCGCTTACCATCGTGTCGACCTGGTGGAGCGGCGCGGCGAGTTCGCCGTGCGCGGCGGCATCATCGACGTTTTCCCGCCCACGGCCGAGCACCCCGTCAGGATCGACTTCTTCGGCGACGAGATCGACGAGATCCGCTCCTTCAGTGTGGCCGATCAACGTTCTCTTGGCGACCAGCTGAGCGAGGTGGTGGCCGCCCCGTGCCGGGAGTTGCTGCTGACCGACGCGGTGCGCGCCCGGGCCCGCGCACTGCAACGCGAGCATCCCGAATTGGCTGAAATGCTGGAGCGAATCGCCCAGGGCCACGCCGTCGACGGCATGGAGGCGCTGATCCCGGTGCTGGTGACTGGGCTGGAGTTGCTGGTGGACGTGCTGCCAGCCAACTCGATCGTGCTGGTGGCCTCGCCGGAGCTGGTGCGGGCCCGCTCACACGAGCTGGTACAAACCAGCGAGGAGTTCCTGCACGCCAGTTGGGCGGCCGCGGCCGGGGGAGGTCGCTCGCCGATCGATCTGGGGGCCTCGTCGTACTGGGAGTATGCCGATGTGCGCGCTCATGCGCTGCAGCTGGGGCATCGTTGGTGGACGATGTCGCCATTCGCCGCCGACGAGCTGGCCGAGGAGGAGCGCGACACCGCGCAGCGGCTCGCCGTCGCCGCGCCCCCGAAGTTGAGCGGCGACCCAGCAGCCGCGCTGGCTCACGTGCAGGCATCGCTGGCGGCGGGCAACCGGGTGGTGCTGGCCGCAGAGGGCAGGGGCCTGGCGCAGCGACTGGTGGAGCTGTTGGCTGATGGCGGGATCGCGGCGGAGCTAAGCGACCTGGCGGCTGAACCGAAGCCTGGCGTCGCCCAGGTCGCGGTGACCACGCTGCGGCCCGGCTGGTTGGCCGAAGCGGCTGGCGTCGAACTGTTGACCACTGCTGAACTGGCCGAACAGTCCCCGCGGGAGCGGGCCCGAGGCAAGCTGCCGAGCCGCCGCCGTAACCAGATCGAGCCGTTGGAGCTGCGGGCCGGCGACCCGATTGTCCACGAGGCGCACGGCGTCGGTCGATTCGTCGAGCTGATGCAACGCGAAGTCCAGGGTGCGGCCAGGGAATACCTGGTCATCGAATACGCGCCCAGCAAACGGGGGCAGCCCCGCGACCGGCTATTCGTCCCCATGGATCAGCTGGATCAACTATCTCGTTACGTCGGTGCCGAGTCGCCGGTGCTGGACAAGATGGGCGGCGCCGACTGGGCCAGGCGCAAGGCCAAGGCCCGCAAAGCGGTACGGGAAATCTCGGCCGAGCTGATAAAGCTCTATGCCGCCCGGCAAGCCACCAAGGGCCACCAGTTCGGCCCGGACAGCGCCTGGCAACGCGAAATGGAAGACGCGTTCAGCTACGTCGAGACCGCCGATCAGCTGGCGGCCATCGCCGACGTCAAGGCCGACATGGAGAAGGTCACGCCGATGGATCGGCTGATCTGTGGCGACGTGGGCTACGGCAAGACCGAGATCGCCGTCCGGGCGGCGTTCAAGGCGGTGCAGGACGGCAAGCAGGTAGCGGTGCTGGTGCCCACCACCCTGCTGGTGACTCAGCACTACCAGACCTTCGCCTCTCGCTACGCCGGTTTCCCGGTGCGGGTGGCGCAATTGTCGAGGTTCCAGACGGCGGCGCAGGCCAACCAGATCATCGACGAGCTGGCCCGCGGCAAGATCGACATCATCATCGGCACGCACCGGTTGCTAAGCGAGTCGATCCAGTTCAAGGATCTTGGCCTGGTCATCATTGACGAGGAGCAACGCTTCGGCGTCGAGCATAAGGAACGGCTCAAGCAACTGCGGGTGAACGTCGACGTGCTGGCGATGAGCGCCACGCCGATTCCGCGCACCCTGGAGACCGCAGTGACCGGGATCCGTGAGATGAGTGTGATTGCGACCGCGCCGGAGGAGCGCCACCCGGTGCTGACTTTTGTGGGGCCCTACGACCCGGCTCAGGTGCGGGCCGCGATCCGCCGGGAACTGGCCCGGGAGGGCCAGGTGTTCTTCGTCCACAACCGGGTACACAGCATTGAAAAGACCGCCGCCAGCCTGCGGGAACTGGTGCCAGAAGCGCGGATCGTGACCGCGCACGGGCAGATGAGCGAGGCGCGGCTAGAAGAAGTCATGCGCGACTTCTGGGAGCGGCGGGCCGACGTGCTCGTCTCGACCACCATCGTGGAGGCCGGGCTAGACATCTCCACTGCAAACACCCTCATCGTCGACCGATCCGACGTGTTGGGCCTGTCGCAGCTACACCAGTTGCGGGGCCGGGTCGGGCGTTCGATGGAGCGCGGCTACGCCTACTTCTTCTATCCGCCGGACAAGCCCATGACCGAGGCGTCGCACGAGCGGCTGGCAACGATGGCCACGCACGCCAATCTGGGCGCAGGTATGGCCATCGCCATGCGCGATTTGGAGTTGCGCGGGGCTGGCAATTTGTTGGGCGAGGAGCAGTCTGGGCACATCGCCGACGTGGGCTTCGACATGTATCTGCGGCTGGTTGGCGAGGCCGTGGCGAACTATCGCGGCGAGGATACCGCCCCGGAGCCGCCGATCCGGCTAGAGCTGCCGGTGACAGCCCACCTGCCACAGCAGTACGTGCCCTCCGAGCGGCTGCGGCTGGAGATGTACAAGCAGATCGCGTTGATCCGCACCACCGAAGACCTGGCTAGCCTGCGCGCCGAGTTGGTGGATCGCTATGGCGAGCCGCCCGAAGAGGTCGAAAACCTGCTGCGGGTAGCCCAGCTGCGTAACTCTTGCCGCACCTACGGACTGACCGAGGTGGTGGTGCAGGGCAAGAACCTGCGCTTCGCCCCAGTCGAGTTGCCGCAGTCGCGGCAGCTGCGGCTGCAGCGGCTGTATCCGGGTGCCGTGCTGAAGAAATCCCCGCCGCTGTTGCTGCTGCCCAAGCCCGAGGATGACGTACTCGGCTTCGTTGCCGCGGCGATGCGGGCTCTGTTCGCCAACTAGGCGCCAGGCGGGCCGTTGCCGCGGCTGGCGGGTATTCGGTTGGGGATGAGAAGCCTTAGCTAACTTAGCGACACCATGTCTCTATCTTGACTTGCCTGCCCCTGTCTCCTAATCTTAGGGACAGGTAGTCGCAAAGGAGTGTCATGGAAAAAGTCTTGTACCGGTTGGCCATCGTCTGGGTGGTTGTTGGATTGGTCGGCGGCGTGTTCTACCGCGAGGTAACCAAGTACTTTGCCTACGAAGGGGACACCCAGCTGTCGGGCATTCACGTCCACGCGCTGGTGTTCGGCTTCATTTTCTCGCTGGTGGTGCTGACGATGGAACGCAGCTTCCAGCTGTCGCAGTCGCGGCTGTTCAAGCCCTTCCTGTGGACCTGGACCATCGGGGCTGCCCTGACCACGGTCATGTTTGGCTGGCATGGCATGTTGCAGGTGACTGGCTCGCCGCTTGCCGGTAGCGCGATGATCGCGGGCATCGCCGGGATTGGACATCTAGTCTTGACCGTCGGTTTCTTGCTGTTCTTGCTGGCCTTGCGGCAGCGCCTCAACGCAGGGGCCGACCAGGCGCAGCAGTGAATAATCGCTGGCGGGCACTTGGCGTCTTAGCCTTCGGGCTGGGGCTGGTGATCCTCGACGGCACCATCGTCGGGGTATCGCTGCCCGCCATCCTGGCCGACCTGAACCTCAGTCTTACCGAAGGCCAATGGATCAACTCGCTGTATTCCGTCGTCTTCGCTGCCCTGCTGCTCGTAGCGGGCTGGCTGGGGGATCGGGTCGGCCGCCGCACCGTCTTTCTGGCAGGTCTGCTGATTCTGGGGATTGGCTCTGCGCTGGCCGGGCTGGCCGCGGACGCTGGGCTGCTGATTGCCGCCCGGGCTGTGCAGGGAGTAGGCGGCTCGCTGGTGCTGCCCTCGTCGCTTTCCACCACCAGCTCCATGTTTCGGGGTAGGGAGCGGGCCGTGGCCTTCGGTATCTGGGGCTCGGTGATGTCGGGCATGGCCGCCATCGGCCCGCTGCTGGGCGGCTGGATTACCGGGGCCTACAGCTGGCCGTTGATTTTCTGGATCAACGTGCCGTTGGTGGTCGGGTTGGTCATCCTCGCGCTGCTGTGGGTGCCACAGACCGGCGGCGGCGCCAAGCCCGGATTCGACGTTGTTGGCCTGCTGCTCGGCGGCCTCGGTGCCGGCGCCGTGGTCTTCGGCCTGATCGAGGCCACCAGCCTGGGCTGGTGGCAGCCCAAGGCACCGCTGGTGATCGGCGGCTGGCAGTGGGCAGCTCCCGTCTCGGCAGTGCCCATATTCATCGCGGGCGGGCTGTTACTGCTGAGCGTTTTCGGCTGGTGGGAGCTACGCCGCGCCCATCGCGGGCTAAGCGTCCTGCTGCACATCGAACTATTCCGGCTGCCGTCGTTTCGCTGGGGCAACTTGGCCGGGGTGCTGATCTTCGCCGGCGAGTTCGGGTTGATCTTCGTGCTGCCGCTGTTCCTTATTCGGGCAGGCGGCCTGTCGCCAATACAGGCTGGACTAGTGCTATCTGCGCTGGCGGTAGGGGCGCTGGTGGCTGGCTTGAGTGCCCGTATGCTTGCCGACTGGCTGGGCACCGTGCGGCTAATCCGACTTGGCCTGGCGTTAGAGGTCGTCGGGGTTTTGCTCGCGTTCGTCTTGTTGGGTTTCGGCCCACTGCTGCTGGCCGCAGCTCTGGTGATCTACGGCGTCGGCCTTGGGCTGGCCTCGGCCCAGCTCACCTCGACGGTGCTGGCGCAGGTGCCGTTGGAGTTGATGGGATCGGCGTCGGGGACGCAAAGCACACTGCGGCAACTGGGCTCTGCGCTGGGCGTGGCGTTCAGCGGTGGCGTGCTCGGCAGCTTCGTGGGCGACGAGGTGATGACCGCGCCGGTGGCAGCTTTCAGCGCGGGCGCGCAGACCGCCATCGCGGGGGCATCACTGCTGCTCGCGGTTGGCTTCGGCGTCACGTTGCTATTGCCGCGAGATGTCGACCTAGTTGAGTCGGCTAATCCGGCCTAGTCTGGGTAGACTGGCCTCGATTCTTCGGAAGGAAACTCACCGTCATGAAGTTTGCCCGCCTCGCATTGGCAGTCGCGACCATCGCCGCACTCGCGGCTTGTACTCCATCGCCGAAGATCGCCGCCACCGTCGGCGATACCGTCATCACCACCGATCAGGTGGAACGAGTCATTGCGGGCTGCGAGCGGGCGGCACAGGTGAAGCTTCCCGCCGCCAAGGTCATCAACAACCTGGCTGTGCTGGACATTTTCACCACGATCGTCGAGGAGCACACCGGTAGCACCGAAGCCATCTCCGACGACGCAATCAAACAAATCCTGGGATCCTCGCCCGAGGCGGCCGTGGCCTGGCAAGACGAAGACTGCTCGGTCTACGTCAAGGCCGTCGGTGCCCAGATGATCGCGGTACAGCTGGTGCCGCCGGATATCCTGCAGGCAGGCATCGAGGGCGCAAAGGTGCAAATCAATCCTCGCTATGGCACCTGGGACCCCGCCGTAGGCGTAGCCGGAACCGGGTCGCTGTCGACGACGCCCTGAGAACCGTGACTGATGAACTGTCCAGACTGCGGGAAATCATGGCGCGGCTGCGCGTCGAGTGCCCGTGGGATGCCAAGCAAACCCATCGCAGCCTGCTTAGCTACCTGATCGAGGAGACCTGCGAGGTAGTGGACGCGGTTGAGGCTGGCTCCGACGCTGAACTGGTCGAGGAATTGGGCGATTTGTTGTTGCAGATCTACTTCCACAGCCAGATAGCCAGCGAGGACGATCGCTTCGATCTCGACGATGTGGCGCGCGGGATCTCCGACAAGCTCGTTCACCGTCACCCGCACGTGTTCGCCGCGGCGGAAACACCTGCTGACGTGCACCTGCTGTGGGAAGCGCGGAAACGAGAAGAAAAAGGGCGCACCTCCTCGCTGGACGGCATCGCCGAGTCGATGAGTTCGTTGGCCCGTGCCTACAAAGTGATTTCGCGTGCCCGGGCGCATGGCGTCGAAGTAGCCCTGCCCGACGACAACGTGACCGAGGCTGAGGTAGGCGATCAGATCATTGCACTGGTGGCTAGGGCGCAGGCGAGTGGGCTCGACCCCGACGCCGCCACCAGAGACGCGGTGCGGCGGCTTTCGGCTCGGATTCGGCAAGCAGAAGCAGCCGCAGACTGACCTGCGGCAAATACTCGCGGGTGCCCGTTACACCCGCCCACTTCGTTGGATAGGCTGGAGGGTGCACGACACGTTCTTGGAAAGGAACAACATGGCATCCATCGACTTCATCGACGCCCGCGAGGTTCTTGATTCGCGCGGCAACCCCACCGTCGAGGTGGAGGTTCAGCTAGATTCTGGCGCGGCCGGGCGCGCCATTGTTCCCTCCGGCGCTTCGACCGGCGCCTTTGAGGCCGTCGAACTTCGCGACGGTGACAAGTCACGCTACGGCGGCAAGGGCGTCCTGACCGCTGTTGCGAACGTCGCCGACGTGATCGCCGACGAACTGGTTGGCTTCGAGGCCGATCAGCAGCGCGGCATCGACCTGGCGATGATCGAGCTCGACGGCACCCCCAACAAAGCCAAGCTCGGCGCCAACGCCATCCTCGGAGTTTCGCTGGCCGTTGCCCACGCAGCCGCTGACGAGGCGGAACTGCCGCTGTACAAGTACGTTGGTGGCCCCAACGCCCACGTCCTGCCGGTGCCGATGATGAACATCCTCAACGGCGGTTCACATGCCGACTCCAACGTCGACATTCAGGAATTCATGATCGCCCCGATTGGCGCCGAAAGCTTCGCCGAGGCGCTGGAAATGGGTGCCGGGGTTTACCACGCGCTAAAGAAGGTGCTTCACGACCGCGGCCTGTCCACCGGCCTCGGCGACGAGGGCGGCTTTGCGCCGAACCTGGAAAGCAACCGCGCCGCCCTTGACCTGATTCTGGAGGCCATCAAGGCGGCCGGCTACGAGCCGGGCAAGCAGGTTGCGCTCGCGCTTGATGTCGCGGCCAGCGAGTTCTACTCCGACGGCAGCTACGCCTTCGAGGGCGAGCAGAAGTCTGCCGACCAGATGGTCGACTACTACGCCGAACTGGTCGCGAGCTACCCGCTGGTCTCCATCGAGGATCCGCTGAACGAGGACGACTGGGACGGCTGGAGCGCGATGACTGCCCGCCTGGGTGACAAGATCCAGATCGTTGGCGACGACCTACTCGTCACCAACGTCGAACGGTTGCAGCGTGGTATCGACACCAAGGCTGCCAACGCGCTGCTGGTGAAGGTGAACCAGATTGGCTCGCTGAGTGAAACCATCGACGCGGTCGAGTTGGCTCACCGCAACGGCTTCAGCACCATGATGAGCCACCGCTCCGGCGAGACCGAGGACACCACCATCGCCGATCTCGTCGTCGCCCTTGGCTGCGGCCAGATCAAGTCCGGTGCCCCGGCCCGTACCGACCGGGTGGCCAAGTACAACCAGCTGCTGCGCATCGAGCAGGACCTGGACGAAGCGGCCAGCTACGCCGGACGTTCCGCGTTCCCGCGTTTCCAGGGCTGATCCCAGCCAGTTATCCGTCACACTGGATGAATGGCTAGAAAGACACCGAGCAGCGGTCCGGGGCGTGGCAAACCACGCTCGCGGGCCGCTGCTCGTCCCGGTGGGCGAACAGAGCGGAGCCGGCCACGGCGCAGCCCAGCCGCTGAGCCTAGCCAGCCAACTCCGTCGCCAGCGTCTGCCCGGCGTTTCATTGGCGGAATGACGTGGCGGCTGTTCGTGCTGTTTGCCGTAGTGGCAGCCCTCGGCGTGACGCTGACACAGGGGCTGCGGGTGTATTTCAGCCAAGCCCAAGAAATAGCTGAGGTGCGGGCACAGATCGAGACCCAGCGTGCAGAGATCGAGCGCATCAACGACGAGCTCACCCGTTGGGACGATCCCGCCTACGTGGAGGCGCAAGCCAGGGAGCGGCTCGGCTGGGTGATGCCGGGCGAGACGGGCTACCGGGTGATCGGCCTCGATGGCGAACCCATCGGCGGCGATTCGACGGTGTTTGGGCAAGCCGAGCCAACTGGGCTGTGGTGGGAACGCATGTGGGGTTCGATGGCTATCGCCGATCAACCCGCCGAGCATGTTGCTGCCGAAACCGAACAACCAGCCGAAGACCCAGCCGAAAAGCCGACGGAAACCGATTCCTCGGCGACTGAAACCGATGAGTGATATTCCGACAGCCGAAGATCTGGCGATCGTCGCCCAGCAGCTTGGGCGTCGCCCCCGTAGCGTGGTAGCGATCGCTTGGCGCTGCGCCTGCGGGCACCCCGGGGTAACCAAGACCGCGCCCCGGCTGGACGACGGCACCCCGTTCCCGACCACCTACTACCTGACCAACCCGCGCGCCATCGTGGGCTGTTCGGCGCTGGAAGCCGACGGGGTCATGGTCGAATACAACGCCCGCTTGGCTGACGATGCAGAGTTTGCGGCGCAATATCGGGCCGCCCACGACGCTTACCTGGCTGATCGGGCCGAGTTGGGAGACGTCCCCGAAATCGCCGGTTTCTCGGCGGGCGGAATGCCGGATCGCATCAAGTGTCTGCACGCACTGGTGGCGCACAGCCTGGCGGTTGGCCCCGGCGTCAACCCGGTGGGCGACGAGATTGTTGAACGACTGGGTGACCTGTGTGGCCACCCCTGCCAGTTGGAGACCACATGAGTACCATCGCTGCCATCGACTGCGGCACCAACTCGGTTCGGCTGCTAGTGCTGCGCGAGGGCGGCGAGGAGCTGGTACGCGAAACCAGGCTGGCGCGGCTCGGCCAGGGTGTCGACGCGACGGGCACGCTGCACCCCGATGCGCTGCGACGGGTTTTCGCCGTGTGCGACGAATATGCCGAGATAACCAGGCAGCTTGGGGTTGAGCGGCTGCGTTTCGTGGCCACCTCGGCGGCCCGGGACGCCACGAATCGAGATGACTTTTTCGCCGGGGTGCGGCAACGCCTGGGCGTGGCCGTCGATGTCATCTCTGGTGACGAGGAGGCCCGGCTGACCGCGTCAGGTGTGTTGAGCGGGATTTCCGCTGCGCTGCCCGCCTTGGTCATCGACATTGGCGGCGGTTCCACCGAGCTGGTGCTGGTCGCTGCCGACGGCAGCATCAGTAACCGCATCAGCCTAGATATCGGATCAGTGCGAATAACCGAACGCTTCCTGCAAACCGATCCCGCCACGCTGCCGGAGCAACTAGCCGCGCGCCAATACGTCGGCCAGCTGCTCGACCAGGCTGGGTTCGACTACACCGAGGTGTGCACCTGCATCGGTGTGGCGGGCACCGTGACCTCCATGGCGGCGACCGTTTTGGGGCTGACCGAATACTCGCGCGAGGCCGTTCACGGATCGTGGCTGGCCCGCGAGCATATCGAGCAGATATCCAGCGCCTGGCTTGGTAAAACCGCAGCTGAGATCGCGGCGGAACCACTGATTCAGCCACTGCGGGCCGAGGTCATTGGCGGCGGGTCGCTGATCTTGGACGAAATCAGTCGCCGCGTTCCCGGCGGAAGCGTGTTGGTGAGTGAAACCGACATCCTGGACGGCATTGCGTTGGAGATGTTGCGCTAACCTGCGGTGGTAGGCCCTCGTAGCCCAATTGGCAGAGGCAAGCGGCTTAAACCCGCTTCAGTACGGGTTCGAGTCCCGTCGGGGG
>PDWJ01005981.1_pt1 | contig 18663 bp, 16 predicted proteins | sample 1430881 | NCBI WGS metagenome assembly PDWJ01 (sample SAMN01162460, study PRJNA174530) | Oral metagenome, whole genome shotgun sequencing project. | biome: Marine environment; feature: Marine mammal; material: Swab sample of the gingival sulcus; isolation source: swab sample of gingival sulcus...
CGTTCTGAAGACACCAGAAGTCTTCTCATGTTAAGGCGTTCTTTGAGATTGCCAAACCCCTTTTCTACAATATCTTTCTTCCTGTAGATATGAAGCGCTGTAAAGGCATCCATCTTTTCGTTTGATATCAGTGCAAAGTAGCCAAAATATCGCCTTGCCGCTCTAATCGCATCTTCTTTATATGTCACCTGTCTGCCCCGTTTAGGGGTTATTTGGATATCAAAAAACTGTCTATATGCTTTTTGATGCTGTTCTACTTCTTGACCCGTCGTCAGTTCATCATATAACTGCTTAATGCGTCTATCAAAGGCAAGTTCATCTTCTGCCCCTTTATCGATATTATAGTAATAATGTATGTAAAGCCTTCGCTTTTCCTTGAGTGTATCCCCTTTATAAGGTCTATCTTGCCGATAATCCCATTCTGTTCTCATCGTATAGCCATAGCTGTTCGTATTTTCATCAAAGCGATAAGCTACCCGCACATCATCATAAATCTCATCTAAATGTTTTCTGATAAACCCTAGCGATAGTTTCGCGCCAACTAAAAACTTGATGTGTGCTTTAAATAAACCGTTGATATTCGCCGATGAGTAAAACCCTCTATCCATCACGAATTTTGTTTTCCCGTTTTAGCCCCTTAGAGTAACTTGAAATGCTTGTGCTATCATACGCCCAGTATTCATCTTCTATTCTCCTTTTCGCTTGCAGCCGGAAAAACGTTTCTTTCTGTTCATCTGTTATTGAGGCAAATAGTTCACTACTTCTAGGTGAATCAATACATTTGCCGTAAGGATGTTTATGCGTCACATGCCATTTCTCAAATCGGTAAAGCGGCGTGTTATCTTCAAGGATTAAATAAAAAGCAATGGATAATAGCTGTTTGTACGCACGTGGAAAACACTGTTTAAGATCATCGATTAATCCTATTTCTTGAGCAAATTGTTCTAACAGATATGTCGCACCGTAATATAACCGTTTCGTTTCTTGGTTTTTTTTCTTTATCCCATTTATAGGTCGCTTCATACGCGTAGGTAATGCCAGAGCGTTTATCATACTGTTTTACTATTGCCATCATCCCCTCCAATATCGTTATGTGTATCGCGATTTTATTATAACACATAACGATATAAATGTCAACAGTAAAACGTTGAAAATACACTAAATTCAATAATTTTAGCGGTTAAGAAATACCCGCGCTCGTTATGAGTGCCGAGAATCTAGGTTGTAAGCAAAATACAATATGCTATGTTTTATTTATAAAAAGAGAGCTAATAAAATGGACAGTGTGTTCATTTTATTACTATTCAAAAATGATACAAAAATTACTATAAACAAGTACGCATTTACAAGAGGTTTACTATGGCTAAAATGATACCAGATCAAGCAACTAAGCAAGAAACACCATCTAAGGCAGAACGTGCGGTTTTTAATTGGTTTTGTAGCAATGATGTTCCTGGGGTTGTACTTCATTCATTAATTCAAAAGAATCACAGGTATAAATTAATCGGCGAGACTGATTTTTTTTATATTTGCGAGCATGGCATATTGTGTATAGAAGTCAAAGGCGGAAAAATTTCTCGTGAAAAAGGAAAGTGGTATTCTGAAGACGGGCAAGGTATAAAACATCACATTAAAAATCCATTTGAACAGGCAAAGCAGTGTAAATATGCTACAGACGACTATCTTCGTTCAATAAATCAGCATAAGGGTATTTTAGTGGGATATGGTGTTATATTTCCAGATTGTATCTTTTATGCTGATGGCAATGATTTAGTGACAGAAGTTTTATTTGACAACAAATATGATTTAAGTGAATTCCCCGACAGATTAAGTCAGATGTTTAAGCATTGGCTTAAAGAAGAAAATGAAAAGAAACCTAATGTTAAATATAACAAATTAAGCGCATCTGATATTGAGAAGTATCAAAACATTTTTAGAGGCGATATTAAAACTGTACTTTCTTTAAATTTATCGCTTCAAACGGCTGAAAATAAGATTATCAGATTAAGTAATGACCAAATGGAAATTATGTACAGTTTTATTGATAATGACAGATTGATTGTTAATGGACTTGTCGGCACTGGTAAAACCTTAATGGCTATTGAAAGATTTAAGGCGTGCAGTTCTAGTGGTAAGAAAGTTGCTTATATTTGTTTTAACAATAATATTGCGGCACATGTCAGCGAAAGCTTAAAAGGGTTCATAAATGATGGATACGCTGGTACATTCCATAAGCTTATTATGAAGTATGATGATAAGCAGAAATGGTATATAACGCCAGTAGATGAACTATCAAGTATTTTTTTAGACAGAGCAATCGAGATGGAAAAGTACGATTATCTGATAGTAGATGAAGCGCAAGATTTGATGTATGAAGAAGTTCTTTTATTATTTGATAATATATTGAAAGGTGGTCTTGAAAAAGGAAAATGGGTACTATTTTTGGATCCACATCAAAATATCTATAATAATTCTGAAGTATATAACAAAGCTTGGCATAGTCTTACTAATGATTACAATCCAGCGCTTTTTAACTTGCGTAAAAATTTTAGAAATACTAAAGAAATCTCTGAAAAAACGGTTGATGTAACGGGTTTTGATGAATTAAAGAGTTCTGATATAAATGGACATAAAGTTGTCATTAGAGAATATGGTGATAAAAAAGCGTTTTTGAAATTTTTCAAGGAAGATATAAAGTCTTTATTGGATGGCGGCATATCGATTTCTGATATGGTTATTTTATCGCGTCATACTAAAAAGAATTCAATTTTAGCCGATGAAAAATCTTTATGCTCGCATGATATTAAAGAATTAAAAGATCTTTTAGACATCGACGAAAGAGCATTATACTATTCAACAGTTTATTCATTCAAAGGGCTTGAATCGAAAATTGTATTTTTGGTTGATATTGATGGCTTTTCTGGAGAAAAAGATAGAATGCTTAACTATGTCGCCATGTCAAGGGCTAGGTTGCTTTTATATGTTTATATTTCAGTTGATAAACATGATGAATATGAAAGTGTAGTTAGTGAATAAATTATTTTTTAAAACTAGATTATAAAATAATTTATCTAAAGCTGTTTATATAATCAATTGTGACTAAAATTTCTTGGTCAAGTTTAATTGTATACTATACAATTAAATTAAATACTTGATTTTTAAAGTGTATTTTGGTATAATCTAATTAATTAAAGGGTGTCCCGCTACCAATAAAGGTGGAACATTAAAGAAGGTGTCTCACTACCTATATACCAAAGGTGAAGCATTAAAGCTAACGGAGAGGATAAGACCTCTCCGTTTTTATAGGAGAGATAAATGCTAGATATAGTTCAATTTGGTTTTTATACAGTAACCCCAGAATATTTAGAGTATTTATATAAAGTGGATTCTGAAGTGTATTATAATTCAGCTTATAGAAATGTCATAAAACCGTTTGTTGGAATTGTTGTAGGAATTGAAAACCATAATTATTTTATACCTTTATCCTCTGCAAAAGAAAAACATAAAAGATGGCGTAATGTTTCGAATGAACATTTTTTAGTTTATGAAGTGATAGATAATAGTATTACAATTAGTGGCGATATCTATAAATACTATTCAGACACAAGTAAAATGCACATATTATCAGTACTAGATATTAAAAAAATGATTCCAGTACCTAACGGTTGTTATAAAAAAATAATTTTTGATGAATTAGAAGATGAAAGATATAAAGACTTGTTTGAAAAAGAGTATTCTTTTTGTTTGTCTATAAAGAAAAAGCTAATCAATAAAGCTGAAAAACTATATAGAAAACAGAAGAATACAGGAATCGTAAGAAATACATATTGTAATTTTACTAAATTAGAACAAGCAATGAAAGAATGGACAATAAAATAAATTTAAGTATTGTATGATGAGCGGTAAAATCGAGTAATAGTTTTTTAGTTAAATATTGAGACTGCAACATAATCTGTGAAAGAACCAACTACGAAAATAATAAAGCACCAACTCACGAGCTATTGAGACTGTAACATAATCTGTGTAAAAACCAACCACGAAAATAAAAAAAGAACCAACTCACGAGCTATTAGTTTTCTAAAATTAATAGCTCATTTTTTATAACATCCCAATTTTTCTGACGCATGGTCCATTTTTCAGTCGCATACTTTGTCGCTAAAAAAGTACTTTTAAAAGCGCCTGATCCGTTGGAAATATCGGTTACCTTTGGTTACACAAAGGTGCCAGATTGCCGTACATATTAAAAAATGTATGAATTTAGCTAATAATCAATTATGCTAAACACTTGCTTTTTTATCAAAAAAAGAGTAGAATAATACTGTAATACGATAATACCAAGGAGGTGTTTTGTATGAAAACAATGAGTGTTAAATTAGATGAAAGTATGATTTGCGAGATTAAAAAAATATCTTCTATTTTTGAAATCTCTTATTCTGATTTTATTAGAGAGGCAGTAGAAAAAGCGATTGCAGAAAAACAAAAAGATTTTATGTATCGAATGAGCAATGTTCCTTATGCGTCAGATGAAGAAGAAAAAGAAATTATGTCGGCTTTATCTGAATTAAGTGATGATGATTTACAAGTAGCTAGAGTAGAGAAATTAACATTATGAAGAAAATAAATGTTGGCTTGAATTTAAAGATTATTATAAATAAGTCGGCCGATAAATTTTTTAAAAAACATCGTAACGTGTATTCTAGTTTTTTGAAAAATATAGAAAATTTTTATGTCAATGACAATTCTAATGTTGATATAGTTGCGATGAAAAATCATAAAAATATTTTTCGTATGCGTATAAATAATTATAGGGTTATTTATAGACTAGAAAATGGCGAGATTAAGATTATTGAAGTTTTGATGGTAAAATCTCGTGGTCAAGTATATAAAAATTTTAAATAAAAAGTTAAGTTATAAAAAAGCATAATACAGCAAGCAGAATAACATCGTTAAAAGCGCAGTTTATTAATAATTTGCGCTTTTTTTCTGCCAATCTTCTCTTAAAATACCATAGCTAACCGAATCGTAGTATTTGCCGTCAACGATGCGCGCATTTTTATAGCAGGCTTCGCGCTGTAGGCCGATTTTTTCGCTTAATTTTATCATTCTTTCGTTGCCTGACCATGTGGTTAAACCAATTCTGACAATTTCGGGGTGCTCGGCAAAGATAACATCTATCCATTTGGTTAGGGCGATTGGGCCAATGCCTTTTCCCCAGTTGTTGTCTTCAAAGATGACGATGCCAACTTCTAACCAGTTGGTTTCTTGTGACCGCCAGTGCCAACTACAGACGCCGACAATTTGTTTATCTATTACGATTAGGCGGTTGTTGTCTGGTGCTGGCGTCTTACTTTTTTGTAGTTTGTCTTTAAGGCGGGTGATCCAGTCGATGTGTTCTGCCATGCTGTTTTTCTTAAAGTATGGGCCATTGTACATATGATATTTTTTATCTGGGCTGGTTAATTTGCCGTATTGTTCAACATTTGAAATGTCGATTTGTTTAAAGATAATATCGTTATAATTCATGATTGTTCCTCTATATTTAGTCGCGTTTTTCATCTAATAAAAAATCGAATAAGTTGAGGTGAATAATGCCATCTTTTGATAGATCTACAGCATCTGTCGTTATTAAGTATTTTGGATATTGATCATCTATTGAAAAGAGCACATTAATTTCACGACTATACGTTTCAAGTTCTAATGCTGTTAGTGCAACTTGAAAATACGCAATTTGTTCACCTTTCATTGCGATAAAATCTACTTCTTTTGCCATGTTTTTACCAACATATACGGTATAGCCTAAGCGCAGTAATTGTAAATAAACGATATTTTCAATGACATGGCCAATATTACTGCTTCGATAACCAATTAGCTTGTTGCGTAACCCCGTGTCAACAACATAATATTTACCATTGGTTTTAAGCCTTTCTTTACCTCGAATGTCAAAGCGCTCGCACTGATAAAGCAGATGCGCATCGCACATTAGCTTTAAGTAATTATCAACCGTATCTGATGTGATTTTATGACCATGTGATACCATTGTGTTTTTGATTGCATTGGCCGAAGTTTGATTACCGATATTTTCAAACACAAATTTTGCAACTTTATAAAAAGAACCGTCATCTTTTATGTTGCCACGCAAAATGATATCTCTGCTAAAAATTGAATCAAATAAGCCTGCCAATATGGCCTCAACAAGTTCTTCGTTTTGTGCTAAGCTAATCGCAGGAAAGGAACCAACACGTAAGTATTCATTAAAGTATTTTTCTGGATGCTCAGTATCGTATTGCTTAAAAAACAAAAATTCTTGATAAGACAGTGGGTAAATTTTTATTTCGATATAGCGACCAGATAAGTAAGTTAGATATTCACCTGAAAACATATTTGAATTAGACCCAGTAACGTAAATATCGCAATTGTAACTTACACGCAGACTATTAATTAGTCTACCCCAATTGGTCAATTCTTGTACTTCGTCAATAAAAATATACATTCTCTTATTCACAATAATACGTGCATCAATATAAGCGTGTAGTGCTTTATCATCTTTTAAGTGATCAAACATATATTTTTCATAATTTATTTCAATAAACTGTTTTTCTGTAACACCTTGTTCTAGTAAGTAGTTTTTAAGCAATATTAACATAGACGATTTACCACAACGGCGAACACCGGTTAATATTTTTACAAAATCATTGTTTAAATTCATAATTAATTTATCAAGATATTTTTTTCGCATTAACATAAAAGCACCACCTTTTTTACTAATTATAATCGAAAAAAACAAAAAAAACAATCTTTTTCCGACTAGTAATCGAAAAAAATAATAAATTACGTTTTTTTTCGACTTCAAATCGAAAAACTTTATAGTTCATAGGCAACTTTTTTGTATTAGTTTCTTTATTTTAACAAAGTGTCATATTTTGGCGATTAGCAAGCATTATGGCACTAAAAATGCTTGAAATGGCCTAATAATGGGTAGATATAATTCGTGATTAAAACAATTGAGTATCTATTCAGTCAAATTGTCATTTCGAGTGAAGGTGTAGCCGTAATCGAGAAATCTCAGATTTTAAATGCGAGATCTCTCCACTTCACTGGCGTTTCGGTCGAGATGACAAAGTGGTAGCACTTTTCGACTGAATAGTTACCTATTCGATTGGAGTAAATAATGATTTCAAAAAAAGAAGATATTCTAGCAGTTGCTACCAGTAAGTCACTGACTTATCAGCAAAAACTATATAATTTGGCAAATGTTGCAGAGCGCCTTTATTCGCCAGTCGATTTATTGGGCTATACTGAAGAAGAATTGCACTATATCGAAAATGATATGATCTGTGATTTAAATGAGGGCTATGTACTATACCGCCCGCGTTACATTGTGCCCGATTATTCGGTATTTGTTAAAAACGGCTGCCAGTTTTTAGAACTTGCCGCCCCTAAAGACATTGACGATTTGTTAGATGGTTTATTAATTTTATACAGCAATGTGCCGTCGATTACGTCGTTCCCTGTCTTTATTGGTCATCTTGATCAATTGATTGACCCGTTTATCACTGACGAAAAGGCCGATTATAAAAAAATTAAGCGCTTTCTCAACCATGTCGATAAGACGATACCTGATTCATTTTGTCATGCAGATATTGGACCACACGAAACAGTTGCTGGCAAGTTGATATTAAAGGCGATTATCGAACTTAAAAACCCGACGCCGAATATGACGATTAAATACAACAAGGCGGTAACCTCGCGTGAATTTGCCAAGTTGGCGGCAAGGGCTTGTCTGTTGGTGTCAAAACCATCGTTTTCGAATGACGCTTATTATACTGATGACTTAGCAGAACACGCGCTCTGTAGCTGTTATAACGCTTTGCCTTTTGCTGGCGGCGCTTACACACTAAGTCGTTTAAGACTGGGTACGATTGTTAAACAGGCAACTGATACTCACCACTTTGTTAAGGTATTAGCCCCTAAAGTAGCCAAATTAATGCTGTCGACTATGGATAAGCGCATTAGCTATATTGTTGAACAGTCTAATTTCTTTGAAACTAACTTCTTGGTTAAAGAGGGCTTTATCAAACGTGAAAACTTTACTGGCATGTTTGCGATTGTTGGTCTAGCAGATGCGGTAAACCGTTTATTACAATTAGAAGGCATACAAGAAACATTTGGTCAGTCAACGCGCGGCGACGAAATAGGGCATTTGATTATGCAGGCCATTAAACATGAAGTTGATAATCACGTTGGTAAGTATTCTGAGCGCACAGGTAATCGCTATTTAATGCACGCTCAAGTTGGCGCATCAATTTGCGACGAGGATTATTGCAACACGCCAGCGCACCGTGTGCGTGTCGGTGAAGAACCAGCACTGCTAGAACACTTAAAGCAGTCGGCACCGTTTCATCAGTATTTTCCATCGGGTACAGGTGATTTATTTGCCTTTGACCAAACCTATCTCGACCATTTAGATGCCATTGTCGATATTATTGACGGCGCTTTTGCGTTGGGTTATCGCTATATTACAACTTATCTTAAAGATACTGATTTAATTCGCGTGACGGGCTACTTGGTCAAGAAAAGTGAAGTTGAAAAGGCGCGCGGTGACAACGCGGTATTGCGCGATACCACTTGGTTTGGTTCTGGTACTGACGAATGCGCCCAAGTATTTGATAGAAAAAGAAGATGATAACGCTACCTGTTCACCGCATTATACCATTTTCTAATGTTGAAGGCATTGGCAATCGCACTAGTATTTTTGTACAAGGCTGTAATTTAAATTGTATTTACTGTCACAACAGTGAAACCATTGCACTGCGTTCTAAGTTGGCGACTGACTACACGGTAAACGATTTAGTTGAGATCGTCAAACAGAGCATGCCGTTTATTCGTGGTGTGACTGTTTCGGGTGGTGAAGCAACACTTTACCACTCTTTTTTAACGCAATTTTTTATTGAAGTTAAAAAGTTGGGCTTAACAACTTATCTTGATAGCCACGGTTTTTTTGACTATCAAAAAATTGCTGAATTAATAAATCAAACTGATAAGTTTTTATTTGATCTAAAAGGTGACCAACAAAGTCTTAAAAAACTATGCTTTACTAATTCACTGGCCAAGCCAATACCGCAACAGGTCAATTTAAATAATTTAGTAGCACTTTTAAAAATCGATAAAGTAGAAGAAGTGCGCCTAGTCTATTTAAAAGACTATTTTAACGATAATGCTTTTATTGAACAAATCGCCAGCATTTTAAGATCTTACCCCAATGTGTTATTTAAGCTCATCGGTGTGCATGATAGAGGGCTAACCCAAAATAGGCAAGCAGCGATTAAACCACATATACCGAGTAAAGCAGATTTGGCAAAATTTGCTAAGCTGTTAGAACGCGCAGGCATCACCAATATTCGCGTTGTTTTTTGATAAAAACAGAAAAGTATTATAAAAGCCCTTAGTTTAGATTGAACTAAGGGCTTATAAATAGACAACGCTTATGTTGGTTTTATCTCATTGGCGTATAAAAGAGTTGAACCCAATAATTGGGTTTATAGCCGATTGCCATATATTTAAATCTAGGGCTTAAAATATTTGCCCTATGTCCACGAGAATTAAGCCAATCATTTAATACTTCTTGGGGTGTTCGTTGCCCTGTTGCAATGTTTTCGCCCGCTGTTGAAGCATTCTTAAAATAATCTAATGAACTTTCGCCATTGGGTCTTATATGATCGAACTTATCAATTATTTCGTTAGCACGTAAATCGGCATAGACATTTACATCTAGGCTCGCTAATATATAGGGTTCTAAGCCGTGTTTTTGCCGTTCGCTATTAACCAAATCGAACAACTCATTTTTGATATTAGCATAGCGGTCAACATCAAGCGTTTCGTTTGTTATATCAGATGTTATATTATCGTCGCTTATTACAACGCTTGTTGTACCAGAAGTTACACTATCGTCGCTTATTACGGCTATCGGAGTGCTACTGTTTGTATCGGTATCAGAATAATTACTATCAGCAGGAACAAGGTTAGTAGGTTGATTATCAGTGACAGTTTTATTAGTGGGAACAGGATTAGTCGGTTCGTTGTCAGCGACAGTTTTATTAGTAGGAACACGATCAGTCGGTCCGTTATCAGCGACGGTTGTATTAGTGGGAGCACTAGCGCGTTTATCGTTTTGCAAATCGGTAATGATAGCTGTTGCATTTTTAGGGAGGGCACTTTCTTTTACTAGTTTGTTAAGTAGTATTTCGCCAGATTTCGTATTTGATAATAAAGTAAGATAACTTAACTTTGCAACATCACCCCTTAAAAATGAACCACTTGGTAGGTCATCTTGTCTAATTTGGGTTAATTCTACAATATCTTTTTCAGCGGTTTGCCAAGAAGAACGGTCGTCTAATTGTAGCGCGCGCAGTAAAAAGGTGGCGTAGTCGCGCGTTGAAAGCGCTAAGCTAGCGCCAAATTTATTGCTGCTCATACCATTGGTAAGGCCAACTGCTTTGGCGTAGTTTACGGTTGGTTTGCCCCATTCAGGTACATCATCAAAACCGCTATCTGGCCAAACCTGATTATCAGCTTCACCGCTTTTGCCCAAAAGTCTAACCAGCATAATTAAACCTTCAAGTCTGGTAGGGGCCCTGTCGAGTTCAAAGCCATTAGCTGTGCCTTTAAATACGCCGCCAATAATCCTTTTCGTCATTATTCGCTCCCATTCCGATAATTGTCTATTGTTATTAATAAAGCGAAATGTAAAAATATAAATAATCTGATATCTTTATTTTACAGTAAAATAGCATTTTCGGCAAGCGCTTGGTTTTGCTTGCGGTTTTGAAGTGGCGTATTATTTATGCATCGTGTCAAAGGCAAGGGTATTACTTAAATATAAAATGTGTAATGAGCAGAACATTTCGTCGAAAAGCATTTTGGTATAAATATTTTTTGACTTTTGCTGATTTATTTATTTTGTAGGTTTTAGCAGATGCACAGCATAAAGTGGTACTGACTTAATGTTGTTAACAAAGCCAAAATTCTTACTTGATATTTTTATGGCATATTTAGGCTTGTACTTATCGACATAAACATTCAACGACTTAGACTTTGTATTCTGCGCCGCTTTAACTTCAATCGGAATAATACTGCCCGCTATATTGACAATAAAATCAATTTCTGCATCGTGTTTTGACTTCCAATAGTAAAGATCAAAACCATTGCTTTTAAGCGCATTGGCAACATAATTTTCAGTTAGCAAGCCACTAAAAAGGCTTATTTCATCTGAATAAAGGTCATTTTTAGTAAATTTAGCCAGTCGGGCAAGTAGACCAACATCATTGGCATATATTTTAAATTTAGCTTCATCTTGATATGCCGCAAGTGGTATTTTAGGCAATTTAACCATTCCACATTTTTGAATAATGTAACTGTAATTCAACCAATCTAAAGCATTTTGAAAATACCTTTTATTGCCATTGTTATCAACCAGCTTATAGGTAAATTTGGCATTTTCTCTGCCCAATTGTTTTGGTAGACTTCGATATATTTTATTAATTTTAATAGCATCTATCGAAGTTGTATACCTGTTCATATCTGCTATGTAATCATCAAGTATGCTATTTAATATGGTGTCATCGTAATGACTTAACGTTAAATGACTTCTTTTGAATTCGTTAACAGAGGCAGGCATACCGCCAACATACAGATAATGCTTGTATAAATTTAACGCCTTCTCGTGAACAGCACCAAGCATCTGCTTATTTTCTTGATAGTGCATAACAATTTCATTTGCTAGTTTTTCTTCACCGATGCCCCATAAAAATTCTTCAAAGTCCATCGCAAACATATATTGTCGATATATTTTGCCAACCGGAAAAGAAATCGTCATTCTATTTAGGGCAACGCCCAAAATGCTGCCTGCACAGACAACTTTATACTTTGTATTTGCTTCGGCAAAGTATTTTAGTGAACTAATTGCCCTTTCACTTGCTTGTATTTCATCAATAAATAAAACAGATTTTGCTTTATCTATTTCTTTGTTTTTAATTATCGAAATAGCATTTATCAAACGTTCTGGGTCAAGCGTTTGGTCAAAAATTTGCCTTATTTCATCTTCAAGTTCCAAGTTTAAGTAGACATAGTTGTCAAAATTAGCTTTGCAAAATTGATCGAGAATATAGGTTTTACCGGTTTGCCTTGCCCCCAACAGCATGATTGGTTTTTCGCTATGGTTATTTTTCCAATTTAATAGATTTTCGGTTATTTTTCGCTTCATAGCATCACCTCTAAAATGTAACTTACATTACCATTATAGTCATTTTTTTGAGGTTTAGCAAGTTTTTCGTCCCAAAAAGTGGTATTCATTACACTTTTTTCGTCCCAAAAAGTGGTATTTTTGTTTCGGGCGATTGTTATAACTTCTCCCTATTAAGCATTTGAATTGCCTTTAACAATTCAAGCCAAGTGTCATCCGCCGAATTAAAATAGGGTTTTTCAGGGGCTAAATAATTATCTAATTCAGCCGTTTTGGTGCTGCCGTCAGCAGACTCTTCTGCTGATCCCATCGCCACATTTGGCGGTATTGGCCGCTTGTACTCTTCTTTTACACGCCAAACATATGAAATTGTATTTTCAATCGTGACTTGTTCAAGATTAAACATATTGTAGTAGTCAATTTTTTGTTTGATGATTTCTGAAACCTTAGCTGTATAGTCATGTGATTGTTTAAAAACATCGAGTTCCGCTGACGTCAACGTGTAGCCCGTTGCATCTGTGCGCGCTCTATCAGCAAATAGTTCATCTATGCGGTAAAAGAATGTCGAATATTCAGACCCAATTTTGTAGTCATCGCTTATTCTATAACTGCCTTGAAACGTAAAGTCTTTCGTTTTTTCAACCAATTCAATATAGCGAAAAAAACTTCTAATATAGATATCATATGACTGCTTTAATTTTAATCGTTCAATTTCTGATATGTAGCCTTCTTCAATTGATTTTTCAATAATGGCGTTCATTTCAATCATATTTTGACAAACATCAGGCAGATTTCTGTTTAACATAAAATCGGCATAATCTTTATAATTGTTGTAGGCTTGATTGCGCTTAAAAGCAAACAACGCTACAGAAACAACTATAACAATGATAGCCAAAATAAACAGTTTTCTTTTCATTTGGCACCTCCACTAATATAATTACATTTTAACATAGTATATTATATCTAGTAAATCAACACGCCATATCGTATTTCGAATGGTTATTGTACCAATTGTCATTTAAAGTCAATAATGCGATCGCAGATAATTGCTAAGTCTTCATCATCATGTGACACGATAAAACTTGTTATTTTTAATTTTTTAAGCATATCTTTAATCTCTAAACGCATTTTGCCCTTTATATCACTGTCGAGCGCGCTAAATGGTTCGTCAAACAGCAAGACATCAGGGTCGCAAACTAGGGCGCGCGATACTGCAACCCTTTGCTTTTGGCCTTGGCTGATTTCATGCGGATACCTGTCTAAATAGGCGTTGATTTCAAACAGTTTAGTAAGGTTATTCAGTCTTTCTTCTTGCACTGCTTTGGGCAATTTTTTTATGCCGAATAAAATGTTCTTTTTTACATTGATATGCGGAAACAACGCAAAATTTTGAAAGATAAAGCCGACATTTCTCTTATAAGCTGGAACATGGCTGATGTCTTTACCATTGACAAGTATTTGCCCTTGTTGAATGTCTTCTAACCCAGCAATTAACCTTAGTAACGTTGTTTTACCAGAACCGCTTTTGCCTTTTATGCCGATACATTCGCCCTTTTCAACGGTTAAATTAAAGTTATCTAAAATGGCTTCTTTTTCATACTTAAATGTAAGATTGTTTATTTGTATCATTTAATAATCCTCTTTCTAAGATAATAATACACGTCGCACATATTGCAATGATGATAACACCCGGCACGTAGGCAACTTGCTGCATTTCATTTGCCATGTAATGATAAATTTCTGTTGAAACCGTGCGATAATTAAATGGGCTTAATGTAAATGCTAAAGTTAGTTCTTTAAAGACATCTAAGATGACCAGTATAATGATATAGATGCCTGTCTTTGATAAAAAGTGTAAGTCAACTTTAAAGAATATTTTAATTGGGTTTTGTTGTAGTGTTAATGCCGCCTCAAAAATATAGGGGTCTAACTTTTTATAGGTTTGCTCAAAATTGTTAAAGGCAATTGCCAAAAACTTAAAGCTTAAGCCAATGATGAGCACTATCCTGGTCGATGTAAAAATAAAAGTTGACAGGTTTATCTTTTCTAAAAGCGGATTAATCAACAAATCAACATTAAAAAATGTTGCATAGACACCCAGTGCTAAAACCATCGAAGGTACCATATAGCCCAAAGTAGATATCAGCGAAACGTATTTTTTTGAACCCGTTTTGAGATATTTTAACATCGAGCTTAAAAACATAGCAACGACGACAATTGTAACGACAACCGCCATACTTAAGGTAAAGGTCTGCCAGCTGACCATTAGTATTTCGCGCTTTAAGAAGTATTCGCGTTTTCTAATGGCACCGTATAAAATTCTTTGAAATGGCAACAAAAAACCAATTGATATAATCAAGGCGTAAAACGAATATATCACTGTTTTCATGCCTGCTTTCGTTTTTATCAGTTTACTTTTAGTGACCACTGTACTGTTTAGCCTAGTCTTTTTACGCAAAAACTTTTCAATTAATATTATGATAGCAATGATGGCGATTAAAGCCAGTGCTAATTTAGCTAGGGCAGATTGCCCCGAGCTCATTGTTCTGGCGTCGTTAAATGCACGCGATAACGTCTGTATGCCGTAGTATTCACTGACCGCGAAGTCTGATAAGCTTTCATAGATCACAAACATACACGATGAAAACAGAATTGTTTTACTAAGTGGAAAAACCACACGCCAAAATATACTAAAGTTGGACAACTTTAACATTTGTGCTGCCTCGATATATTCTTGCATATAGTTTTTTAAATAGGCATAAGTCGTTAAATAGACGTAGGGGTATAAAAACATAACGTAGATGAAAACTGCGCTATTCATTGTAAAGTCATTTTTAAATAAAAAATCTAATAAGGGTATTCTATAAAATAAATCAGAATAGACATAAGCACCCAAATAAATAGGTATACTGAGTGGCAAAATAAACAATAAATTGATTGTTTTTTTAAACTTAAAATCATAAAATGTCATAAAATAGGCCCCCAAAAAGCCGATGATTGATGAAAACAAACCGACTTTTATGATTAGTTCTATCGTGTTGATGACATAGTCAAGTAAGATGCCGTTTTCTATTATAAAATTTAAGTATCTATTATTGGGTTCTAACGATAAAAGTAAAATCTTAAAATACGGAAAAAACAATAGCAAAACAAACAATAATAGAAAAAACTTTAATGCATTTAAAATATTTATTCTTTTTGCCATTTCGCCTCCGTTAAATAGTAATAAAGAGTAAGGCTTTCGCCCTACTCTTTAGGTTTCTAAAATACTTTTACTTTATTATTTGTCCCAACCAGCGATTGTCATTAGTTCAAGCGCTTTTGCATTGTGCTCGCCGAGTACACTTAAATTAATCGATTGCTCATTTAGCTCGGTGATGCCCTGTGCATCAAGCCAGCCCTGTAGCAATTCGTCCGCCATTGCTGCCGGATTTACAGGGAACTCATAGTTAGCAGAAGAGAATAATTCTTGTTGTTCAACTTCTGATAAAAATTCCATCAATTTGATTGCGGCTGCTTGGTTTTTAGAATTTTTGATTAAGCCAATGCCACTAATGTTGACGTGAACGCCATTTGCATCTTGATTGGGGAAGTAGATACCGACAACATCGGCAACGCCTTCGTATTTTTCTTTGTCGTTATTGATTAATTTACCATAGTAATATGAATTAGAAATCGCAATGTCACCAACGCCGTCTTTAATCGCTAGTGCTTGGTCGCGGTCGTTACCTTCCGGCGTACGCGCCATTTGACCAACAATGCCATTAACCCACTCAGCTGCTTTTTCTTCACCCAAAACTTCAATAAATGAAGCCACTAAAGACTGGTTGTAAATGCTGTTTGAAGGGCGAACTAAAAGCTTGCCTTGCCATCTTTCGTCTGTAGCCAGTTTAGCATAATCTAAATCTTTTAAATCATCTTCGGTCACGCGTTCAGTTGAATAGAGCATAATTCTGGCACGCTTTGTCAAACCAAACCACTTGTTGTCGACATCGTGATATTTTGCAGGAATATTGGCAGCTAAAACTTCGCTATCAACTGCTTCTAAAATGCCTGCGGCCTTTGCTTTTGCCAAGTTGCCGGCATCAGCTGTAATAAATAAGTCAGCTTGTGGGCTGTCGCCTTCTGCTTTGATTTTTTCAATTAAAGCACCTGCTTTGTCTTTATTGACATTGACTTTAACACCGTATTCTTTTTCAAATTTAGCAAAAATTTCGTCGTCAGATTCATAATGTCTTGTCGTATAAAGATTTACTTCACCCGATAACTTAACTTCTTCTTTTGCTGTTGTCGCTTCTGTTGTTGCAGCACTTGTTTCTGTTGCTTTCTCAGTTTCTTTGACAGTTTGTGCAGTCGTTTCAGCCGCTTGCTGTGTTGTTTCGTCAGTCTTTTCCGCTGGGGTTTGAGCGCAAGCAGTAAGCGCAAACACCATTGCAACTGCTAGAAATAAAGCTAAAATTTTTTTACTCATAATAGATAAGCTCCTTTTTAAATACTTTTAAAAAACTGTGCATTAAATAACCCTAATAACGTCGCACTATTAATATTGATAATCAATATCATTCGCTATCGACAAGAAAATTGTAGCATATTTATCGTGTTTTTTCAATGCTTTTAGAAGTGACGATAGTGTCAACTTTTTGTAGGAAAATATAATTACAATAGCACGCTATGCTTATGATGTTCATAATACTATAGGACAGACAACGCTTTAGGCTACGTATACACACCCGTCTTCTTACAATGTGTTTATCAATTCTAATCTAGTTCTTATAAATTTTATAAAAAACAATTTGACATAAAGTAAAAAATGCTTTTAAATATTTATAAAATAAAGTTGTAAAAAGTCTTGATTTTTTTCTTGATTTAGTATAAACTGATGTAGTTCGTAAGGGCAGTCAATGACCCCTTACATAAAAGAATAGGCGTCCTTAGCTCAGTTGGATAGAGTGTTTGGCTACGAACCAAAAGGTCAGGGGTTCGAATCCCTTAGGGCGCACCACAGCGATAAAAGAACGAAATAAGCCGCTATCTCAGTACAATGAAAGCTCGCTTTCAATTGGGTTGAGATAGCGGCTTATTTCGTGGCCTAACGGAACCGAATTGCCGAGCTGACGCAGTCAGCGGGTGTTTGCGTAGCAAACTTGCTGTTCGGGTCAGAGCGTTAGGCCAATAATCGCATAGCGATTTTTTATCGTTAACTAAATCAAAGCTCAATAGTAAACGTGTAATTGCCGAGCTGACGTAGTCAGCGGGTGTTTGCTTGCTTAGTCTCTTGTTGTTTAATTATTTTTAATTAAAAAATATGAGGTAAATAATTAAACAACTGGCGACGCAGCAGAAAACGCTACGCGTTATCTGCTTAGCTGTTCGGGTCAGAGCGTTAGGGTAATAATCGCGCAGCGATTTTTATCGCTTAATAAATCGTTTTTCTTGGTGCCAGGTTACTTTTTTAACGCGGTCATCGACATAAAAAATATTTAAATCAAGGTGTTTTTATGGTAGTATTGTGTAGTGAAAATATGGATTTGAAAGAAGGAACAAATGAATGAACAAGACAAGATTGTAATAGAATTTAGCAAATTTAAATCGATGCGGCTTATCTTTTTTTCTTTTCTATTTATATTAGGCGGAATATTTCTTATTTATATGAGAAGACCTTTATATATTATAATTGGTGTTATATGCATAGCATTTTTTGGTTTCGCGTTATTAGCGTTAATTAAAAAGACTTTTCGTAAAGACCCAGCCTTAATATTAAGTAAAGTGGGCATATTAGACAACGCGTCGGCTGTTTCGATTTCGTATGAAATACCTTGGCAAGATATAGTTAAGATAGAAAACAAGTCATTTTTTTCTCAACAATTTGTTGTTGTGCATTTAAAAGAAAATGAAAAGTATATCGATAGGGTAGAGGACCAAAAACTAAAAAAGATTATTGAAACGAATATGAAGATGGTTGGTTCGCCAGTGGCAATTAGTGCAAATGCACTTTCTATTTCTCATGAAAAACTGTATGATATCATAAAAGATAGTTTTGAAAAGTATGGCGGATTGAACTAGAAAAACTTAACCACCTAAAAAATGCGCCATAACGGCGCATTTTAAGTAGTACGACGGGCATGCCGTTAGTCTGTGGTGAAAGTCCACAAAGGGCGTAATTGCCGACGAACCTAATAGTGACTCCCAAGGTTTGTATCGTGAGGTGCAGGCGAGAGGAAGGGATAGCGAAATCGTAGCCTAACGAATAGGAACCTAATATTAAGGCTTATGCGGTGGATGAGTGGGCTACTAGTCACGAAGTCCAAAAGGCAATCGTAACCCGCATGGGTAGATTAGGTAGGTAGACGAGGAAAGACGGGCGGCTTATCCCGTGAGGTCTCACAGGCGACAAAAGTCGTAGTAACAACGCACTGTGAGAAGTC
>PDWJ01002628.1_pt1 | contig 18662 bp, 19 predicted proteins | sample 1430881 | NCBI WGS metagenome assembly PDWJ01 (sample SAMN01162460, study PRJNA174530) | Oral metagenome, whole genome shotgun sequencing project. | biome: Marine environment; feature: Marine mammal; material: Swab sample of the gingival sulcus; isolation source: swab sample of gingival sulcus...
TCCTCCTGTATTGTTTTTGTCGTAGAAACATAATAACAGAGTTTCATGGGACTTTTTTTAGCCCCCATAGGGGTGACAGTTAATATTAACATTCGGGAACAAAACCTGCCCCTGTACTTTAAGTATCCTTCATGGTATTTTTTTGATATAATTCGATTAATGTAAGGATGAGAATGATGCCAAGATTCAGCCATCATGAAGATGAAACTACCGAATTTAAGAGCCAGCTCTCCCAATCCCTTGAAAAAGAAGTGATATCCTTTCTTAACTCTGATAAAGGCGGTGATATTTATATTGGCGTGGCTGACGATGGCGGGATTTTGGGTGTTGAAAACCCTGATAAACTACAGCTTACAATTATTGATCGCATAAAAAACAATATTCTCCCCGCAACACTTGGTTTCTTTGATGTTGTTACCAAAGAAATAGAAGGCAAGCCAATAATACATATAATTGTTACGCGGGGAACGGAAAAACCTTACTACCTGAAAAAGAAGGGGCTATCTCCGGCCGGAGCCTTTATTCGAATCGGAACCAGCGTACAACCATTGACTCAGGCAATGATTGATACACTATATGCCTCACGAACCAGAGATTCGCTTAGAAACATTCCATCGCCTAGAAGAAATTTAAGCTTTAACCAACTCAAAATCTACTATGATGAAAAAGGGTTTACGGTAAATGACTCCTTTCTGGAAAATCTTGACCTATACACCCCAAATGGAGAGCTTAATTATGCAGCCTACCTGCTGGCAGACAAAAACAGCGTATCAATCAAGGTTGCAAAATATGCCGGAACAGATAAGGTAGATCTAATTGAAAATGAAGAATATGGCTATTGTTCGCTTTTAAAGGCAACCGACAGAGTGCTTGATAAACTTGAGGTAGAAAACAGAACATTTACAAAGATAACTGGCGCGGCACGAAGGCTGCAAAAACAGATGATCGATAAAACAGCCCTGCGTGAAGCCTTCATAAATGCCATTGTTCATAACGATTACAGCCGTGAGGTTTCTCCGGTTGTAGAAATATATTCCAACCGGTTAACTATTACCTCCTATGGAGGCCTGGTTCCGGGACTCAGCAAAGAAGAATTTTTCAACGGACGTTCAATGATTAGGAACCGTGAGATTATGCGGATCTATAAAGATCTTGATCTGGTTGAACAGCTTGGTTCCGGTATGAATCGTATTCTGCAAAAATATCCCCATGACATTTTTCATTTTAGCGAACACTTTCTTGAGGTCTGCTTTGACTTCGAAGAAGGCTACCAAGAATCATTAGATAACGAAAAGAGGGGTGAAAAGAGGGGTAAAAAGAGGGGTAAAAAGAGGGGTGAAAAGAGGGGTGAAAAACTCACTGAAAATCGGAAAAAAATTCTTGAGGCGATGCGTAATGATCCCTCGGTTAGTCATGTAAAGTTAGTAGAAATTGTTGGTATTGGGACCACAAATATTGAAAAAAATATCAAATACCTCAAAGATAATGGTTGGCTCAAAAGAATTGGCCCTGCAAAAGGTGGCCACTGGGAAGTAATAGATAACCACTAAAATATTATCTTCAAAACTGGAAATATTCTTCTTCACCTGCTACTCTTATAATGGTGGAACCGAAGCGTTCACCTGCACAATAACAAATTAAATAAAAAATAAGTTCACATCTTATTTTCCAAGTTAAATCTTAGGGGCGTCTCCCGCCTGCCTCCAAGCGTCCGGTGGGCCGGGCTTTGCGGGGCTTCCGCCTGCCGCAAACATTCCGCAACAAAATCTCTAATCAGCTATTGACATATCATAAATTACATGTTATTTAGATATTTATCTAAATATCTAAAGGAACTGTGTATTGAATAATCTGTTCAAGGCTCTCTCCGACCCTACCCGCAGACGCATTCTGGAAATGCTTAGGGAAGAAGATCTGAGTGCCGGCGATATTGCTGATGAATTTAAAATCAGCAAGCCATCGATAAGTCATCATCTTAACCAGCTTAAGCAGGCTGGTCTGGTGCTGACCGAACGTGACGGGCAGAACATTATTTATTCTCTAAACACAACGGTATTTCAGGAGGTATTATCATGGATCTACAATCTGAAAAAGGACGAGAAATAAAAAAGGACTACTGGCTCATGGCCCTGGCCCTCGCAAACTGGCTTGCGGTCTGCCTGCTGATACCCCGGCTGCCTGATATTGTTCCAATGCATTTTAATCTGACCGGCGAGGTTGACCGATGGGGTTCAAAATGGAATTACATCTGGCTCGGAGCCATGGCTCCGGCAATATGGGCACTTATGACCTGGCTGCCGGCCATTGATCCAAAGAAGGAAAACTACAAAAAGTTTCCAGGCTCATACCGTCTTATCAGGGCTGTGATTGTATTGACTATGAGTATAATTATGTGGCTGGCCATCATGAGCTCTATGGAAACAAAAATCAATCTGCCGCTTATGATCAAACTTCTGATTGGTATACTCCTTGTAGTTTTGGGCAATGTTATGACCCGACTGCGGCCAAACTGGTTTACAGGTATTAAAACACCCTGGACACTCGCTGATCCTGTTGTATGGAAAAAGACTCATCGCATTGGGGGCTTTGTGATGACAGGCGGCGGCCTGCTGTTTATACTGGGAGCGGTGTTTTGGCACGGACCGGCCGGTATTTGGATTCCGTTCTGGGTAACCCTGGGTGGAAGCATGCTGAGTGTCGTTTACTCAGCCTATCTGTGGAAAAAACTTCATCCGGGAGAAAGTGTTTCTGACAGCAAAGAGGAAAAAGGCACTGATCCTTAAAAAAGTAGAGATTTCCAGAGAAAAACTTTTCTATAAAACAGGCGGATTAGAAACTCTTGTCAGCCTACCCTATTGGAAAGCCTCTTTTGTGCTGCGTACATCCTGAAAACAGTTTCTCTGCCTGCATGGATAGCCTGAAATTTCAAGTTGTGTAACAGACTAAACCCGCAGGCTTCAAGCAGCGCCGTAATTTGCTTAAGACTGTGGTGATGCACAAAAAACTTTTCTTTTTCAGAGGATTTTAGCTCCTTCTTCTGTTTGGCCGATTCATCCCGATCAATTACAGAAAAAAGAAAAATACCTCCGCTGCGGAGGATCCTTTCTGTTTCTTTGAAAACCATGTAAAGATCATCCATCAGATGGAGAACCCCAATACATATGGCATGATCCATAGCAGCATCTGAAAAGGGATAGGGCGTTTTCTGCAGATCATGTTTTTTAAGTTCCGTGGTAAACTGTTTTTTTCTGCACTCCTCAAGCATTGTCCCGGAAAAATCAATACCGTAAACATCAAGTCCGGCTTTGGCAAAAAGTCTTGATGAAAGTCCTGTGCCTATACCTATATCCAGAATAGATTCACCAGCATTAATGTAATTAAAGACAAGCCCAAACCCAATTTCGGGGGCATACCAATTTGATTTTTTAGCCTTCAAGTCATAATTGCAGACATATTTTGATGAATTAAATATGTTTTTGAGTTTGGAATTTTGTTCCATACATCCCTCCTATAGAACCGAATTGATGCGGTTATGAAATCAGCAGTTTTAAGGTCCTTGGTAAACTGCTCGATTATTCAACGCATTGATTATTATGTTTCTTGCAGAGATTAATTTGCTTGACTGCAGGGATCTTTCTGCCTGAGCTTCCGGTAATATTATTTCATTTTTGATCGCCGCGGGATTTTTACCCAGAACAATAATTCTGTCGGCAATAATCAGCGCCTCATCTATTTCATGGGTTACATAAACAAGTGTACGGCGCTCATTGTCAGCCAGTTTCAGAATACTGTATAAGAGGTTTATGCGGAGACTGTAATCAAGTGATTTCAGGGGTTCATCCATCAGCAGCAATTCAGCTGGATAGAAAAACCCCCGAGCAATAGAAACACGCTGCCGCATTCCGCCGCTAAGCTGACGCGGAAGATGTCTCTCAAAACCAGAAAGCTCTACCAGACTTATCATTTCTTTTAATTGATCCTTTGATGCTGCGGGATTGACTATGGATATGTTTTCAGCAGCCGTTCTCCACGGAAGAAGCCTGTCTTCCTGAAAAACGCAGCTTAGATTTTTGAAATTACGTATTACAGAGCCTTCAGAAGGCTGAATATTGCCGGATATCAGATTAAGAAGGCTTGTTTTTCCGCAGCCTGACGGCCCAATAATACAGATCTTTTCTTCCTTTTTTATCTTGAGTGACAGGCTTGAAATGATTTTTCTATCCCCCAAGACACAGCTTACATTATCAAACTCAACAATCATGATGGTCCACCATCTTCCCAGCACCAATCTGAGTCAGGATACAGAATATTACAACTATAATACCAATTGAAAAAACCTTTTCTGTTTCAAGATTCATTCTTGCCTCGGTTAACAATGAACCTATTCCCGATCCTGCTGAAAGAACCTCACCCATTATCAGCAGCTTCCAGCTAAGCCCCAGCATTATGATTAGTCCTGATTTAAGATGACTTAACAATGAAGGTATTACTATGCTCATAATTATCTTTGCCCTTGAGAATTTGAAGACCCTTCCCATTTCAAGCAACTTGGGATCAATTTTTGAGAAACCTTCAGAAAGATTTACTGCCAAGACAGGAAATGAAACAACTGTAACAATGAAAATTGTAGCCTTGCCGCTAAGGCCAAACCATATCATGGCCAAAGTCATATAAAGGATCGGGGGCACACTCTGTAGTAGATAAATAATCGGAGAGATAAAGGCATTTAAGGCTTTTACCAGCCCCATAAGCAGGCCGGTTATCAGGCCCAGTCCAAAAGACAGCCCAAGTGAAATTAAAAGCCTTATACAGCTTACAAACAAAGCATTATGGAATTCCCTGTCTCCAAGCTCACCAAGCAGGCTGCGAAGGGTAAGCAATGGCCCCGGCAGAATAACCGGCTTATAATACATTGATGCAGTCTGCCAAGCGGCAAGGATGAGAACTGCCGCAAGCAGACTGTTTAGTTTATGGTGGTAAAATATCCGGTTAGTTTTTTTCATTTATGTGAAAAAAATCATTTTCAGGAATTTTACCCCCTATTACAGCAGGCTTCATAGCCGCAAGAAGTTCAAAGTATTTCTGTACATCGGGAATAATATCAGAGGACTGAATGAAGAAAAAATGAAAGCCCTCTATGGCCTTGGCTATAAGGGCCGGATTGGCATTAAAATAAGCATTTGCGATTTTCCCTGAATCCTGTGGATTATCAGTTATTTTGTTTACTGCTATTGAAAAGCCCTTGTTAAATAGTTCAAGATATTCATTTCCCTTATCTATGCTGCTTCCCTTGGCCGCGGCACAAAATCCGGGCATTTTAAAGCCCTTCCCTGCCAGCTGCTCCCAGTCGGTACTGTATTCGCTTATGATTCGGTAATTCTCAACAGATTCTCTGTTTGCTGTAACAAAGGGTTCAACATCAATTGCATAAGAGATCCTTCCCTGCGACAAAAGCTGGGCAATTTCTGTGTGATTGGAGTATACAACATCCAGATCCTTTCCAATTGTAAGCCCATAGCTTTTAAGAAACAGCTGTGTTGTCATATCAGGAACCGAACCCTTTGCCGGCACATAGAGCTCTTTTCCTTCAAGATCCTTCCAGCCCCTACAGTCAGGATCTGTGGTGCTTAGAAACAATGCCCCCCACTGAAAAACATTCAGCATTTTTATGTTAAAGCCCTTGTTGTAAAGAATTGCGGCCGCGTTTGAGGGCATAAGCATGAAATCAACTTCTTCAGATTGTGCCATGGCCATCATTGCCTCCATGCTTTGGTATAATTCAACCTCTACATCGGGGAAATTTTCAAACGGCTTATTGTCCTTTAGCCATAAAGCCGGCAAGGCCGCCGGTGAGCGCGGGACTGCTATTACAATTTTTTCAGTTTCTGCAACAGAATCTTTCTGTTCTGTTGATTCCTGAGTTCCTGATGAAAAAAGTGGTGCTGATAAAACAGCCAAAATTAGTATCAGTAAAAATTTATTCCTCATATTCTTCTCCTATAGAACCGCATGGACGCGGTTATTCGAACCTTTAATTTGAAGTTCTACTTCAAACTACAAAATTAAAAATGGCAAGGAGGCCGTTTTTAATTCACCCTGTTATGTTTTACTAAGCTTGTTAGTAAGACTTATTGATTGTAATATAGGGTAAAGGGGGATAACAGTATCTGTGGATACAGTTCATGATGGATTATGAATGAATTAACAGCTGTTCTGCTTGAATGTGAATTATTTAACACAATGAATGAGACTGAAATAAAGGAAATGCTTACCAAACTTTATTATCAGATTCGTGATTATAAAAGAGGCGATTATCTGATGAAGAGCGACGAACCATATCCCTATATTTCTGTTGTGATTGACGGAATTATTGAAATTCAAAGACCCCTTCTAAGCGGTAATAATCTTTGTATCGAGTTAAGGGAATCAGGAGAATTATTCGGAGGCTCAATTGTCTTCGCGGAAGAGGGCCGGCCTGCAGGCTGTGAAATAATTGCAAGAACAGCAGTTAGGCTCATGAGGCTGCCCAGATCTGAGGTTTCAATCATGCTGCAAAATTATCCTGCCACAGCGCAGAACCTTAACAGCCTATTCTCTTCAAGGGTTCTGGCCTTCCAGCAGAGGCTTGAACTTTTAAGCTATTCATCGATAAAACAAAAAATTGCCTACTACTGTAAAAACGTTCTGCATCCGGATGAAGTGGGCATACGAAGACTTCCGCTCTCAAAGGCTAAATGGGCGGAATATATGAATGTGTCACGCCCATCATTGATGCGCGAGCTAAAGAACCTTGAGACTGAGAATGTTCTCTTTATTGATGAGAATAAGATAATCCGGATAGATGAAAATAAAATAGAAGAATATCTCTAGTGTTTAGCGGCTTTCATTCAGCCGGAACAACAAAAGATCTTCCATTATGCTGGATAATATCCGAATCAATGCCGTATATATTCTTAATATCATCCGGCGTAATTGACTGAGCAGTATGAACTGTAACAGTCTTGTCATCTTCAATAAACAGAAATCTATCAGAGTACTGCAGGGCCAGATTAATATCGTGAATAGTCATTAGAACACAAACATTTTGAGAAAGTGCCGTTTCTCTTATCATCTTCATAATACGGTGCTGATTGGCAATATCCAGATTATTGGAAGGCTCATCCAGAATTAAGACAGGGGCCTGCTGGGCCATGGCCCTTGCAATCTGAACCTTCTGCAGCTCGCCTCCGCTTAGCTGATCAATATACCGAACAGCAAAATTGGATAATCCCATTGCTTCAATAACCTGCCCTGTTATGGCCATATCTTCATCAGAAACCGCGGCTTTAAGATGTGGTCTGCGGCCCAATAAAACCGAATCAAATACGGTTGTTCTGGAAGTTGAAGCGGCCTGAGGCACATAGCTTAACAGCCTGGCCCGCCGGCGGCTGTTCATTCCAAGAAGATCGGCTTTATCCAGAAGTGCAGAGCCTCCATAGGGCTTGAGAATACCTGCAATGCATTTGAGCAGTGTCGTCTTACCTGCTCCGTTAGAGCCTAAAATAGATACAACCTCACCGCTTACAGCATCAAAAGAAACATCCTTCAGTATGGGATTTTTGCCATAGGAAAAGCAAAAACCTTCTATTTTAAGTCTCATTTTTTATACCCCCTAAGCAGTATTACCAGAAAAAGCGGACCGCCTATTGCCGAGGTAATAATTCCAACCGGTACTACCATTTCGAAGGAATAGGAACCTACAATATGAGATAAAAGAAGAACAATTGCACCAATCAGCATTGAACCCACAAGAACGTAGCGGTTATCACCGCCGATAAGGCGTTTAACTATGTGCGGTCCTATCAAGCCTACAAATCCTATAATTCCAAAAAACGAAACTGCTGTTGCCGTCAGCAATGCAGACACCGTAAGGCTGATAAGCTTAGTAGCTGTTATATTAACACCCAGCCCCTTAGCGGTATCTTCACCGGCCTCAATGGCGTTGTAATCCCAGCGTTTAATGATGAAATAGGCTGCGGCCAGAACAAGCACTATAACCAGAACATGAATATTAGCCCATTCCGCCTTGCTCAAACTGCCGTACTGCCAGAATACAATAGAGGCAATGGCCATATCATCAGCCAGGTAAGTCAGTACGGCAAGTCCCGATCCAAAAATGGCATTAATAGCCAGTCCTGCGAGAACAATTGTTTCCGGCCGGCTGTTTGTAAAGCTTACCAGAATAACTACAAGCGCCGTCGCAATCATTGCACAGAAGAAGGCTGAAAGAGTAAGCGACAGCGGGTGTGATACCTGTAAAAACGCCTCGGTTGAGCCGTACATACTGCCGCCGTTGAAAACCGTAATGGCCAGGGCCGCGCCGAAAGCCGCAGCGTTGGAGATGCCCAAAGTAAAGGGCGAGGCCAGAGGGTTTCTAAGAATTGACTGCATAACAGCGCCTGCTATACCCAAAGATGCACCGGCAGCCAGGGCGGCAATAATTCTGGGAAGCCGCAGTTTCCATATTACCGTACTGTTCCATGAATCATCCGGGTGAAAGAGCAGTCTGACTATTTCAGAACTGCTCAGGCCTGTTTTTCCAAGCCTGAGCGTTAAAAGAGCAAGCAAAAGCAGCAGAACGGCCGAGGACGTCAAAAAGATAATCTTCTTTTTGGAATACTGTCGGTAAGCTGATTCCGCCGCTGTTGCTGATTCAGAATCCTTTGATAACATACTTATCATCAGCCTGAACAATCTTCAGTTCCCGCAATAGCGGCAGCTCAACACCGTAAGCACTTGATTTTCCCTGAAAAAACAGCTTCATACCGCCAAGGACATTACGTCCATTTTCTCCGTAGTAGGCCTCAAATACATTCTGTATCTTCGCCTCAACCTCCTCAATCGAGAGGGTATTGTAAACAAGGTGATTCAGAAAATACGCGCCGGCCAGAACGCAGTCGTAATTTGCATGATCCCAAACCATGGGCAGTGTTGCAAAAAGCCTGATATCATTGGAAGGATCATTATCGTTATTTCGTTTATAGAGCCATTCCATAATCAGCTGAGAATTTGGAGTGGAGAGTTTGTTAGACGACGAAGGGTCAATTACCATGTAGTCCATATCTATTCCGGTTACAGCCTCAGGATCCATAACTACCCTGCTTTTTTCATCACCGCCGTGGGCATTAATTGCGCCTGTAAGCATAAGCGGCAGATAACTGGGAAAGGTTGTGGTTAATTCATTACTGCCCTGCCATGTAAGCCCGGCAACATATACCCTTTTATCCGACTCTCCGGTTAAAGAGCGTATATCAGCCAGAATTGCATTAACATCCTGAATATGCTCTTTGGCCCTGTCTTCTTTTTTTGTAGCGCTTCCTATAAGATTAACCGCCTCAACATACCAATCCTGCAGTTCATACTGATCGTTCCAAAGATCCGTCATACTCTGATTGGGAATAACAATAAGGGGAAACTGCTCGCCCAGAAGGTCGAAGTGATCCGTGTATTTATCATATACTCGCTTCTGGGTAATGATTAGTGATGGGGACTTCTGCCCTATCCTTTCAACTGTTTCTGATTCCAGCTTATTATCAGGATGGTACTTCTCCGGACCAAAGCTGTCATAGGGATAGGCATATGAATATGCCCTTCCGTTCTTACTGTCGGTTACATCACCCTTGTCGACCTCTATAACCTTGTCAAATAAATCGAAAATAGAGAGAAATCTCAGCGGCCCTGTACCGCCTATAGTTATAATTCCGTTATCAAGATTTTCAGGGATCGCCACTGTCCTGCCTGCCGCATCTGTCAGAACAGCAGCTCCTGCTGAACCCTTTCCCTGAGCCGAATCAGACTGGCTGTCCGCAGAGTCCTTATCACCGCTGCAGGAAATAAATAGAATGAAGGCTAATAATAAATAGCTTATTTTTTTCATGAAGATTCTCCTTCTGCTTAAACTTAATACATATTAAGTGTTACTATAATTTATTAGGTAACACCAGTCAATGGCCTGCTTAATAAATTTAAGGTTGACTAATAAGGTAATATCCCATAAGTTAAAAAGACCTTTAAAAACGGGGGTATAAATGAGTTCTGGTGTCAAGCGCTTTGGGGTTTCTCTTGAAGATGATTTTCTTGAAGAGCTGGATCGTTTTACCGATGAGAAAAAATTCCCTAACAGGTCTCAGGCCATACGCTACCTTATTCAGAAAAACAAGATAGGCGAAAAATGGCAAAAAAATGAAGAAGTCGCCGGCGCAATTGTTCTTATTTTTGATCATGGAAAGAAAGAACTGGAAGCCCAGTCAACCAGTCTGCAGCATCACCATCATCATCTCATTCTTTCAGTTCAGCATATCCATCTTGATCACGAAAGCTGTCTGGAAACCATTGCCGTAAGAGGCCCGGCACAAGATCTTATTGAACTTGCTGACTCTTTAATCAGTCTGAAGGGTGTTAAACACGGAGAGCTGGTTATGAGCGCGCTGAAATAACAGGTTTCACCATATAGCAGGGATCTTTCTGCCTGAGCTTCCGGTAATATTATTTCATTCGTGATTGCCGCAGGATTTTTACCCAAAACGATAATTCTATTAGCAATAATCAGCGCTTCATCTATTTCATGGGTTAGGAAATGCTTACTAAGCTTGATTATCAGATTCGTAATTATAAAAGAGGCGATTATCTGATGAAGAGCGACGAACCATATCCCTATTTTTCTGTTGTGGTTGGATGAAATGGGCATACTAAGACTTCCGCTCTCAAAGGCTAAATGGGCTGAATATATGAATGTGTCACGCCCATCGTTGATGCGCGAGCTAAAGAACCGTGAGACTGAGAATGTTCTCTTTATTGATGAGAATAAGATAATCCGGATAGATGAAACTCAAATAGAAGAATATCTATAGTGTTTAGTTGAAAAGATCCATTGTGTTAAGTATATATGCGAAAATACCGATCTATTATTTTATATTAATAATACTTGTCAGCATTAATAAAAATAGTTAAACTTATCTCAAGGGTAAAGAAATGGATATAAATCAATTTGAAAAATATATAGAACGCAAGAGCAAAATAAAGCATGATCCTGGCTTTTGGGATAAAAAGGCAAAAGCATTCTCTAAATCTATAAACAATATAAAAGAGTATAGAGACGATTTTTTATTTGATTTTTTAGAGGACAAAAATATTCTTTTCCCCGGGATCAGCGTAGCTGATATCGGCTGTGCAATTGGACGGCATTCTGTCGAATTTAACAAAAAAGCAGCTTCATATACAGGAATAGACAGCTCTTCAGAGATGATAAAGATTTGTAATACTAATAAAGAAACGTACAGCCTTGATAACTGTACTTTTTATCAGACAGACTGGAAAGAATATGATAAAAAATTTGATTTGGTTTTTGCATCAATGTTTCCGGATATTACAACAATTGAGGACGTTAAACGGTTTATTGATTTGTCAAATGAGCATTGTCTTTTTAAAAGAATAATCAAAAAAGAGAATGAGTTATCTTTAATAATTGATGAATCTAATAAAAACTTTGCTCATAATAATCCTGACTATGTATATGGACTTATAAATATTATATGGAAACTGGGATATATCCCTGAAGTAGTTTCAAGTCATTCTGTTAAAAACGAAAAAATTGAATATGAAGAGGCTTTGTCTTTACATTCTGAATCTTTAAATAATATGGCCGAAGCAGAAAGGGATATTGTATTAAAAAAACTTGGTTCAAAAGCAAAAGATAATGTCATTGAATATAAAGAGACTGTAACCAAGCTAATTATATATTTTAATAAAAAAATAAGCCTGTAAAAATAAATACCTGATGGGTTTATCAGGTGTTTTAAATAAAATAACGGATTATTCTATAGGAGATAATGGTTATGAAAAAAAAGATTACAAGTATACTGTTAATGACTTTAATTTTAACAACCTTAGTTTTTGCAAATGGTGCAAATGAGCAGACTCAAAATATTGATGATATTAAGGTATTAAAACTAGCCAGCAGTATGGATAGTGGTGTACTAAGTCCGTTTCGGCATGTAAGAAGGGGACCTGGAATTTTTAAAATGCAGCTGATATATGATTCTTTACTTGAAACAGGTGTTGATAAAGATATTCCATGGCTTGCAAAGTCTTATGAGTTCAATGAAGATAAAACAGAATATGTTTTTCATCTACAAGAGAATGTAAAATGGCATGATCAAAAACCTTTTAGTGCAGATGATGTTGTATTCACAATAAATTATTATAAGGAACATCCACCTGTACGTAATTATTTAATTGATAATGGCAGGTTTATTATAAAGGATATTCAAAAAATTGATAACAATACTGTCAAAGCAGTTTTTGTTGATTTTAGCCCTACATATTTACATAGATTAGGATCTACAAGAATTATACCAAAGCATATTTGGGAAAATGTTACAGATCCGATGAAATTTGAAGGTGATGGCTGTACTATTGGCTGCGGTCCATTTGTTTTAACAAATTATGAACCGGAGAAAAAAGCATACCGTTTTGAAGCTTTTAAAGATTATTGGGGTAAAAAAACCGTAGCAGATGTATTGGAATTTTTACCGGTAAGCAACAGCATATTAGCTTTCGAAAATAATGAGATTGATATAACAACGGTTAGTCCTGATATGCTGTCAAAGTTTGAAAATCAGGAAGATTGTAAGATACAAAAATATCACAGCCAGCACAGCTTTAGAATGTATTTTAATATGAAAGACAGACCAGAACTGGAAGATAAAAATATCAGAAAAGCATTTGCTTATGGTATTGACAGACAATCCATAATGGAAAAAATAACCAGAGGATATGGAGAAATAACTCCAATGGGATATCTACTCAAAGAACATTCAATGTATAATCCCAATATTAATGATTATCCCTATGACTGTGAAAAGGCCAAAGAATTATTAAATGGTAAGACCCTGGAATTTAATATGCTTGTATCCAATAAGCCAAGAGAATTAAAACTGGCAGAATTGATAAAAATCGATTTGGAAAAAATCGGAATCAAGGTAAATGTAAAGAGTGTTGAATATAAATCCAGAGACGCTATGGTTAGAAAAGGTGATTATGAATTAGCCATTATATATTCAGGAGGAATGGGTTCTGAAGCCAACATGCTAAAGGATTATTTTTATTCCTATAGTGGTAAAAAAGGAAAGGGTGGAATTGTTATAGGATACAGCAATCCTGATCTGGATAAAATATTGGACAGTCAGGCAACAGAAAGAAATGATACCAAAAGAAAAGAAATGATTTTTGCTGCTCAGGAAATGATAGCAGATGATGTTCCTGTTTTAATGTTATTTGGTGATATTGAGATTTGTGCTTACAGGCCAAGCAAGAACGAATCCTGGACAGGAGTTTATAATCATTCCAAGATTTATCATCCAAAATTATCTTTCTTAGAAAGATAATGTTAAAAAGAATAGTAATTACTCTTTTTATTATACTGACACTTAATTTCTTTTTACCAAGACTGATGAAAGCCGATCCCTTTTTGTTTTTTTCGGAAGACGAAACGGGATTGTCGCTTGAATACTCGGAAAAAGAATTGATTAAGTACAGAAAATACTATGAGTTGGATAAACCATTATTTGTACAATATATAAATTATATCATTAAATCTTTTAAAGGTGATTTTGGGTACAGCATTATATACAATATGGAGGTAAGCAGGATATTAAAAAGCAGAATCCTTTGGACAGTTTCCGTTGTTATTTTTTCATTGATAATAAGTGTAATTATGGGAGTTATCTTTGGCAGTGTTTCTGCATGGTATAAAAATTCTTTATTGGATAAATTACTTTATTCCTTAAATATTATTTTTACCCAAATTCCGCATTTTGTTACAGCCTCATTTATTTTGCTTTTATTTTCAACGGTGTTCAGAGGATTTCTGCCGACAGCAGGAGGCTCTTCACCCTTTGTTAATCCTTCGTTTAGTATTACTTTTATTAAGGATATTATTAATCATTCAATACTACCAATACTAACATTGGCAGTAATAAGGATTCCTGGTTTTTATTTAATAATGAGGAATTCCATGATTAATGAAATAGACAAAAAATATGTAATCGTTGCAAAGGCAAAAGGTCTTAAGGACTTAAGAATTATTTTAAAACATTGTTTAATAAACTCTTTCAATCCTTTACTTACCAGAATTCTTATGAGTATGGGACATTTAATAGGAGGAGCAGTTATTATAGAAAGCATTTATCAATATCCGGGAGTAGGCCTTCTAATAAGAGATTCTGTTTTCACCAGAGACTATCCTCTTATTCAGGCTATTTTTTTTATTATGGCCTTAATGGTTATGGTGTTTAGTCAGTTAACTGAATTTTTATACAATAAGAAAGTTTAACTTATCAAAGATTTTTAAAAGCCAATTAATACAATGAGAAATAATGAGAAAAAATATTTTAATAGTTTAATTACTTTCTGCTCTATTGTTATTTTAATTTATCTTATCATAGCCGTCTTTTATGATTTATTTCCTGTTATAAAATATAATTTGCCGACTGATGACATATTACAAGGGCCTTCTAAAAAACATTTACTTGGAACTGATGATCTGGGAATGGATATTCTCAGCCAATTATTATATGGCACAAGAATAAGTTTGATTGTTGGGATCAGTTGTGCTGTCTTTGCGTCTATTGGTGGAAGCATATTAGGTGTAATAGGCGGCTATAGAGGGAAAAGAATAGATAAGATATTATTATCAGCAATAGATGTTATTAACAGCCTGCCCCAATTACCTTTTATGATAGTACTCAGTGCTGTTTTAGGTCCTGATATTAAAAATATCATTTTTGCTATTTGCCTTATTTCATGGGTCATGCCTGCAAGGCTTGTAAGAAGTAAGGTTATAAAAATCAAAAATCAGGATTATATTAAATATGCCGAGAAATATGGAGCTAATTTTTTTTATATACTACGTAAACATATGTTTGTAGAAATTTATCCCATAGTTATTATAACCTTTATTCGTATTATAAATAGAGCAATTATTGCAGAAGCAGGATTAGCCTTTTTAGGCTTATCAGACCCCCTTTCAAAAAGCTGGGGAATGGTTCTTAACAGAGCTATAGGCTTTGAAAATATTTTTTTAACAGATTATTGGAAATGGTGGTTGATATTCCCAATAGTATTCCTGGTAGTTTTTGTTTTATCGATATCAACTATAGCAAGAGAAATTGAAAAGCGAAGTTTATCATGATTTTATCAATTAAAGATTTAAGTGTTAAATATCATACAAATGATTATTATTCCATTAAAAATCTGTATTTAGATCTGAAAAAAGGAGAATCTATTGGAATTGTTGGAGAAAGTGGATGCGGTAAAACAACCTTATTATCCAGTATTATGGGCTTATTAAATAAAGAAGCAATGATAAATGGAGAAATTTTATATTCAGGCTCCAGTCTTGTTAATATAAAAAAAGATGATTTAAATAAAATCAGATGGAATAAGATATCAATGGTTTTTCAAAATTCATTAAAATATTTAAACCCCAGTATCAAGGTATTAGATCAGATAACAGAAACCTTTAAAAAGGTTAATACAGATAAGGCATATATATATTCAAGAGTAGAAGAACTTTGTAATGAATTTGATTTGGATTATAGTTGGCTGGATTGTTATCCATCACAATTATCAGGGGGAATGAGACAAAGAATATTTATTATAATGGCATTGGCCTTAGATCCTTCATTAATTTTAATAGATGAGCCTACAACATCTTTAGAGAATATAAATAAAAACAAACTGGTTTCATATTTTGAAAAACTGAGAAAAAATAAAGATGTTTCCCTGATTATTGTTTCCCATAATTTAAATTTTATTGAGCGCTTAACAGATAAAGCAATGGTTATGCATAAAGGAAATGTTGTTGAATACAACACTGTCAGTGATTTGTTAAGAAATCCCAAGCATCCCTACACAAGAGCCCTTATTTTATCATCAACCGATATTAATCCATATAAGGATTTATGGGGAATAAAACCCCTTTCGGGTGAAGAAACTTCCGGCTGCTCTTATTATAATTATTGTACTCAAAGACTGGATAAATGTTTAAAAGAAAAACCTGTTATATTAAAAAAATATGGGGTCTCTTGTTTAAGAAATGGTATTATAGATTTATTGCTGATTTCAAATATAAGCAAGAAATACAAATCAAAAGAAAAAGAATTTTATGCTTGTGAAAATTGTAGTTTCAAAATAGCCCATGGAGAGATTATAAGTATAATAGGAGAAAGCGGTAGCGGTAAAACTACTTTAGCAAGAATAATATCAGGATTCATACAGGATTATGAGGGTAAAATAGTTTTTAATGACGAAGAATTTAAAAACCATAATAAAATGTCTGTTTTAAATGGTGTTCAAATGATCAGCCAGGATCCATACTCTTCCATCAATCCTCATTTTTCTGTTGGGGAAACTATTTTAGAACCAATTATTATTAATAATCTTTTTTCAAGCAAGGATTATGATAAAATTATTGAAGATATTTTGGAGTCAGTTGATTTGAAAAATGTTATAAGTCCAGAAACTAAAGCAAGCAGTCTCAGTGGAGGGCAAATACAAAGAATAGCTATTGCAAGAGCACTTGTAATGAAACCAAAACTATTGATAGCAGATGAAATAACTTCAAGTCTGGATGTCTCGGCAAAAGTAAATATATTAAGACTCTTAAAAAAATTGCAGAATACAAGAGGGTTTTCCATGATATATATTACCCATGATCTTAAAATGGCAGCTAAAATTTCAGATAAAATTATTGTAATGAAAAATGCCAGGATAGTCGAATCAGGATTAACTCAAGATATATTTGAAAACCCGATTAATGATTATACAAAAAAATTAGTAAGAGCATAATTATTTTAACTATTCAACTAACCTTCACCATATTGCTATATTCTAATCAAAATGTTATCATTACCTGATTAGAGAGATTCATTAAGGCAAATTTATACAATATTTCATTTCAGATAGCGGTTTTGATCGGGATAGTTATATTCTGAATAAAATTCATTTAATAAACTATTCTGTTGTACTTTAAACCTAATCTATAATCAATTGAAATTGAAAAATATCTCCTGCCTGATAATGAAAACTAACATATGGGAGAAGCTAAATTGACCAACAAAAAACAAACCTATGTGGTTATTTTAAAGGCAATAATATTATTCTATGTTCTTTTTTGTTTAGTTATTGCGGGATTAAACTCAGCTGTTGCGCCCAATGCGGATGAGCACACCGCTGAATTCATCAATAATGCCTGGCTCTTTTTTGAGAATGAGTTCAAGGTTATTTTAGTTATTATATGTTCAATACTTTCGATAAAGATTCTTAAAAAAAACAAAAGCAGCATGCTGAGGGTTAGAAACTACACAGGCTTATGTATATCGGCACTTGTTATACATATACTTGCACCAATAATTACAGGCACAAGGGATATCTATTTCTTTGCAATGCCTCTTCCATGGAGCAGCTTATCACTTCAGGTGCTTAATCCTTCTGCCCCCTTTCATACCAGGTTTATAGCTCATTGGGGAAGCAGCGGACTAAACCTTGTGCTTGCATTTATAATCTTTGTGAATTTGTTCATAATCATTGGGACCCTCTTATTTGGAAGAAGGCTTCAATGTTCTCAGGTTTGTCTTTTAAACGGATTCGCCGGTGAGTTATTCAGCGAAGCATATCCTGTTTTCGGCAAGAAAAAGCCCAAGGCCGGAAAGGCAGTAAAAATCATATTCAAAATAGCAAGGGTCATTCTTTTTGCCGCAGCAGTATTTTTTACTATTCATGCCGCGCTTGCGGTTGCGGGAGTAATAAACTATAAGAATATATCCCTTGTATATACCATTGAAACCTTTAAATATCTTTCATTGGAACTTCTTATGACAATGTTTTTCTGGATAGCATTTACCGCCCGAGGGTATTGCTATTACTGCCCTGCCGGAACATTTTTGGGTCTGATCAGTAAACTGGCAAAACAGCAGATAAAAACCGATCTTAATAAATGCATTAAATGCGGAAAATGCAATACTGCCTGTCATATGTCGATTGATGTTAAAAGTTTTGCTGCTGAAAAAAAGCCTGTCATAAGCATGAACTGCGTAGGCTGCGGACATTGTATTGATGAATGCCCGACCGAGACCCTCCAGTATTCAACCTGGTTTTTGGAATTACTCAGAAGTAAACGGAAAAAGCAAAAAAGGGTTTTAGAGGCAGTATAAATCAGGGTAATTGTCTTTATATGGGTATCTAACCTAAGATTAGATCAAAAAATATAATCTCCAATGTGAAGGGATTTACTTAAACATTATTAGATTAATGATTATTGGTTTAGAAACCGAAATTTAACATAGTATATAAAGACGCTCCTTTTGAATAAATCCAAAAGGAGCGGAGCTTTTCGGCATGTGAATAAGTCACAGCCTTACTATAGTAGAACCCAACGTTTTCCTTTATGCTATAAAAACTATCCTACTATAAAAAGATTACAGCATAAGAAGGACTTATGTCAAACCCTGAATATAAAAAATATACGAGGCATTTGCGCTGCGCGCTTTTTTTGCGCGAATAGCGAGCAGATTAGCTCTTTGACCACTATTTTGCTGGGATTATAACCGCAAAGATATGATTCA